>Ga0115006_10002910_pt1 | contig 11479 bp, 2 predicted proteins | sample ArcOceMetagenome_3_FD_88943 | JGI IMG/M metagenome (GOLD analysis project Ga0115006, IMG submission 88943) | Marine eukaryotic phytoplankton communities from Arctic Ocean - Arctic Ocean- Svalbard ARC20M Metagenome | ecosystem: Environmental > Aquatic > Marine > Oceanic | place: Arctic Ocean...
TCTGGTGTCGCATTCGTGTGTTTCCATCGCGTCTGTGATTTCTGCCGTGCAGCTCGCTTGCCTTTGGTAGAGACAAGCAGTTGCCATGGTGTGACGCGTCGTTTTTTGGTCTAGCGCACTGACAGCAATGCTCTCTTGGGCCAGGCGGATGAGTTGGGAGTGACTACCAGCAACACCAACCAGACTCAGTGCAGGATCAACTACGCGATAAAACGCACAGCACTGCGGGTGCTGAGCAGCGACGAGCCTGTGAGCAAAGGGCGGGCAGGCAGTAAGGCAAAAGATTTGCCCCTTTCGCCGCGCTCTGGGGGCGCGATGTCTAATGCATCAGGGAGAGATGAAGCGGCGCATTTTGTGTCGGTGGATTTGGATGAATTCCACAGGCGCGTGCAGGTGGGAGTGATGATTGAAGCGGAAATGGACGACACCATGGGTGGCACTGAGTGGGCTCAGGGTCAAGTTCAATCGTTGAATGCAGCACGGGGCACCTTCACTGTCAAGTTCACGGTCAAGAATGACACGGAGACTGGCGAGTGGATCGAGGAGTACAACTGGGAAGAGTTGGGGAAAGAATGGAGATTCGCGAAATCAGAGCCTGGTGTTGAAGGCGCTTCTGGGGGAAAGGCCGCGCCTGGATGCGCCAAATCGTCTGCGCATCTCAAAGGTGTTGCGGGGGCAGAAATGGTAGATCTCGCAGACAGATCGCTGTCGCACAAAGCATCAGGCAGCAGCGAAGATATGGCCAACGCCTCGGGGTCAAAGACGGCCCTGGCTGATTGCATGCGCAAGGTGCGTCCAGGTGTAGTAATCGAGGCAGAAATGGACGACTCGAATGGTGGCACGGAATGGATACAAGGTGTCGTGCAGTCGTGCAAAAAGGCGACTATGACTTTCACGGTCAAATTTGCTGTCACGAACGAGCAAGAGTCGGGCGAGTGGACTGAAGAATACAGGTTCTTGGCCCCACCCGCCTCCTGCCTGCATAGACGCCCGGCCCCTAAACCACCTGCGCGCATTGCCATGACAGCAACAATGCACCTAGAATGACACAGACGTGCTGAGTGGCTGCGGCGCTGCCGATGCGCATTTGTTCCGTGCTACAGTTGAAGTTGGTGTGTATTGTGGCTCCAATAAACATGTTTGCACGCACGTGCAAGTGACCGCTGAATACAACCCGACCCCCTCCCTTTGCAGGTTTGATGAGCTGGGCAAGGAGTGGCGCTTCCCAGCTAAACGAGACTGGATCTCTAGGGCTGGAGGCTGCTCAGCAGCAGTCGACTCTCCTGGTGCACGTGATGTTTCGTCCGCAAATGGACATTGGGAGAAGGATCAGAAAGGCAATCGCAAGTGGGTGGCCTCGGCGACGGGTGCAAGTGCACATGCGGAGCGTGAACACGAAGCTGGGTTTCAAGAAATTAAGGTGCTGTGTGCTCGCGACTTGCGCGCGCGGAGTTGCGCGCAAGTCAATTGTGCGTCTGGGTGGAGGGTGTGAGGGGTGAGAGGAGTACGAGTCTGACGCATCTTGCACTTGCATTTGTGCAGCGGTTTGGTGTTGCCTTTATGTTGTCCGACTTAGAGAGGCACGTCGAAGAGCGTGGAGGCTTTGACGAGTGCTCAGCTGCGAAGCAATGGACTGCAGTGGTATGTGGCCTGCTGCTTGCTCCCACTTTAATCATCAGCCGTTGCGCTCTCTAAACCCTTTCGCCTTCTGTCCACCCTGTTTCCGCTCCCGAGTCAGTCTTAATTGATCCTGTACGGAGTGGGAATGCGTTTTCACGCACCTGCTTTTTGGGGGGGGGCGGGCAGGTTTCCAGTTCACGGGCGCCGAGCAGGCTGGGATCTAACAGCTGTGGGTCTGTGTTCTTTATCAGGCGAGGGACCTTGGGTTTGATTCTAAATTGCGCACGGACATATCTTCGTGGCTCAAAAAGACGTATCGGGAGCATATCATGGGCTCGGTGCAAGATGAATTTGCAAAGCAGCAGAAATCGCCAAAAGGAGCTGCTTCCAGCGAGCTCTCCTTGGAAGCTAGGATCCGTCATGAAGAGGGCATCAAGCTTGAGTCGATTGGCATCAAGGCGGGAGTAGCAGTAGATATCCGGCTCGAGTGGCCGCCAGGGAACGGGAAGAAAAAGTGGGTTGCCACGACTGTCAGACGAGTGAGCAAGAAGAAGGGCTACTTCAAGACGGAGCTTGACGCGGAGGCTGAACAGGATGGTGGGATGCGATTTTATGTAGGGGAAATGGACACCCAGTGGCGTTTCCCCAAGCTGAGCAGCAGCGCTGGTCCTTCAAAGTCTTCATCGGCAAAACAGAATGCGAGCAAAGAGGTTGGTGCCAGCGCAGCCATCGCCGGCGATGAGCCGTACGTGGGAGCGAGAATCGAGGTGCTTTTTGAGGTGGATGGCAAGCAAGATTGGTACGGAGGAAAGATCATCAAGAAGGAAAAGCAAGCGGGCAAGTGGCTCGCGCGTTTCGACGACGGCGACGAGGAGTCCATCACCTGGCCAGATCCCAAGGGTGAGGTCCGCATTTGCAGCATCAAGAAGAAGCGAAGCTCGGCAAAGGCCAGCAAGGAGGAGAAGGAGGTCAAGGCGGAAAAGGGCAAGAATGCTCAGGGCTCACTGCTTCGTCTGCACGTTGGTGACCTGTGCCGGGTTCTCTTTGACGATGGCATCCGATATTTGGGGGTGGTCACAGGCAAGGACCCGGAGTGTAACGAGTCAATCATAGTTTTTGAGGATGGCGAAGAGCACCGCGTGGTGCTTCCGGACAAGGATGTCTTCGAGGCCTCCCGTGACGAGGCTCTCGCGCAGTGGGTGGAGGAACATGGTGAGTCCAAGCCCATTCCTTGGTGGTGTTCTCACCCAATCGCACATGCTTTCGAAGATGGCGAGCTCGACATTGATGTGCCTGAGAACTGGAGCCGAGTGCTTGTTCGTCCGCCGGTGAAACCCAAACGGAGCAGCAGTAAGTCGCGGAAGAAAGCCAAAGAGGCCGCAAGCGCTGAGCAAGTGGACAGCGCAAAGGCAGATGCTGGTGGAGACCAGGAGATGGTGGACGGGGCAGACGGGGCTGAGAAGAAAAAATCAGCCAAGCGCCACGCCAAGAGCTCCGAGGATGCTGGCGGAGAGGAGGCGGGCAAGGACTTGGCCAAATCATCAAAGGACAACAAGCAGAAGAAGAAAGACGCCATGGAGGTGGAAGGCCAGGGGCAGGCCGGCGAGCGGCCGCAGAAGAGAAGCACGAAGCCCCGTGACAGAGCCGCAGAGAGGAGGAATCGCCAGGAGCGAGAGATCCTGAGCAAGGCGCAGAGTCAGTGTTTGGCGGAGCTCGAGAACCTGCTGCTGCAGGAGACGCCGGACGAAATTATCGATGACGACGACATTACCGACTTTGTAGATGCGTGGTGCGTCTACATGCCCCAGTCGCATAGTTTGGCTCTCAACCACAAAGACTTTTGCCTCATGTGCGGTAGCTCCCCGACCAAGGAAGAAGTGCTCTTCTGTCGAGACTGCGGCGAATGCTTCCACCACGCGTGTGCTGTGAACTCAAAGCACAGGAAGATCCCGAAGGAAAAGCGGCACATGTGGCGCTGTCCAGCCTGCCGCATTTGCGAAGTCTGCAACGGGGAGGAGAACTGGGAGAGCATGCTGTGCTGCGATGGCTGTGACCGTGGCTTTCACACGTACTGCCTCAAGCCTGCGCTCAAGGCCATCCCAGACGACGGGTGGAAATGCAACGACTGCGTGCACTGTGTAAGTTGCGGTCTGAAGCAGATCGGCACGCGCAAGGATATCTGGAGGAAGGATTGCACGCTGTGTATACAGTGTTTCCACCTGTGGGAGAAGGGGACATACTGTCCTATTTGCAAGGTGGTTTGGCGGAAAGAGGAAAGGGATCACAGAGCGGTGCAGTGCGACACGTGCAACAAGTGGGTGCACCCCCGCTGTGGTGGCTTCGATGACGCTAAGTACAAGGAGATGGAGGAGGCAGAGGAGCCGGTCTTGTGGAATTGCCCAAAATGCACAGGTGATCTGGAGGCGTCCGACGAGGAGGAGAATGACAAGAAGTATGTGCTTCCGAGTGGGAGCACTGTTCTAGAGGTACAGAGACAATTCGAGGAGTTTTGCCGTGGCAGAATCAAGATGCTGCAAAGGATATGCGAGGCCATGGAACTTGCCTTCCACTCGGATTCTCCTCAGATCCTTGATGTCGATGCTGATGCGCAAGCGGACGCGTCGGCAACGGCGGAGCAAGCCGAAATCGCCGTGCACCGAGAGGCAAGGCCTGCACCAGATGCTGTACCAGATGCTGCACAAGATGCTGCTGCACAAGATGCTGCTGCACAAGATGCCGCTGCACAAGATGCTGCTGCACAAGATGCTGCTTCCTCTGCACCTCAGCAGGATGCGGTGGTGACGACCACTGCCACATCCAGCAGCCTACAACGCGAACCCGATGAGGCTGCCGCATCTGCAATGGAATGCGAGTCGCCGTCAGCTGCCAAGGAGAACGCGGACACTAGCGCGAATGACGTGCCGCTGGAACCAGCTGAGGGTGGCGGCGAGGATGGCAAGGTTGCCGCCGAGGACGCAGCGCCAATGCAAACAGAAGAGGCCTGCGTCGAAAAAGCTGCCGCTGTGGGCCAACATGCGTCGGAGGTATCGTCAGATGCCAAGATGACGCACGATGATGAAGAGGCTACGGTTGAGGCTGCCCCTGCTGAGGCGGCTGCGGCACGCGCTGATGGCGCTGTGCAGGGGAAGCAGGACGTTGACAAGGCTGACGCAGATGCTGATGCGCCGATGACCGAAGCTGACGAGGCCCAGGAAGAGCACGATGCGCGCGCCAGTGCGCCGCTAGACAAGACTCTGATCTCCAGCGCCTCGCACCCACTATCCGAAGCTTCAGCTGCGCGGCCAGCTGGAGCAGTGGATGTGGACGTCAAGTCGCCAGCTGCGAGTGCGCAGCGCCATGCCACTTTCCCGTGCGCGCCAGCAGAGAGCATCGCAAGCGCCACAATCGACGCCAAGGATCCCTTGGCTCCCAAGTTGCAGGCGCTCAAGGCCTTCGCGCTCAAGCATGGACACCTAGATGTGCGCGCGGATGATGGCGAGCTCGGCGCATTTGTCAAGGACGTGTGCGCGCAGCATAAGGCAGGCAGGCTTGCCAAGGAGCATCACGAGTATCTGGAAAAGGTGGGGCTCAACTTTGATGCATACGAGGCTTGCAGCGTGGGCTTGGATGCCGCCAGTGTCGTAGATCAAGCCACGGCTCAAGATATCAAAGCGCCTGCATTTGCAGCAGGCGACGCGGCGAGCAAGGTGGACGACATTGCGGTGGCGGAATTTGAAGCTGCGGCGCAGAAATGCACGCCCGAGGAGAGGGCGGAAAAGCTGGTGGAGCTTGTGCGGCTGAAGAAAGACCTGGTCAAGCTCGAAAAGGCCGTCGACAAGCACAAGTACCTGGAGCTTGTGCCCTTTTTCGATGATGTCCTCCGCCTGCTGAGCGATGAGGAACGTTTCAGCAGCATCCCCAAGGAGGTGCAACGCATGCGGGCACAGACGGTAGAGAGCATGCCGGACGCTGCCAAGCGCTCGCGGCTAACGGAGCAGCAGGTGCGGCAGCCAAAGCTGGTGGGTGTGGATCGCCATTGGGCAAGGCAGGACCAGCTGTCAACCGCCAACAGTCATGCCAAGTTTTTGCAGCAGATGCTGCCTTCCATGCAGGAGTTTGCTGTCGCCCATGCTCCTGCGGGAGCATATCCATACGATGCGCGCGCGCAGCAATACGATGCGCGCGCGCAGCAGCTGTCGGGCGGTTTGGGGTATGCGGCACCTGTTCAGCGGAAAAAGCCGCCGCAGAAGCAGATGCCGCCTCTCGGCAGGCATGGGTCAGATGTTACAGGAGACGGGGCTGGCGGGGGCCAGCGTCCGCCACCATCAGGCAACGATCTCTTAAACTTTATGTCCGTATTTTATGGACGAGTCAAACGATCTGCAGGGCTAGGAGAAGAGGTGCACGATGCACTTGCCCAACACTTCCAAAGCGCAAATTGGAGCACCATGACCATACAGAAGTTGAGATCCTTCATTGAGGCAACCTTCAAAGGCAACCAAGTAGTCCTGCACACCTTTTACGACGTGTTCCGGGAGCACCTGCCAGCCGAGGAACAGAGGCGCTCCCAGGCACCCAAGCCACAGCAGGAGCACGCTGCTTGGTTTTGCGCCGAGGTGCGCCGCGTGTATGGGTCCAATTCGCCTACGTACAGGGGCTTCATCCAGACCATGAACAACTACGCAACCACGGACAAGGACACGCTGGGCACCATCAGGGCCATCAAGCAACTGTTCGCAGACACCCCCAACCTCATTGTGGAGTTTGCAAACTTTGTGCCCGAGACTTTCAAGAAGTATTGCATCATGGATAAACCAACAGGAAAGCGGAAGACGGGGGACTCGCGGGCAGCAGGGGGCGCGGGGGGAGCAGGAGCAGGCACAGCGCTCTTGGCAACGACAAGCCCCAAGCCGCTGGAGGCACATGCAGCCTACTCGCCAACGGCGGCGCAGCATGCAAGCGTGGCAGCGGGCCCGGCGACATCGAGCGTGGGCCACACGCCGGGCGTTGCGCAGGGAGGCGTGTTGACGCCGCTGCAACGCCCTCTGTCCCAGCATGCTGCCCAGCAGCAGCAGCAGCAGCAGTTCATAGCCAAATACCAGGAGCTGCTGAATAACCCTGGTCCCGATGCCAAGAAAAGGAAAGGCGAGGCGGATGGCATGGCAGCCAGCGGCCTGCTGATTGGCCACTCCTTGAGTGCCATGAGTGAGCAATACCAGCGACATCAGCAGCAGCAGCAGCAAGCGCTCCTTCAGCAGGTCCAACGGCAGCAGCAGCAGCCGCCGCCGCAGCAGCAGCAGCAGCCGGCGACCTCGCAGCAGATGCAGATGCAGCTCCAGTGCCTCATGCAAGACCCCAGCAAGGCGCTGCAGACTCTGCAAGCACTTGCAGCCATGATGCCAGGCGCCAAAGCAGCAGGGGCAGGGGGGGGGGCAGCAGCCTCGTCGCCGCATCGCACGTCCGGGTCCGGGCCCTCGCTGCTGCAGACCTCTCCCAGTAAGCCGGCCCTCGGCGCGCAGGCGTCTATGCCGCCGTTGTTGCCGTCAGGACAGGGCGGCGCTGCTGGGACGCAGCAGTCGCATCTGGCAACCTTGATGCAGATGTTGCAGACTCAATCGACGGGAGCACAACTCGGGCACACAGGGCACCAAATGGGAAGTGCAATCAGCAGCGCTTCCGTGCTGACAGGCACTACCGCCGCAGGCGCTGCAGTTGCTAGCCCTGCAGGCGTTGCGCAGCACGGCGATGCCGCACACGCGATTCATGCAGGACTACCCAACCTGTCGAGTGTGTTGCTTTCTTCTTCCACACACGCGCAGCCTGCTGCCCTCGCCGCCGCGGGAGCGCAGGTCCCCGGAAGTTCAGTAAGCCAGCTGCTGAGTCGCATCTTGCCCCCGGAACGCAGTGGCGCTGCGTCAGTAGATGAGGGCGGCGTGCCATGTATTCCGCAGATGGACGGCCAATGCCTCGAAGAGGTGGAGGCACACGAGGCGCTGCCTCAGCTCGACGGGGCAGATGTTGACATGGAGAGCGGTGAGGAGGGCCCGGTGCCTACTGTTGCTGTGGGCCTGGATGCCGTTAAGACGGAAGACTTGGAGGACGGAGTGGGCAACTTGCAAGACGTTGACGCAGGCGCAGCGGATACACAGGTGAGTCAGGGCACTGCTGTCGGCGCTGGGTCAGGCAGCCAAGAGATGAGCGCGCAAGGGCACGGCAGCAGGTTCGTGGATGACGCAGCTGGCGCAGCCGGTCATCACGAAGAGGGTGAGGGTGGCGATGCTGCGGATGCGAGTGGCCGGGGCAAACGGATCAGTAAGGCCAAGGAGGCAAAGGACTTCATGACGGAAGCGCAGATCAAGGATCAACTCAAGAGGCCGGAACCGCGGTCTGCCAAGGCAGATACCAGCTTGCCCCCGAAACACCAGGAGCAGCTCAAGTTCAAGAAGCTCATTCAGCAGGCCTCCGAGAAGCCCAGCACGCAGGAGGTGCAGATCAGTGGGAAGGTGATCCGGCAGCCGACCCTGCTTGCCGCGATCAGGGAAAAGGGCATGGAGGACGGCAACATTGTGTGGGCGCAATTGGCAACGGCGATAGGCATTGACACGAAACGCAACCACAACTACTCCGTCAAGCTGCTGCTTCTGCTCGAAGGGAGGGTGGGGGAAGGCGAGGACGCAAGCAAGAAGAAGAGCAGCAAGGCGTTTCGCCCCAAGGCTGACAAGTCCAAGGGCATTTCGAAGCGCCCTGCCCCCAAAGGCAAAGTGCCGATCATTCTGTCGTCGCGCATGGCGCAGAGCAGGTCGCTCGAGGCTGAAAGCAAGGACCAGAGTAGCATCCGCCGGACAGAGGAAGGCGGATATGTGACGCTCAAATTGCTGACGGGCGAGTCGGCCTCCTCGCGCGACGAGTTCGTGCACTTTTTGCCCAAGACGGACGACTCCAAGCCAAGAGTGCACCGGACGGGCGGCGTGCTCGAGCGCAAATTTTTCGTGCGCAGGGCGGCTGCGCAGGCCCACCGGTTGTGGGTACAGACGATTTTGGAATCGGTGAAACGGTCCGAGGCCTTGCAAGAGCGGCTGAACCGGCAGCGCATGGCAAAGCTGACCAATGTCGAGGGCTGGGACAAAAAGAAGCTTGGGCGGCTCATCGAAGCTGCCGCCGTCGGCTTGGGCCTCTTTTACTGGTCGCAGGCGCAGCTGTGCTATGCCAACCTTCGGCCAGAACGGCTGGCCGAATTAGGTGTGCTCTCGGAGGACAGGGAGCGGACGCTTAAACGGTCGCTGGGGCAAGTGCATCGAGAGATCAACAAGGACCCGCGCCTCTGCAGCCTGTGCAGAATTGTCGGCGACACGGGCGTGCAAGGGCGCTTGCTGTACGTGGAGAGGGAGACGTGGGCGCATGTGAATTGCCTGTGCTGGTCCAAGAGTGTCTATGAGCTCGGCATCCACAGGAACGTGGGCAAAATTGGCATGCTGTGCAACGTGCATCATGTTCTGCAGCAGGCGCGCGCAAGTTGCTGCGACTTCTGCGGCTGCCCGGGGGCCACCGTGGCATGCGCTTCGCCGGGCTGCTGCTGTGTCTCGCACTTTGGCTGTGCCATTTTGAACGAGTGGAGCTTCTACTCGGAGGGTCGCGCCTTCTGCGAAAACTGCACCGAGTCGCCCGCGGCAGAGGCCCTGGGCGGGGTGAACCAGTCCTGGGCGCCGATTCACCTGTACAAGCTCACCTCTCGTCACCTTCGCGTGATGCCGCGCACCAAGCCGAAACTGCTCGAAGCGTTTGTGCGCGAGGCGGAGAGGCCAAAGAAAGGAGCATCTCATTCCAAGAAGCGCAAGGCGCAGAGCAGCGTAGACCTCATGCCGGCGCCCACTGTGGAGGCGTCGCAGCTAGGCACAAGCGCGCTTGGCCCCTTGTCTCATGCCGCAGCAACTGGCAGTCCAGGGCATGGCCGCGCTGCGGCGGCTGCGTCGGCCGAGCGCCAGGCAGCCTCTGCGGCACATATGGGTTCCGTCCACTCTGCTGGCCACGCGGGTGAAGTGCAGAGCGCGGAAGAGCAAGGTGCGACCGGCTCGGGAAGCCACGGGGGCGGCAGAGCCGATCTTGGCGAAAGCAGTAAGCGCAAGAGCGAGTGGGAGGAATTCAAGGACCGCGAGACGGGCCGGACGTACTATCATAATTTTGCTACCAAAGAATCAGTGTGGGTAAAACCAGCAGAGCTCTTGCCGCAGCCGCTGCCCAGAGCAGGACTGCCGGAGTCCAGTGCCGCTGACACGTCTGCTGATGCCTCGCATCAGAGCCCGGCCAATTTGGGTCATTCCTCCCATCAAGCGCAGGCAAGCAGCAGCGCAGGGCGAGCGGGCGTGGCCGCAATAGGCAAGGAGCCTTTCGCGCGCTTGAAGGCCTCGATTGAGAATGGGCAGTTTGATGGCGTGACCTTGAAGCGGCTGCACACAATCGACAGTCTGCTCAAGCGCTTGCAGAGCGAGCGGTGCATCACCCTCACAGAAGCGCCAGCGCCAGAGGACAACTGCATCCTTGGTTGGTCGTCCTTTGACATTGTAGAACAAGGAGTGTTCTGGCAGCAACTGGGAGAGATTGTCACCGCAAATGAAAACGGCATCTGGTCGGAGAACGGCGCCGAAAGGCATGAGGACAACGCGTCGCATGCGCATGGCAAGGCCCTAGTCATGATGACGGACCTGCTCAAGAAGATCCGAGTTTCGCCGACCATTGCGACCAAGGTGTGGGAATTCGACAAGGAGCCGCAGTCGGACGAAGCTGGAGGCTCTGATGCTGTGCGCTCTGCTGTGCAGGCGCACAGTCCTGCCGCCGCTGGGAGGCTGGCTGACGCGGCGGCGATGAATGCCGCTGCGCACCACCGCAGCGGGGGGCCGACGAGCATGGTGGTGCATGCTGCCGCGCCAGTGCATGCCGGCGTGGCCGAGCAGGCGAGTGGGCTGACGCAGACTGGCAACGCAGCCCCCTCGCTAGACCCGCCGGTGCTGCAACGCGCATTCCCCACGAAGGCTGCGCGCGAGAGGGCGCGGGCGGCGGAGGCGGCAGTGGCGGAGGCAGCACAGAGGGAGCGCGAGGAGGCGCTGAACCGCGAGCAGTGGGACGCCTACGAGAACAACTTGCTGACCAACATCGCGCAAGGCATGCAGGAGGGCTCGATCATGGCACGCATCGGCTCGCTCACTGTGCGGCGCCTGGGCAAGATCAGGGTGGATGACGACAGCTATCACTCTGAGCTTGCAATCTACCCCATGGGGTACATGAGCAGCCGTGTTTGCTTCGCGCCAGGAGAAGTGTCGAGCAAGAATGGCGGCCCCTGCCGGCGCGCCGTGTACGTGTGCCAGATCCTTGCGGGCGAGCAGGGTGGCCCTCCGATCTTCATGGTCACCGTCGAAAACGAGCAGTTCATGGGCGCCAGCGCCTCCGAGGCGTGGGAGCGGGCCACGCGTCGCACGCTGCGGTATCCGCCCACCATCCGCTTCATCCTTGCGTTTATTAGTTACTGCTATTATTTCTTGCGTTTATTAGTTACTGCTATTCTTTTTGTTGTTGTCTTCACTATTATTTTTGTATTATAAAATAACACACACACACACACACACACACACTGCGCATGAGCAGGGAGCGGAAGAAGCTGATGGTGCATGCAAACGAGGGCCAGTGCGACAACGTGGCCGAGATGTTCATGGCGTGTTCATACAGCATCGATGGCGACTACATGTTTGGGGTCACAGTTGCGCCAATTGCGCGCGTGCTCGAAGCCCTCAAGGTCTCCCCAAACACCCGTTTACATACGCACGCGCGCGCACACACACACACACACACACACACATACGTACATACA
>Ga0115006_10002912_pt1 | contig 11477 bp, 8 predicted proteins | sample ArcOceMetagenome_3_FD_88943 | JGI IMG/M metagenome (GOLD analysis project Ga0115006, IMG submission 88943) | Marine eukaryotic phytoplankton communities from Arctic Ocean - Arctic Ocean- Svalbard ARC20M Metagenome | ecosystem: Environmental > Aquatic > Marine > Oceanic | place: Arctic Ocean...
CATCTGCCAGCGAGCAGCGCACAGACGAGGTTGGCGCGAGTCTAGACGCAGGTTGCGACCGGCAGCGCTCCCGGTCAAAGTCAAAGGACTAAGACACGGGTCGGCAGCCGCTGAGCTATGCCAACACTCCGCCGTGGTTTCTCAAGACTCGCTTTTCACCTGCCACTACACGTGCATGTGCAAGCAGTTGCACACCTGCGCAAAATTGTAGCACGACTGGCCCACCCCGCCCTCGCAGGCCCGGCGGTAATTCTGCCAGGCTTCCGACCTGTTGCGCGGCATGCCGCGCCCATCCATGCCCACCTGCTCCCCTCTCCGTCACGCCGCGCTGGATTTGGGGAAAGAGCATGCGCGAGCACGACGCCGCGCAGACAATCGCCGCAGGGCACATGCATCGCGCACAGCTTCAGGCAAGCGGGAAAGCTGCGCGGCCCACACGGGACACGCCGAGTGCCATACCACCCCGTCGTAGAGGCGCGCCAGGTAGAAGCAACCTTTGGCATTCCTGCATGCAAGGCGCCCGTCAAACGCACAACCTCGCGTGGCAAGCCCTCGCCACCGACAACCGGCGCTCCGACCCCAGGCACAGGCAAAACAAGGCACCGCCGTGTTTACCCGGCGTTGCAGGTCCGACGCATCAGGTCGGCGGCAAGCTGCATGTCTTGCTTTACACCGGCCTGGCCCTCCATCTGAACAGCACGACATGTCATCGTGACGGTACAGCGCGGCAGCGCGGCGGCGGTGCGCGCCACCTGTCGCCTCCTTGGCGCCGGCGCAGCAAGCGCCGCGCCCGCACGTGCTGCGGTCGCAGGGCGCCCGCGAAGGCGGGGTACCGCCAAGAGGCCGTATGCCAGGCAGGCTTGCTGGTCGCCGCCCTCGCACTGCTTGCGGACGTCGGGCGCCGTCAGCGGATCCCCGCCAGCTGCTCTGGAAAGCTCGTCGAGCGCCTTCATGCTGTCCGGCCGTTCCGCTGCCAGCGGCGACCACGGGGGACTCGGTGTCACTGTGCATGCCCCCCGTGCGCGCCGCACGCTGCCGGTGGAAGCACGCTGCAGACAAGCGGGCATACAAACGCGCGGGCAGCAGACGGACCGGTCTGGGCCGACGGGTTGCCGAAGCAGTGGGCCACGCTGAGCCACGACATCGCGGTGGCGTCTTGGATGCGAGGCAGTTCGCGCCACGAACTAGAAAGAGGCATGCGCCGCGAGCACTTGTAGCAGGGCAGGCGCGCGGCACCCCGGGAGCGGCGCGATGCTGCGCTTCGGCGGCCTCGGCGGCGGGGGGGACGGGCTGCCAGGCGCGGACGGGGGCGGGCGGGAGAAGCAGGACGCGGAGCAGTGTGCGCGCGCCCTGCGCGAGGACACGGTGGGGCAGCACACGTGCTTCGTCTCGCCCGCCGCCGCCGCCGTGCACAGGGACGGGCGGCGGGCGCAGCGGCGCATCGTGTACGCCGACTTCACGGCCACGGGCAGGGCCCTGGGGTGCATCGAGCGCTTTATCGCCGACCGCGTGCTCCCGCTGCACGGCAACACGCACACGGTGGCGACTGCGACGGCGCGGCAGTCCACGTACTTTCGCAACGAGGCCCGCGAGGTCATCTCCACCTACTTCAACTGCACGCACGAGGACGCGGTAATTTTCACGGGGAGCGGCGCGACGGGGGCCCTCGACAAGTTTGTGGGGATGCTGGTCAAGAGCGGGGGGTTCAACGTGGACCTCGCCGAGTCTGACGCGCCGAGCAACGAACAGCAGCAAGTTCAGCGCTACTTTAGTGAGGACCGGTGGCAGTCGTGCCAGTGCACGCTGTGCGGCGTGCGGGTCAAGAGCGAGAGCGGGTTCCGCGCGCACGTCTGGAGCCCCCTGCATCAGGAGCGGCTGCGCGCAAAGAAGCCGCGGGCGGCGGGCGCTGGATCCGGGCGGCGGCGGCTGGTGGTCATGGTCGACCCCGTGGCGCACCACTCGACCCTGCTGCCCTTTCGCGAGCTTGCCAAACAGTTTCCCATCAAAAAGGGCGGGCGTGCCGTGTTCCCCGAGCGGAGTTCGCACCGCGTGCTGCCGGACCCGCCCTCGCTGGCGCCCAAGGAGCCGTGGGACCTGCTCGAGGTTGAGACGCTGGAGCTGCACGCAGACGTGTCCGGGGGCTGTGCAGCGTGCAGCCTGGACGACCTCGAAGCTGCGTTGAGTGCCGCGCGATCCTTTGCGCACAGCAGCGCTACGAATGACTCGGTGCTCCCCGTGGTGGTGCTGGCGGCGACGAGCAACGTGACCGGCTGCTCTCTTGATGTCTATGCCGTCAACGAGCTGGTGCACAAGTATGGCGGCGTGGCATGCTGGGACGTTGCTGCGATGGCGGCACACAAGCAGTTGGACTTCAAGTACGTGTTCGTGTTTGTGTTCGTGTTCGGAACACGTCTGCAACACGGCGCTGGTGCCGTTTTGTCTGCGACAGCATGCTGCTCATGTGACTCCGCACGCACTCTCTCTTACCGCCCCCGACATTCTCTCTCTCCCCCCCTGCCTGCAGCCCCGTGCATCGACAAGGTGCGGCAACAGACTTTGCGTTTGTTTCGCCCCACAAACTGCTCGGCGGCCCCGGCTGTCCGGGTCTCCTCCTGGTGCGTACCGCGCCCAGACGCCCCTCTCTGCTTGCGCAAGGCTTCTCTTCTCTTTGAGAAGCGTGCTGCCAGGAGGGAGACAGCAGCGCTCTGGTAGCACGTGGTGGCACGCGTTTTCAAGACGCATCTTGCTTCCTGCTAGCGTTTGCACACTGACGGCGCATGCGGTGCAGGCAAAGAAGAGGCTGCTGTGCAATCTCGTGCCGGCCGTGCCGGGAGGGGGCGCCGTCTTCTACGTGTCGCGCGAGGCGCATTCGTACATCCAGAACACAGTGGAACGGGAGGAAGCAGGCACACCCAACATCGTGGGCTGTGTGCGGGCGGGGCTGGTGTACCACGTGCACAACTGGCTAGCGCAGCCCAGCATCCAGGCTCTCGAGCAGCGCTTGGCCAACAACCTCCTCGCCAGTCTTCGTGCCCACCGCCGCATCCACGTCCTCGGCACGCAGGGCGGCAGGGAGGGCAGTGGGGCTGACGGCCAAGAAGGGCACGTGCAGAACGCGTGTGGCAGCGGGCATGTCTCGGCCATCATATCGTTCAACGTCTTGTATGGCAACAGCTGTGCGTCCGGGGGCGCCGGGCTGTACCTCCATCACAACTACGTGGTGGCGCTGCTAAACGACCTCTTCGGCGTCCAGGCGCGTGGCGGCTGTGCGTGCTGCGGGCCCTACGCGCAAATGCTGCTGGGCATTGATGCGGAGCTGTCGTCGCAGTTCGACGCGTGCCTTGAGCGCTCTGGCGTGGACCTCCTGCGCCCGGGCTTTGTGCGCGTCGGGGTGCACTTTACCATGTCTCCCGGCGAGCTCGAGGTCTTAGAGGCTGCCATCCTGTGGGTGGCTGAGCACGGCTGGCGCATGCTCGGGGCCTACACGTGCGACGTGGAGACAGGGGAATGGCAGCACCGTCTGGATTCGCCAGCCAAACGTCGCCAGTGGTTCTCGTCCATGGCCCTTTCCCCTGACCACCATCCTGCCTCGCCGCAAGACGGAGGCAAACAAGAGGACGGAGGCAAACAGGAGGAGAACACCCAGGGACAGCGCTCCAGGGCGCAGGACCAAGATAGGGACAGCGGGGACGCGAAGGCCTGCAGCGGTGCGGCAGCCGCTCCCGCAGACCGCCGCGAGCACGGTGACATGCCCGTGACAGCGCAGGAGCTGGTAGAGGAGGCGAATGACATCCTCGTGCGCACCTACAGTGGGCCACTCCCGCTCCGGAGCATCCGGAGCCCTCTGCTGGACGCGCAGTGGGCTGAGCTGCTGTGGCTTGCGCTGCCGGCTGACACGCACGCAACGCTGCAGCAGCAGCAGGCGGCTCTCAAGGAGAGCGGGTCGCAATTTCATGCGCGCATGGTGCTCGACGCGCACCTCCAGCCCCTCCTAGCCGCGCCGCATCTAGTGTTGCAGGAAAAGGATGGCGCAGATCTCAAGAACGCGCGCACACGCCGGCCTTGCAGCAGTATCTTCAGAGTGGGGACGCATGTACCCCCGCAGCGTGCACGCGCTTGCAAGACCACGTCGTCGTCCATGCACAGGCAGCACATGGCGAACACGCACGCGGCATCTGCGCAGGAAGAGAGCTCGGGGCAGGAGTGTGGCGATGGGGTGGATAGAGAGGATGGGACGCAGCATTGCTTGTCAGCATCGCTCAATGACTCCCTGGCGGACGCGCTGGCTGCCGAGGGCTTTGAGCACGTGACAGGCGAGATGTTCCTCACCATGTCGGCCGCAGAGCAGGCAACCGTGCTGGCCAGTTTATCCGAGGCACACCGCATCGGCCTCTTGCAACACATTACGGAATCTCTCTCCGGTGCTGCCAACGCGTGCCTTCTCTCTCTCTTGCCAAGCGGCAAGCTCTTGGCTGTCTTGTTCTGCGCTCATCATGTTTCGCGTGCGATGTGCATGCTCATGTGCGCATGTGTGCTGGACATGCGCAGAGGCCCAGAGCAATGATGTGCTGCAAATCATGAATGAAACGTCGCCCAAGCTCTCTCCGCCGCCCTACAAGGCCCGGCGTGACAGCTCGCCTCTCCCGCCTCTCCCGCCTTCCCTCCTCGTCACATCTCCGCGCTCGTCGCGTGAGCCTGATGCACCAACGCAGGGGCAGCACCAGGGGACGCATGTGCAAGGCCCGCCGGCTGCTCACGCTCCGCAGAGTCTGTGTGACAATGGGTGCGTCCTCGATTCGTTGCCGCTTGGTAGTGATATTGCTCTCTCGGAACTGCCGCAGAACGGAGAGCAGTGGAAAGAGGAGGAGGGCGAGGGCGGTGAGGCTGGCAGAGGCGAGGCTGTAGGGCGCCTTAATGGTGCTGGGGCAGGTGGCGCGGGACAGAGCAGGCAGGAAGGCATGGACATCCCTGCGTGCAGGCGCTTGGCGGCCAAGAGTCTCAAGCCCAAGATCCCTGGGTCGCTGCGCTGCTTGGTGGCCGAGGCAGTTCGTGAGTTCCACATGATTGGCGAAGGCGATAAGGTGCTTGTGGGGCTTTCGGGAGGCAAGGACTCGCTGACCATGCTGCACGTGCTGCTGGAGCTCAAGCGCCGTTCGCCCGTCAAGTTTGAGGTGGCGGCTGCAACTGTGGACCCGCAGACGCCCGAATACGACCCGTGGCCCCTGGTGCCCTATCTGGAGCAGCTGGGTGTGCGGTACCATATGCTGTCCAAGCCCATCATCGACATGGCCAAGACGTGCATGGACCCCAAGCGCCCCTCGCTGTGCTCTTTCTGTTCGCGGATGAAGCGCGGCATGCTCTACTCGTGCATGCGTGAGCACGGCTACACCTGTCTCGCCCTCGGCCAGCACCTTGATGACGGTGAGTGCCAGTACCTGCCAGCGCCCACCCCCGACACCATATGTCCTTGTTCGCCACTCCTTTCGCGGCCGTCGCCCTCAGTCCACGCTGGGCGCTGAAGCGTTGCGCGCGTGTGCCTCGCGTGGCGGAGGTCTGATGCCGGAGGTGGGCGCAGTGGTGGAGTCGTTTGTGATGAGCGCCTGGCACAACGGCTCGTTGCGCACCATGAAGGCCAACTACTCGGTGCAGCAAGACGATATTCGCGTCATCCGCCCCATGGTCTCACTGCCCCCCCCCTATGCCCCTTCCATGCCCGCGCGTAGACCTGTGTGAGGTCCTGTACAGATTGTAATGGCGACACAGTGTACATGTAGCTGTAGGATGCAAGGTGTTGCTGAAACCTTTGTCCAAGTGTCCTTAACTCCTCATGTCCGACTGCTCTTTTGCCACGTGGGCGTCGGTGTGCTGCCTGTGTGTTGCAGGTGCTGGTTCGCGAGAGCCTCTGCAGCAAGTTCGCGCGTGAAGCGCAACTTCCCATCATTTCTGACAAGTATCGCCCACCCCCGCGCGTGAGGAGGTGTCATGTGCGTTGACGGCTGGACAGGCGATGCCTCGTGTGCCTCACTTCTTGTGCCTCACCTCTTGTGCGTGTGCGTTGACTGTGGGGGGACTGTCGCCTGTTTGCGCCGATTCACTACTAACGTGCCGTCTCCCTCCGCCGACTTCTCTCATCGTGCTCTCTCTCGCCTGCGCTCATGCTGCGTTGCGTGCTGGAATGGGAAATGGGCTGCATCGCGGACGCAGCTGCCCTGCGTGCTTTGCGGCGCCCAAGGAGCGGCACCGGATCAAGATGATGTTGTCAGAGCAGGAGTTCGAGTTCCCCAAGCTATTTCCTTCCTTGCTCAAGACCCTCCGGCCCCTCCTCTCCATTTCTCACGCGAACAAAGAAAGCGACTTTTTCAGGGATCCTGACGCGAACGAGAGCGTCGGCCCGGGCAATGCTGCTACTTGCATTTCGGGCAGTGCGTACAACAAGCGTGGAACAACCACGGACACGACCCGGTACCGCCACAAAGCGGCCAAGCCGAGGTCACAGGAGGAAGGAGAGGCTGCGCGCGCACCAGAGTCTTCACCCTCCACCAGCACCTGGGCAGGCCCCGAGGGTGGCGCGGGCGCATCCTTGGAGGACGCGGCTCTGCTGGCGCAGGTGTGCCGCTCGGAAGACGAAATGGACGGAGAGCAGTCTGCTGAGGAGGCCCTCTTGTCGTGCAACCTTGCGTCAGGCTCCTGCTGCGCCCCGTCGCAGCGCGCCGCCCCTTCTGCCGAGCACTTGTCGGCACCGGCGGTGTGCGCCGCTGATGCACGCTGGCAGCCCGCAGCGCGCAGCACGCGCACTGGCGATTTGGGCTCGGAGGATGTAGGCGTTGCAGGGGAGGCAGGAACGTGGGATGTAGCTAGTGGAATGGCAGGGTTTGGGCTTGGCCTGGGCATTGCCTGCGCCGCCGGCGTCTGCATGCGGCTTGCGAGTCGTTCCTGAAGTGCCGCATGCCACAGTGTCACTGCGAGTATCAAACAAACACCTGCTGACGAGATTGGCTCCAAACGAGTCTGAGAGGAGGAGGGAATGCCCCATTCTGAGCACGCAATTTCAATTTGAGGCTCAGGTGTTGACTGCGGGTCCAGTGGCCGGCAGAACTATGCTAATGCCGCCAGCAAAGCTGCCGCCAGCATAGTTATGCTGTCCGCAGAAAACACCTGCGCCTGAAGGGGGGGGGCGACGGCGCCAGGGAGATGAGAGATTCGTTTGTTAGCGAGCACCCTCCCTGGTTGTGCGCTAGACGATTTGACGCAAGGTGAAACGAGGCGCCGGATGTAGATTAAGAGGGGGCGCCTGGGCAGTATACAGATAGAGCTTTCAATCAACAGGCAACTTGAAGCAAGTTGAGCTGTGCCGAGAGCAGACGCTTTTCAAAAGCCACCAGCTTACACGCCAACTCTCTTTCCTGCATCTGCCCCCCCTCCTCCTCTTGTTTCTGAACCCCTACCGCGTCCTCAGCGACGTATCCCGCAAGGTGCATGCGCATGAGCGCAGCCAGCTTGCCGCGCGCCTCATCCTCACGCTGGATCTTGCTTGCGAGCACGTCGTGGATGGCATCGCCAGCCTGCTGCACTTCGTCCTCGCTCACGTACAGAGCGCGCACGGCGGCCAGCAGCGGACAGACTTGGATTGCCACGTCCGGAATCCACCACGAGTTCAACTGAGGGTTGCACCCACGCTCAGCCTGGGCCAAGACGAGCTCAGATCGCCACTCCTGGCCTGTCGCAGCAGCCTCGTCATCGCACAAGAGCTGCCTCGGGTCCACGGCAATCTCGGCCGTGTGAACCACGCTCGAGCTGTCGAAGAAGCCCCAACGCTCGAACACATCGAGGTAGTCTGCCTCCTCATCATAGCATATGGTCACCTCGACGCCAGCCTCTAACACCCCATTCGCCTGCAGGCGCACCATGCCGTCCTCGTCCACCGACACGCGCGCAGTGGGCATCACAGACGCGTGGTTGGCTGCGTCGAGGGCCGGACACAGGAGGGGACCCTCCTCTTCCGTCATCACAGCGCGAGACTGCACCACGAGCGCCGCCCAGAGGAACACATCCGCCGGGACACACAAACCCGCAGCAGCGAGCACGAGGCGCTGTCGATCCATCTCTGCTCGCCACGCTCGTGCCCTGCGCCAGGACATGCTGTGCGAGGCAAGGCGCGCGGCGGGGCTGTCCGCGTCCCAGCAGGCCATATGCGACGCGAAGTAGTCGGCGGGACAAACGGCCAAGTAATGTGCGGCGCGCGGATCGGGCGGTTGCTGCTCAAGCATCAACTCGAGCAGCGCCACCCGCAGACACGCGCTTGCCGCGTCCTCCACACCCTCCCCGTCGTCACCCGCGCCCTCCAACAAGGGCACCACCAGCGCCTCATTCACGTCGCTGACACGGATGCACCAAGCGAGAGAAACGGCAAGGAGCTCGTCGTCTTGCTCACACGACACGCTCTCAGCAACGAAGAGGGCCGTGCCATGCGATGGTGTGGCGTGCGCCGCAACTTTACAGTTTGCCAATGCCGACAGCGCCGCCGCCATCTGCGGGGTACGATTGTCGCAAATGACGGCCATGGCACTGGCGCCCACGTCGCGCGCCCATGCGAGCATCTCGTCGTGGGGCACACACCCCAGAACCTCAAGCCCGTGCTGCTCCAGCACCGCCGTCTCGTGGTCGCGTACTGCTGTCGGGGCGTCGCCGCAGGAGGGAGCGGACTCGACTAGGCACAGCACCGTATTGTCGTCACTGACCGCGAAGGCAAGCGCAAGCATCTGCTCGTGGAAGAGGAACAGGCGATTGACGGCAGACCTGTTGCCTGCGATCACGTCTGCGATGCGTGGGCGACGCTGTATCTGGGCTTCTAGCCACGACCTGTGCACGAAGACTGCACGCCGCTCACTCGGCTCTGCTCCAGCGGCAGGCGTCACAGGCTCCCATTTTAGATGTAGATTGAGGCGGCCCCCGCCCTCTGATGCAATGCCTTCTGTGTGGTGTCGCCGCAAGACAGCTGCAGGTGGGGAGGCCGGAACCGTGGCGGCGAGGGCGGGGCGGGCGTGAACAAGAACGTCTTGGAGGGCCAGCGCAAACGCTGGCGCCTGCGTGTAAAACCTGGGCCACACTCGCGGCAGCAACGTGGGCATCACCGCCGTGTGCGCGAGCGCACAGGAGGTCTCGAGATTGACGATGGCGTGATGCCATGCATGGGGAATCAGAACCAGATCGCCGGCCCTTTGAATGCACTCGCGCATCTCAACCTTGCCCGCAAGGGCCAGGGCCTGCAGCCGCGGGAGATTGTCCACAAACCACAGGGCCGGCCCCTCCAGGCACTGGTCGAGCCCCAGCGCGGCGATGTCTGTATCGGGCGCCAGAAAGACCCAGCGCTTCGTCCCGAAGCAGCACACATTCCAGCCGACCGTCGCGTGTCCATCCTGGTGCAGCTGGCTCCCTGTGCGCGGACCGCCGAGCAGAAAGAGCTGCTGGCACTTGCGCTGCGTGAGCTCGGGCGCGATCTCGAGCAGGTCCTCCTCCACCCACGGGGGCGCCACAAAGCTGTCGACGAGCTTCGCGCTGTCGCCCACATACTCGCGCTCGTAGATGTAATAGGGGAAGTCCGCGCGCGTGTGGGCTGCGTACGCGCAGTACTCTGCCATCGTCATGGACAAGTCGGCGGCGAGGTCACAGCGCACCGCGCCGAAGTTTTCGAGGAGCGTGCTGGGGCTGGCCCACGGGTCGGTGCCGCGCCACCCGTGCGTCACACCGCGCACGAGCGTCGGCTCCGTCCGCGTCATGAGCGTCGTCGCGTCGGGGGGCACTGCGTCGAGCGTGGCGACCGCCGAGCGTGCGGGCGGGTCCGCGTTCAGCAGAGCGCGCGCCTGCGCGTCGGCGTAGAGCCCCCGCCGCACCGAGTTGTGCACCGATGAGGTGCCCACCTGCGCCATGCGGCGGTGCAAGGAGAAAGTCACATCATCGGCCGAGTCTCAGTGGTAAAAAACCCACAAACACTGGGAACACCAAGGGGAACACGCAGCCACGGGGCCACCCGCAGGATGGACGATGGCGGGGGCACGGAGGAGGAGAAGCGGAAGCGGAGACAGGACCGGCACCGTGTCCTCGAGCGCGCCCGACGTGAGAAGACGCAGGGGCTGCTCGCGGAGATCCACCAGGTGAACCCCTGCGCGGGCAGGACCGGCCGCGGGACCGGCCGGGTGGCGGCGCAGGGGTGCGAGCGACGTGCGCCCGTGACGCTCGCGCGTGCGCGCGCGCATGCGCGACATGCGCCGCTGATGCCGCCCGGGCGGGCAGGAAATCGAGCGGCAGACGGGGAGACGGCAGCCTGGCGCGAGCGCCTTTACGCTGAACAAGTCGCTGAGCCACGTGGTCAGCCATGTGCGGCAGATGGTCGACGTCAACGAGCGCGTGGCGGGGGGCGGGGGCGGCGGCGGGTTCAGGGGTGGTGGCGGGGTCATGTCTGCGCTCGAGGTCAAGAGCACAGTGGCGGACGGGGCGCCAGGCCACCAGGGCGACGACGACCAGGCGCGGGTCGTCGAGGCGGCGATCAAGGCGTGCTCGACGCCGGTTGCGTACATCTGCATGGGTACGCGCGACATCTGCAGCGCGTGCGCGTGCGCGCGAAGCAGGAGCAGCGCATGCGCCTGTCGAAGGTGTCGAGAGGGAGGAGCATCGCAACAGGAGAAGCATGCACGCAGGGCGCCAGAGAGCGGGTACGCGGCGTGCGAGAGGGAGACGCGGGCCAGTCGCGCATACGATACGGCACACGTGCGGACCTGCCGCTGACAGTCTGTATCCGCCCGCGTGCATGCTGGCGCAAACCAGACGGCGGCATCTTCGACGCCAACGTAGCGTTCAGTCAGATGCTGGGGTACGAGGACAGGGAGCTGATGGGCAACACAATCTACATGCACGCAGCGCCCGCTGACATCGCGCCGCTCATGGCGCAAGTGTGTGACCTCATCACCGGAAAGGTGGTGAGAAGCCGGCGCGCCATGCGCCTGCAGCACAAGAACGGCAGCGTGCTGGGCTGCACCCTTGACATGAGCGGCGAGCGCACGGCCCCAGACAAGATGTACATCATCGTGTACGCGTTCCAGGACAACGTCGACTACTGCCAGCAGCCGCACCCGCAGCACATCGCGCTGGACAGGCTATCTCTCAACGACTCGCCGTCGGCCATGGGTGCTGTCGCCAACCACGCGCGCCCCGCGGTGCACGGCATTGCGGCACTGGCTGGCGCAGCTCATGGCAACGTGGGCGCGGCTCCCTTCTCCCGTTGGCAGCAGCCCATGCAGGCCCAGGTAGAGTCGGCGGGTGCGGGTGATCAGGGCAATGTCAACGTACTTGATGGCTTGCGCCCCGGTGGCGCAGCGGGGGCCGGCGGTTTTGCAGATCGCGCTGGGGGGCAGTTCAGTGTTGACGGCGTGGGTGGCGGCGGCTTGGGTGGTGGGGTGGTGGCGGGGGGAGGGGGGGGCTTA
>Ga0115006_10002913_pt1 | contig 11473 bp, 1 predicted proteins | sample ArcOceMetagenome_3_FD_88943 | JGI IMG/M metagenome (GOLD analysis project Ga0115006, IMG submission 88943) | Marine eukaryotic phytoplankton communities from Arctic Ocean - Arctic Ocean- Svalbard ARC20M Metagenome | ecosystem: Environmental > Aquatic > Marine > Oceanic | place: Arctic Ocean...
AGTGCCACGCTTGTGAAGAAGATTCGTATTCCCAAGACTGTCAGCACAAGTGCAATCCGCGCACCACCTGCTCCGGCAATGGGCGGTGCCGAGGGCTTACAGGTGCTGTGGCGCCTTGTCCCGTGTCCCGAGCTCGTGCTGCTGTGCGCAAGCATGCCCGGATACGTCAGGGCACCTACACTTGACTTACTGTGCCCTGCGCGCCGTCTGTCAACCCCTCCCCAACGCAGGAGAGTGTATCTGCCACCGCGGATTTGAGGGCCCCTACTGTAATCTTACCTCAACTCAGACATCGAGCACCACCACGTCGCCCACGAGCAGCAGCATCACGCCGTCGCCCACGAGCAGCACCACGCCATCTCTCACGAGCAGCAGCACCTCGCCGTCGCCCACGAGCAGCAGCACTACACCGTCTCCTACGACTACGACTTCAAGCACAGACATTTCAAGCACTCCATCGCCAGATCCCGATTGGCCTGTCTTGACGATGACTCTGGGACTCCCGATTACAGTAGCTGAGTTTTCCGATGACGTTCGAATGGGCCTTTGCGCAGCCATTGCAGCTTCCATGGAAATGGATGTTTCCAAGGTGCGGATTCTGGGAGTTTCCGCCAGCAACACCCGCAGACTTCTTGCTGGTATCGCCGTGGAGATAGCTGTTGACCTATCCTCTGGCAACAGTGCAAGTTCCGTGCAGATTCCCACCGTGGACGATCTTAACCAAGAGCTTCAGAGTCGAGGCTTGCCCGCTGCGGTAATTTTAGTGCCCCCCGTTGTGTTCGAGCCCCCCACCCAGGGTATCCCGTTGTCAATAGTCAGCGCCCAAATCAGCGCCAGCACCCATTTCTTTGTGTATGAGCGGTCCGTTGGCGACCTGGAGCCGAACCCGGTCATCGAGGTTCGCATTGCCACTCCCGAAAACTCGCCAAGATTTGACCGCTTGTCAGCGTGGTTTCAAGGTTCGCGCAACACGATTGTCGTAGGAAGCGAAACTATTACAGATTTTGGCGCATTTACAAAATTTCGCTTTCAGCTCGACGTGCGCAGTGTTCCGCCAGGTTTCTACAATATCACAGTTCATGCGTTGATGCAAGAACGGTTAGTTGATGTGCTCTACTTGCCCATGCATCTGGAGATCAGATCGTTGTATTCTGCCAGGGTTCTACAATATCAGCCGAGCGAAGGCACGGGATCAGGAGGCAACATCATCATGCTTAGCTTGACGGCTGCAGATGCTTTCCTGGTCGCGCCGCCTTCTTCCTTTGTTATGCACCACAAACCTTCGGGCGTGGAGGCCACAGGCAGAGTAATTGCAGCAGTCGCCTTTCAAGAGTGGGATCCCTCTGCCTTTCCGATGCTCAGAACTGCGAGCACTGCCCTGATAAACGCGTACGGGAATCTGATTAGCACGTTGACAAATGATGGTGACAACAACGGTGTCCTTCTTTTAGTTCCTCCAGAGTTTCCTGTCGGCTCAGTTGCCACCTCCGGCAACGTTACGGACATTTCGGTTGAGGGTGTTATTACAGCCAGCGACGCAACAACACAGGTCAAATTCCAGTACACCTATATCTCGCCTCCCGTCGGCCAGGCAGTTGTGACTGGAGCGCTGACGTCTCTCGGCACAGCCTCCGGAAACATGAAGGGAGGGTATACAATTGTTGTGACAATGGAAAATTTTGTCGTCACATACGACATATCGCGGCTTCGTATCGCTTTTGGAACTCAAGACGGATCTCTTGTGGAATTGGTTGCCAGCAGTGGACGATGGACCAAGCTCAAAGCCATCGTGCCCCCGGGGAATTCCCCTGGGACAGTCAATTGCCGTATTTGGAATCGTGAATACCCTCTCAACTTCGGCGTCTTCTCATTTGAGTACATCGATGATAATGTTCCATTCATCAGTTCAGTCTATCCCTCCAAAGTTTATGGCGGATATGACCGCATTACTGTAATTGGGACCAAATTTCCGTCAGATTTGCAGCTTGCTGAGCTCAGCATTTTGACGCTTGATCCGTCTGGCACAAGTCTAGGCACTGCCACCCAGCCCCTGGAAATCACTGACGTGCCCAGCGCAAGCTCGAATGGGAACATGCGAATCATCTTTCTTTCGCACAGCGCGTCTGACGGCGGAAGCCCGTCTGACGGCGGAAGCGAAACGAGGATGATGGTGACAATCTCAGCACGAGGCAACTCAGTAAGCTTTGAGCTCAACTATGCAGACATTCCTGTTGGACCTCCCATCATCTCGAGTGTCCAGCCGCCCACAGGGGTCTGCAGCGGCTCAAGCCAAATGACTCTGTTGTTGACAAATATGAGACGTGTTTCAGATCTTCGCGGCATCCGCGTCTTGTTTTCTGATGTCGAGTTGCTTGGCGACAGTCCGCACGTCAACATCGTTTCCACTTTCTCAGCGACGATGATCTCCCTAGATCTCCCGAGTCTCCCGGAACACGTGACCGGGCAGCAGACGATTGTCGTGTACTCTAGCTGGCAGGATCCTGCCGTCTCAACGGACTTTTCATGCGAGGACTCGACGAAGGCTATACTAGTGTACACCATTCCGTCACGAGGATACGCGCACGGGCAGCCTATTGCTGTGACTCTTGGCATCAAGCGCGCCGTCGATTGGTTTAACAGAACGCTGTACGTCACTGGCAGCGATGACAGCGCGCTTGATGTTGAGGTGCTGGGGAGCAAGACCCTGGACGGAATGATCGAGATCTCCCTTCAGCTGACGTCAAACACTGCGGGCCCCAGTTTTGCCTCAATAGCTCCGTGCAACGTGCCCTCCGAGTGCACCAATCAGGTGGTGCCGTTTGAATTCATGTTTGTGGACCCAACGGCCCTCCAGGTCGTCAAATTCAGTCCTATGGCCGAGTACATTTATGGAGGAACGGGTCTTCGAGTTTGGCTGTTGAACTTGCCGGAAAACACTACCCAAGATGAAATCTTGATCGAGTTTCACGTCAACATGTCTGCAACAAGGATCGAGCGCGGGGAAATCGATGGTGTGACGGAGGTATGGTTTGAGATTCCATGCACCACCCGCCCGGGCATGCTCGATATCCGGCTCTTATTGCTTCAGCAAGACCGCGTATTGACGTTTGAGAGCCCCTTTGAGTACCTCGCAGCTCCTCCTCCCTCCGTGATTCGAATCTCGCACTCAGCAGCTCCCGTCTCCGCAGCAACCCGCATGAGGGTCAGTATAAGCAGCTTTCCCTCAGCAACATTCTCACAGATAAGAGCATTTTTTCTCCAGGGAAACACTAGTACAGATGCTGTTGTGATTGAAGTTACGTGCATCGACGCGACTCTGGGAGCATCTGCGGTGGAAGACATACATGTCGACCTATTGACGCCTACCTCTCTCAATATTGGCGCAGCTTCGCTGGTGATCAGACACGAGAACAAAGTCCAAGCCCGCACGAATGACTTCCAGATCGTGGACATGAGCTTGCCCCAAGTCATTCATAACACCGGTCGCGTGCCGATGAATACTGGCAGCGAAGTTGAAATTTTTCTCGAGAATGTGCCAAGCATTTTGGAGGTGGATCCCAGTTCTTACCAAGTACAAGTAGGTGGTAATGGGCTTGAAGTGCTCAGTGCTCATGTCAATGAGGATCGAGAGGCGATCATCATCTTTGCAACATTCCCTGTGGCTGCTAGCGGGCTGCAGCACGGCATAATTTCGTTTGGCACCACAGCATGTTCGAGCGCCTGCTGCGTTGATATGTCCTGCGCAACAAGCTGCCCCGGCGTGAAGACATCTTGCTTCAAAATCTACTTTTTTGATCAATCAATACCCGTGTTGGTCCCCAAAAGCGATCTCTTTGGTCCAGAAATTGGCGGAAAGATCTTGCAATTGGAAATCAAAAGATTCCCTGTCCTGTTGACGAACGCAGACATCGAGATTTTGTATGAATCAAACGGACCAAAAATCTTCACAGATGTCATGATCATTTTCTCGACCCCAGAAACAACAGAAATCATGTTGCTGACGCCAAACTTCCGCCAAGACGGCCTCCAGGGGAGCAGAACAATCACCATCAGCATCACGCCAACAAACGACCCCAGCAAGAGCGTCAGCTTCGAATACAGCATCCAAGAGGTGCGCACCGAGTTCAAGTTTGCGAGCACACTACGGGGTTCAGTTCTGGGCTCTCTGTCTGTTCTCGTTCAAGTTTTGTATTTTCCGTATCCGACCCCGTTGCTGCGCGTGCGCTTTGGCGACGAAGATTTGCCTTCCGAGCACGTGCAAGTGCTCAGCATGTCCTCGTCTCTCAGCACGTATGTGAAATTCACAACGCCTTCAACCCTTCCTGGCGTGTTCGACGTTACTATTCTGCCCAAGTCTTGTGAGGACCCTTGTCAGAGCCAGGTGCAGTTTGCATTTGAACAATTCGACGCGGCTCTGCCCGAGCTAGTTGCTCCGATTCCCACCAGTGCGGCTGTTCAAAGGACTTTCCTCCCTCCCATCCTCTTGAGGAACGCGCCAAGAGATCTCGCGATCGCTTGGCGCGTTGTTTTCACAGATGCCGCTGGGAAATCTTACAACACCAATATCTCGCGAGTTGTAGACGTGCCCATGTCCCAATATGCTGCCGAAAACGTTACTCGCATACGAGCAATTACGATTGTGACACCAGAGGGCATTGCAGCCGGTGAGTATGAAGTTGATATTGCTTTTCAGCTGTCCAATGGTATCGTCAAGGGCTTGCCGTCTTTCGTGTTCACAATGTTTGACGGGTTTGCCAGACGGGTCCTCGAAGTCTCGCCGCGTAATCTCCCGTCATCATCCCTTGTGGAAGGACGTACACTAAAACTGCACAATAAGGTTAAAGTGCTGGTCAGTAACTTCCCGCAAGATGTCGACCTGGTCGACCTTTTTGCCGTTTTGGAATCCTCTAGCCAGGAAGTCCGAGTGCTATCTATCCGACATGCAGTTTCATGCCTCGCCTTGGAGCCAGACTGCAACAGGACCGTGCTTGAGTTCGGAATTGGGCCCGTCGACTCGCCTGGGTATGGAGTCAATCTCATCGTCTCCAGAATCATCGTCGGCCAGTCTTCCGTTCCCTTGGTCACGGCCGCCCTCGATTTCACGCAACCCTGCAACGGTGACTACGACCGCTATTGCCAAGACATGGGTTTGATCACCAACTTCAAGCGTCTGATGGACAGGCCTATCGTCTCATGCATCAGTACATACTGTTTCGATCCTCTCCTCATCCCGCAGCCGGTCCTACTTGACGCCTCGCCTACGCAGGGCCTTGCCAGCGGAGGCACGATGATCACCGTGAAAATTAAGGACCTAGCAGCTTTTACGAGCAGCGACGTGAGATTGACGATAGACAGCTCAGCGTCTTCGCAGATCGTGCCGGTGACTGGATTCGCATCCTCAGCAGCCTCGACATTGCTACATAGCGAGTGCCACTTCACGTTTATGACCCCCAGCTTCCAGTCGCAAGAAGAACACGGTGAAATCCTAATCTCCACAACAGTTGCGGGGGTCGTCAGGTCCACGTCTTTTCGATTCGAATTTCTTCCTGTCGTGACAGGCCCAGCGCAGATAACACCTGGGGTGGTTGAGGTGCATGAGGGACAGCCTGTGCAGGCTATGTTGGATTTGACAAATTTTCCGAAGCTTGATGTTCCGTTTTCATCGTCAGACATTTTGCTGACGGTCGCCGGCCACGATATCGGCAGACTCAATAATAATAATCTAATGATAATTTCGTCCGACCGCTACAGCACATCAGTTTTCCTTTCCCTCGACAGTGATGCCCTCAACATCTCGGCGCCGGGGCAGGTTCACTGTGCAATTGGTGCCAGAAGACAAGGGTCGGCGGGGCTGGGGTTGCTTCTGATTTCAAAAGTGGTGACACCACCGCCCAAGTTGCTCACGTGTTACCCACCGCTGCATCTTGCGGTTGCTTCTGATCTCGAGCACATCTTTAGCGCGCAAGTAGCCTTTGTTGACGGGAGGTCCGCTCAAGACTTCTCAGCATCCATGGTCATCGGCAGCGGCACCGAATACGGCGTGGATGTGCAAGAGGTTGTAGCTATCATGGATTCCAGTTGCGTGCATGCGTATTGCTCGCTCTTGAAGCTGTCGCTTCGATTTCCCAGCTTGTTATCGAACGACCAACAATCCCCGAGCACTGCACGGGTGAGCATAAAGAACGCGGTCGATGCCACGACTTTGGTCAGCTTTGATATGAATTTTCTAGCGGCTGGAGATCCGTCTGTTGTTTTTGTTGAGCCTGCAAGCCTCGAAGCTGTTGGGGCCGGCGGCGGGGCTCAGCAGCTTGTCACTGTCTACATTAAGAACTTTCCTACTGCCAATTGCAAGTTCGAGGGGTCGTGTGCTGAGGAAGCTCGGCAGAGAAGTTTGCGCGCAGAGTCCGTGACGTCGCTGCAAATCATTGCGCTGTCAGACGAAACCATATCGAGCGAAGGTGTTCTTGCCATCATCCTTGCTGTCATCCCACAGCAAATAGCCGGGCAAAAAGAGATTCGCTTTTACTGTCAGGGTTCCAGCTCGGTGGACTTTTTGATCGAGTATACGATGCCGAAGGCCCAAGTCTTCCCCATTGACGGCGACGTGCGCGGAGGGGAACTTGTCACTCTTTTTCTGTATGGATGGTATGCCGAGGGTGATGAGCTCATCCATTCTTCCAGCCTGGAAACCGCTGCGTTCAATGTGACCTTCGGCGATGCTTTGGTGGGGCCTGATGCTGTCAGACAAGCTACCCAGGGTGCAGTCTTGATCCTGGAAGTTACAACCCCTGTGAGCAATGCGGCTGGCTTGTTGCCGTGTTCTGTTAGTGGACGTATGGGGGACTTGGAAAGGACTTCGCTGTTTGATTTCGAGTACTTTCGCCACCCAACCGTGGTGGCACTGGAGCCAAATCAGGCGACACTTCTTGGCAAAACTACTGCAGAGGGAGACAAGAGCACAATACTGAAAATTGAAAATTTCGGTGTTATGGCTTCCCAGGATTTGATTGCGACTGTAGGAGGTGTCACTGCGGAGGTGCTCAATGTTCAATCCAATGCCAACTTGCTCATCGTGAGAATTCGCGTACCTCCAACTGACAACCCAGGACAAGCTTTCATCTCACTCCGCCATCGATTCCCACGGGAAAACAGGGTAGCAAGGACAGTGCGATCGACGATGACGTATTATATACCGCTCCCCGTGCTTTCATCGACGCGGTGGTGCAAATCGTGCCCACCGCATACGAATTGCATCGTGCAAGGCCTCTGCGCTGACGGAGAATTGCCGCTGGAAAATGTACTGCCTGTGGCGGGCGGGGGCGTCATTCAGGTTGGGGTAATTGATCCCCCCAAAGACTTCGCCTTCTCGCTCAGTGACTTTTCGACGCTCGCCCATGTGTCTCTGGCTGTGGGATCTATCCAGATGGAGCTGAGACGCGTCGTGTTTGGCAACGGCTTTCAAATTGGCGACCAGGTGGTACAATCGGAACGCATTCTCCTAGAATTTGAGATGCCTGAGGGTCATGTAGCAGAGCAGGAGTTGGTAGTGGCTATCAAACCGCCGACTTCAGTGGCTAGTATGTACAGCAGGCGTATCGTAGATCTTATCGACATGAGCATCCAAATCACCTGCCTGGAAGGCTGCGCAGGGGGCCCTGCTCTAGGCGGAGCCGACCTGGTGGTCGCGCTGAGCAACTTCCCCTTGTCCGACAGCGACCTGTCAGATCAAGTGTTCGTCAAGTTTGAGGATGCTGACGTCGACAACATTGCTAGATATACACCGTGCGCACAGGGTCTCAGCTGCTTGCGCCTTGCTGTACCGCCGTGCGGTCAGTGCTTGGTGCTGCAGGGATCTCACGAGGTGCTCGTGCGCGTTGGATTCAAAGCTGATGTGTCGCAGTCTTCTACCCTCCAATACACTTTTTGGGCTCCCCCAGGCATCATCAGTGCTCGCATGGGCTCGGCAGGAGTGTCTGTCAGGCTGAATTTTGACCAAGCTACAGATAAAGCTGGTATGGGCGACCAAAGCACGACAAATTGCAGCCTTATTCTGCATCCCTCCAGCGTGGCTCTGCTGGCTGACATACCGGAAGATGCGCGCTGTGCTTGGAATACAGTCGGCGACACGCTTGATGTCTTCTTAGGATCCGGCGCGACAGTGGTTCCAGGCAATATGCTGTCCATCCTTCCTGGCAAATTGAGGTCGAGCAACTTGCTCTCTGATTGGACCCATGCACAAGTCGAGGTGCAGGTACCAGAATTCATGCCAGAGTTGGAGTTGTCGGTCCTGGGCACCTCGGAAATCGACCCGTGCAGCTCCCTCTACGTTCAGGCGGTGACAGTCAGCCCGCGACCCGTAGTATATGCCTGGAGGTGCGAAAACGATGAACGACTCAACCTTGCCCTCACAATGTCTCACGGATCTGTGTTGTATCTGGACCCGGGCACTGTGGAAATGCCTCACACAGACAAGGTCTACATCATTTCCGTCACTGCCACTACCTTCCTGGGCACAGTGTCCAAGCGGCATTCAGTGCTCAAGAAAGGCAGTGCGGCGCCCATGCTGACATTCAACCCACCGGTAACCTCGCTGTATCAAGACGAATCTGCTGTCATCAGCGCAGTTGCGACATTTTCTTCCTGTCCAGTGGAAACATCCCGACTTATCTTCCACTGGAGTCTGTTGTTGGCGCCTGCAAATTCATCTGTTGATTCCAGTGCTTTGAGTATTACTGGCAGCCAGATCTACATCCGCAGTGGCCTGCTGGCTGCAGGATCGAGCTACACGCTGCAGGTCAAAGCGTCCCTCAATGATGATCCCTCAAAGGCAAGCTCTGCAACATATGAGGTGGTTGTCAAAAGGAGGGCCCTCGTCGCAGACATCGAGGGCGGAACAGGCATCATGGCTTCGACCACGCGCGACCTCGTGCTCGACGCCAGTGGGTCCAAGGATCCTGACGCGCATGTCACAGCCCATGACGCTGATACCGCCCTGAGCTTTGAATGGACATGCGCCAAGATCGAGGAAGGATTTAGAGACGCTTGCAGGTTCAAGAACGGTTCAGAAATCAACATCGCTAGCTTGCCTGTCGTCACCTTGACAAGGGAAATGCTGCAAAACATGTATTCCACTGGCAGCGGGCCGCCGTATATATTTAAGGTCCAGGTCACGAAAGCAAATCTCAACCCCGCGTCCTTTGAGACGCAAGTCACTCTAGTGCAGCGAAACCTACCGATCGTCGCGGCGTGGGTGGAGGGGGCGCTGCGCCAGAGTGATGGATCCTTGCTCATCAACGCCGGCGACCAGCTGGTTGTGTACGGCGCATGCTCGGCTGACGCAGGGATTGTCCTAGCGACGGCTCCAGCTGCAAATAGCAATTACCACGCAAATGGATCTAACGTGACTACTACAGACGTCAACAGTGCTGTACCGTACGCCAAGATACTCACGTGGAAGCTAAGCCCTGCGATCAGCGAGGATCTATTGGAGGTGACAGATGTCTTCACGAGCGGCGGAGGCCAGATGCAGCAGCGACTTCTGATCGCGGCCGGTTCTGGCGCATTTACTGCTGCCCAGTATGAGGTGAAGCTCGAGTGCACGGACAGTGTGGGCGAGATTGCTAGCTCTAGCGCACAAGTGCTCATCAACTCTCAGCCCGTGGGTGCAGGCTGCTCTGCCTGTCGTCTAGTGAACGCCGGATGTGCCAGCGACCAGCCGTCCACGGGTGAGCCGATTTTTGATTTTTTTCGGTTCAAGTGCGAGCAGTTCTCAGATGAGCATTCACCCCTTTCGTATCAATTTGCGTATGCCGTGGATGGTGGCGACGAAGTGATCTTTGACTGGGTGTCGGCGCCGTTCAAGGATTTGATTCTGCCGCCTGGTGTCGTCACTTTGAAAGCTCGCGTCCGCGATCGCCTTGGTGCAGCTACCGTCTGGCTCCCGTCTGGACAGCTTGAAGTGGGCGTCCTTCAGAACAGCACCTCGGCCCCGCAACGGCGGCTGCTTGCAGCAGGCCGACGTGGGCTGGGAGTCGATGTGTGGGAGCAGGGCAGACAGGTTTTACAGAACGCCATCGATCTGCAGGATCACTCCATGACCAACCAGCTTATTAATGCGCTCGCAGGAGAGTCAGCGCAGATGAACCATATTCTACTGCAAATGCTATACTCGTCAGCTGGGGCAGCAGTCAAGACCGCGGGCTACGTTTGCGAGGTCTTGTCTGTGGCAAAATCACTGAGTGCACAAGTCGACGCTCTCAGTGGAGAGGTACTTGCCAACCTCACACATGAGCTTCTGGCTAGCGAGAGTGACCTGCAAGACTCCACCTGCGCCAGCAACGCACTCAAAATCTTGGCCACGGCCCTGCGCGTGTCCCACAACAACACAGTCTGCGAAAAAAGCGACGAGGCATCCACCGAGGCGGCCGTAGATGCAGCACGCGCAAAGACGATGCTGCTGACCAAATTGGACTTGAGCTTGGACCAGCTTCTGAGCAAAGCCAGCCAAGGGCTCCTGCCGGGACAATCATTCTTTCCCGCCACCTCCAGCGAGTTTGTCGCCGTCATTAATAAGAAGGCTGTCGGTCCAAGCCTCGAGCAGCATAGCGCTTCCTTTGGGCCCTATGAAATTTCATATGAAGTCCCAATGGCGGAAATTACTGCCTTGGTTCCGACGGAATCTGCTCTTGGAATTCTATTTACGGCGTTTCAAGCGGCCCCAGAGATTGACGGTGCTCGTCCAATGTCGCCTGTGGTCACTTTGACGCTGTCGGACGCCGACGGAGTCAAGCTTGACACTGCTGACCTGAAGTTGCCAATTACAATCTCGATCCCCGTAGAGAGTTCATACAGTCGCTGCGCAATTCCAGGCCTGTTTGTGACGGGTCTGCCTCAATGTCTACACTGGGACTCGCTCAACAAGCGATACAGTAAAGAGGGGTGCTCGCTTGGGCAAGTGAGCAAGACCCATGTCTCTTGTGTATGCAACCATCTTACCTCCTTCATCGTCGCCGAACCCTTTCAAACCCCGCCCAACTGCTCGCAATGCTCTGCAGGAAAGTACAAGATGCAGTCCTGCACACCGATCTCTCACCGAAACTGCAGCCGCTGTCCAGCACACTCGACGTCGCCTCAGGGCTCAGACAACATAAAAAACTGCACCTGCAATGCTGGCTACACGCGAGCGTCTTTCAATTTGTGTGTCGCCTGTGATCCAGGGAAGTTCAAAGCTAAGCAAGGCAATGCTGATTGCCAAGAGTGCGGGACTGGCAAATACCTGGAGGCACACGGCAGCACAAACGAGACAAACTGTGCCATTTGCCCAGCAGGCAAATTTTCCGAGACTTTTGGGGCGTCGGCGGCTAGCAGCTGCCAACGATGTCTGGCTGGCAAGTACAGCTCGACGCGTGGTAACTCTGTTGCAGCAAATTGCACAGACTGCAGAGCTGGCACGTATTCCACCACTGTAGGGGCA
>Ga0115006_10002915_pt1 | contig 11472 bp, 15 predicted proteins | sample ArcOceMetagenome_3_FD_88943 | JGI IMG/M metagenome (GOLD analysis project Ga0115006, IMG submission 88943) | Marine eukaryotic phytoplankton communities from Arctic Ocean - Arctic Ocean- Svalbard ARC20M Metagenome | ecosystem: Environmental > Aquatic > Marine > Oceanic | place: Arctic Ocean...
AGGCTCGTCGGGGATTCGAACCCCGGGAGCAACAAAAAAGATGGGCGCAAGACACTGTGTGACTCTCTGATTCAGAAATATTCAGAAATCAGGCTCGTCGGGGATTCGAACCCCGGTCTACAGATTCAGAGTCTGTTGTGCTAACCGCTACACCAACAAGCCACCCGAAGGTGGAGCTCTGCGCCGTGGTGTTTCCACGCCCCTCCCGCCTCAAGTCTGAGACCAGCCGCCCTCCCAATCCCCAGTGCAGCCCACCGCGCGCCTCTCATGCCGCGGCGCGGCGCGCGCCTCGCAGCGCTGGCGCTCGTGCTGTGCGCCGCCGCCGGCGATCGGCTCGCGGGCGCGCAGGAGGCCGAGCCCGACGACGCGGCGCGCGTGCGCATCCTGGCGGCGGCCCTGTCGGCCACGGGCCGGCGGGCCGTTCTGCGCGGCGCCGCGGGCGCCTGCTCGCCGTGGGGCGCGCGGGAGATGGCGCTGCGCGGCGACCCCGACGGGGAGGCCGCCGGGAGCGGGCTGCCGCCGCCAGAGGAGGAGAGCTTGGCGTGCGCGCCAGGCGGGACGCCCCCCGCGCTGCGCGAGAGCGGCGACGACGCGCGCGCGCCCGCCGACGTCTGCCCGCCCGAAGGCCCCCGGGTTGCTGCGGACGCGCCTGGTGAGCACGCGACGCCAGAGACGCCTCTGCGAGCGCGCGGGGCGGAGCCGAGCGCGGGGACGGCGGATGAGGAGCCCGAGGCGCCGTCGCTGCGGCCGATGCCGCTGCGCAGCGAGGACGACATTCCGCGAGGCGCCGTCGACATAGACGACGACGTGTGCGAGCCGCGCGCGGGCGCGCCGCTCCCAGAGAGCGACGCGGCGGGGGAGCGGGGGGGGGAGCCAGGAATCGCATTCGACAGGTGCGGGGGCGCTGCTGAGGCCCGGGCGCACGTGGCGGGGGCCGGGCCCGTGCATCTGCGCGGCGCGTCCGCGGGTGACGCCGCGCAGGGCGCGCCAGGCGGCGCTCTGGACGGGCTGCTCGAACACCTCGAGGATGACACCAAGGTGCATGCTCCGACACCGAGCGGCCGAGAGCGCTGCCTCAGCTGTCTCCCCGGGTCCGCTGCGGCGTGCTATTCCTTTGGGTCCCCCTTGGCGGCGGCGCTCGATGCGGCAGGGATGGCAGGCCTAGTCGCGCACTATCTCATCTATCACGCGTCGTTCATGCTCGTGCCTTCTGGGTTCCGGCGCAGCGATCGCGCGGTTGGCACAGCGGTAATCTGCAGGCGCTCTGTGGCCACTCTGTGAGCGCTCTGTGCGCACGCTGCAGCGACTCGGTGCGCAGACGGGACGACCGTGCAGCGACTATGCAGCGACTATGTGGCGTGTGGGTGGTGGCGCCTTGCTGGCCTTGCTTGCGTGTGTTGCTGGGATCGCGCAAGGCCTGTGGTTGGCAAGCTGTGTAAGGACGACACGAAATCGTTGCAGGTGGCTTTTTCCATGGGCGTGTCGGCTCCAGTCAAGTATGCCCTGCACAAATTTGCTGCAGACCTGTTGGGCGCCGGATCCTATGTGACGCCCGTTGCGTTTGCTACCCTCACTCTCCTCACGGCAGCAGTTTCGCCGCTCCTGGTAGCTCGCCACAGCCCTGTCTCCCTGCCCTGCGGCAGGCTCGAATCCTCCAAAACACAATCATGCAGATTGTATGCGTGTCATGATTTCATGTTTTGGAGGATTCGAGTGTGAACGAGATGCGGCAAACAGGCCCCAGCGCCTCGCCACTGTGCCTGCCAACCATCCCACGCATCCTGTACATGCTTGCCGCGCCCTTGCCACCTGCATCGACGAAAAGCTCCTGTTGGCAGCATGCGCCTGACGCAGCTTTGCTCGACACCAGACCGGGCTGTGGGATAGCCTCAGTTTGGGCAGCTTTCCCTCTCTCGTCCTGGGGAGCGTCTCAGGTGCGCACTCGGAGTTGCTTGCCAATTGGCCGTGCAAGGCCTGCCGCCAGCTTCCGCTGTGCGCGCATGCGTTGCAGATGCACTGCTGCTATGCGCATGTTTGCACGTGCATGCATACGATACCATGCGCATATGTGTAACATTATGCATGTGGGCACGTGCCTACTTCGGATGCTATGCGCGTGCATTTCACGCGTAGCACACGCACGGATGTGATGGCAAGCACGGTGGACATGCGGTGTGCGCATACAACATACACATGCGATAGCGCTCTGGGTGCGGCGGTGCAAGCTGTTGGCACGCTTTGATCAGGCCGCACGTGCCCATTTCCTCTATGCAGTGTACGTGTACAGGCATCTGTTGTGGAGATCGCTGCTGCACAAAGAAGCCATGGCCGGCGGGCGCGTTGCTAGGTAGCTGCTCAGGTCGAGGTAGCTGCTCAGGTTGCCGTAGCTGCACGCTGTTTCCAGCCGCACCGGCCCCCAGGGGCAGATGCACAGGTGGTGTTGAGAAGTAGTGCGCAAGGAGTGGCCTTGCAACCTGAGGTGGTATGGCGTTGCACGTGCAATGCGCTTGCGTCCTGGGCAAAGCGCTTGCGTCATGCGCCCCCTTTCTCAGAGCTACCGTTTTGTCAAGACCGTTTCAACTTTGTACTTTTCCATTGCACTTTTTATTGTTTCACCTCACTGTTAAGAAATAAAGAAGACTCGTCTCTCCTGTTTTTATGTGCACTGTTCGAGATACCACGCAATCTGTGCCCTGCTGGTCGCGCATGGACACACTGTTTCTATGTGTCAGGAGTCGAGGCTAAGCACCCGACTGACGCCGGTCCCGCTTGACAGACTACTGGCGCTCGTCGCACTTGGGCTACCGGTAAGTTCGGCCACTTGCCTCACTCCAGTCCCGCGGCTGCAGAACTGCCATCTTGCAGTAGTCCTCGCACATAACGGCACACTGAGCATAAGCGTTGGCCGAAAGCGAGGCCACTGCCAACCCTCCCCCCGCTTGCCTGATGCCGTCACACTCTTCAGGTCAGTGTTTCAACCTTTGACAGACACCATCAAGAGATGTTGAGACACAAGCACAGGGGGTTTGCATAAAGCGAGTTGTAACACGCATGCCTGGCGAGGGGGTCGGAATGCCACTGTCGCTGGCAGCTCCGTCGGCAGCACTGAGAACAGTCTCGTCTGCAGTCGCCAGACTCACACTCTAGTCCCCGAACCGCATTGTCGCACTCTGCTCACACTCCACGGGTCAACCAACGCGCGCGCGTGGGATCGTGTGCACGGCAACTACCATGCCTCCCTTGCTCGGAGTGCCAGCAGCGGTCTGTATGCAGTCAGTGGTCTGCATACAGTCAGCGTCGCTCAACGACAAAACCTCCGGGCGGGAAAAGTGAAGACGCGATCCTCTATTCAAAGAGCACCTGCCAAGTAAGCGGCGCTGCCGATAACATCAAGATGGCCCCCACTTGCCTCCTGGCCTCCGACGATGATGACCGCCTTTGCAGTCGACATTCCTCGAATGGAGCTCAATCCGCAAGAAACAGATGAATCTGTCACCCGCCCAAACCATCATTAATCCGGAAAGCATCAAGGCCCCCATGCATGTGGGAGCCTGGATCTTCCTCACTGGGATTCAGCAGCCGTTGCAGCACAAATCACCCGCAATCAGGACAAGACCAACATACACGCACATCGGAGAACCTGATGTCCAAACAAGGGAGGAACAAGGCAGCAAGTTTGCCGAGTGACTGCCATCAGCTGAGGTGCCACGCAAGTAGCCAGCTAGCGAGCCAACATTGTGCCCTTCGTCTTCACAGGTCTCTCCGGTGGGCGGACTTGAGCAAACACGATTTGGGGGAGAAACGCCAAAGTAGGAGCCGAGAAATGTCAACAAGACCCCTCCACCACCTGGGCCGCCAACGGGGGTCGTAGCTGGAAGGATACGGGATACGCGGGGAGGCGCATAGCCCAGTAATGATCGCTCCCGATGCACTCCTCCGCACCAACCCGCCACGAAGAGCAAATCTAAACTTTCACCGGAGCCTGGCGGTAATGCACACGTAAGGCTGAATGAGTAAGTGAAACGGCGAATAAGTGTCCCGTTCAAGAGCTGCCAGTTGTACTCGCGAATGTTCGTCACTTTGACGGGCTCGCCTTCGCTTCCGGGACCCCTGTCGCAAATGAAGTCAGCGTTCTTCTCGTGTGAATCCCTGCTGCCACGCCTGCTAGCTTTGCGTCCAGGCATGCGCAACGTGCACAAACATGCAAGGAAAGCGCACCCTTGTGTAGTGTCGTGGAAGACACCAGAGGGCGGGACGAGATGCCGTGAGAATCCGCCGCCTGAGAGAGAGCAGAATCTGTCTCCAACCTGTTCGTTTCAGCACTCATTGTGAGCTGTCTAAGACCAGCAGGCATGCAAGGAAGAGGACGAACCTTTACGGAGAAGCGAGAGTCCAGGCCTGAGGGTCCGAAAGCTGAACCAGAGATGGTAATTACATCCCCACCGGCAGGAGAGAAACGACCACGCCCTGCCCCCCGCTTGCCTGTTGCCTTGTCAAGAATTGGTACATAAGACGAGACGCTGTTTTTTGGTTGACGTTAGCGAAAGGAACTCACATTCAAGAGACAACACGCGGACTAGGAAGGGCACAACATACCTCGAGATTACGGTTGGAACGGGTTCGAAAAACGCAAACCCGGGCGCTGACGTTGAGCGAGTCAGGAACCACTGATTTTCAGGTCGGTTTACTAGCTCCAACGACAGCGATGCCCCTCTTGCACACTCTGTGATTTCCAGTTCTGAGGATGAGTGGGCTGGAGCGATATTCGCAGTGACATTTGTGTGAAATGAACAAATAGTGCACTGTCTGCAAGAGGCGTCAACGCACCTGGAGCCGGCGCAAAGGCAAAATCGGATGCCGTTACAAGCAAGTCACCGCGGTCCAAGTGCACGCGGACGCCCTGCATTATTCGCACATCGTTGCCCGCCAATAAAAGGGTTCCATTGGTGACGCCTTGCGCCGCATGAATTTGCACCTGTCGCATCAAATTTCTCGTCACCTTCATGCTTCTGTGAATGCGAACATCTTGGTATCGATCGCATTTCAAGACGGTACGCAACACACACGCACACAGGACCTTCGGCGCCAGCAGAACAGAGCCGTCCAAATTTCCATCTTGATCTGCAATAAGGCCCAACAGTCCTGAGCCCGATGTCTTGATATGACTCAGCAGAATCAGGTGCCTGGAATATTTCATTTTTTCAAACGAGATCGGTTGCAGCCAAACGGTGCGTGCGGTTGTTCTGCGATAAAATCCTGACTCAGCAACACTCAATCCTGACTTGTCAAAAGCAAGACCTGCCCGAACGAAGAGTTGAAGGCACATTCACATTCAGGTCGCCTATGCGCGGGGATCCCCCATATCCCCAAGCACTTGCACCATTCGCGCCCGCGTAGTGTCCAAGGTATAAATCTCCTGCTGAAGACAACTGGTTTGGCCGTTCCGGTGAGTTCACGGGTGTATGTAGATCGAGGAGAAAGGCACAAGGATCTAACAACTCAGAGGCCTCGTAAGGATACCTGAACTCCACTAGACAAGGAGATGCGATGGGCAGCCAGTCGAAGGGCGGCAACGATGGTGGCGGAACTGGCTGGGCCCGTCGTGAAGATTTGTGTTGTAAGCACAGACTTGTACACGGTCATGTTTCCAGCAACCTCGAGATCAAGCGCCGGAAACGTTAAGTTGGACGCCCCTGTGCCAAATCTCAAAACCGTTAGTGAATTGAATACAAATAGCCTGGCGAGACAGCGCTCTCTCCTGCCAAAAAGACCGCGCTCTCACGCGCTTCGCACGGCAAATGCTCGTCTGACAACAGAACGGAAGCAGTAATTTCTACCGTCAACGCCAACGTGGGCTTCGGCACCAGCAGACAAAGCGCGAATGACGACGTAACCAATCATCCCAGCCAACGATTCCGGCGGAAGAGCCCCTATTCGCACGTGGCTGTTAACGCCCCCAATGGTAAGGTTGCGACAAGACAGTTTGCTGAGCTCAATGGCCGATATCTGCATTCCTGAAGCTGCAGCGTTGAGCCCTATTTCCGCCCCATCACTGCCATACAGAAACACAGCCACGTGCTCAAAGCCTCAATTAATTGCCGCAGCACAATGTCATTGGCGAAACCCTAGCTAGCTTTTGCTGCGCACGACACACACTGCCCGTCCAGGACCACATGGGTAAAAAGGAAGTGAACCTCACGGCAATAGAGATGTCGGCAACGCCTGCACGTATGGCCGTTCCTGTATCGCCCAGCTCGATGGTGTTTGCTCGAATCTACCGCCATTGTGCACAAAGTGAAATGTGAGTAGATAGCCAAGCAATCGTGTGCTCTCTGCAAGCGCACGGGTGTGTTATGGGCAGGGAAACACACGTCAATGTCATTGTTGTTGGAAGTGAGCACACTGCCAGCAGCAAGCTGAAAGTTGCCATGCCCATCATTGTCCGAGTCCGCTGTGATTACCATCCTTCCCCTGCGTCGATGTTGAATTAAAAAAAGGTTTCAAAGTGTTCACACAGGGTTGCGTCTGCAGCGGTAGCACGAAGGACAAGAGCGCGCCAAAAAGCTCGAGGGGACAAAGAAGCTAGCAAAACCGGCAAGTCATGGAAGAAGAAATGTTGACATGCCCTGTTGCTCGAAATATCATGCGATCTTGATTGATGACGTCACCTGTAATCAGTAAAACCGCCCATGTCATCAGTGTTCGTTTCGGAGCAAGGAAAGCAAAGGGAGTCGCCCGGGAAGGGCACATACCGGAAATCACGACGTCACCCACTGCAATATACTGGAGATCTATGCCAGCACCTTGAATGCGTAAGATGCCTGCCATTTATGAAAGACTCTAGTCAGGCGCCTCGATTCCAGCATTCTTTGCTGTCGGAAAGTGGGCTGCTCGCCTGTCTGCGTTGTCGGACCATCACAAGATGCGGTCAACAGGAAGACTGTAAGGTCCACAGCCAAAGTGCAAGAACCCAAGGTTGACAGGAAAAGAGGGCCAAGCACTGTGACTTCGCACTTGGTCGGCAAGTCTGAGCACTCGGAGCTGTTGACGAAGGCAATCGACCCTGCACTGCTGACGGTGGAGACGAGCCTCAGGAAGCCAGACGAGCGAGTCATGGTCAGCCCTGTCACCGTAATACTTGACGTTTTGTCACCGCCTATCGTAAAGGATCCCAACGCATGAATGGCATCAAGAGTGCGCTGATCGAGACCGAAGGTAGTCCCATATCGGTCGTACACTTGATAGGCGCGATAGTAGGTGACAGAGGCGGGGAACTGTCCGAGCCTCACAGCACGCGCAGTTTTTGGCTTGAGCACCATATCGCCTCCATCCTCGACGTGCATGTGCCCGCCAATGGACGCGTTGGACGAGTGCCAGGGAAACATCTGGGGTATCAGCACAACAGCATCGGCCTCGATCGAGGCACCGCCAGTGGTGATAGTCATGTTGTGGCTCAGCCGAAATTCCCCCTTCGAAACGCATGAGCCCCAAGTGCTCGGTACATTGCACACCGTGCCGGTGCAATCAACCTGTCCACCATCGCAGAAGGTGACGCCATCCGAGCATAGATTGCGACCGCAGTCGGCGTCGCTGCTGCATGACAGCTTCTCGTTGCCATTGACACAGTAAAAAGAGTCGCCACCCAAGCTGTTTGCATTGGCATCAACGGCAAAAGGACCACCTACGTGAAGTGAATCATTCACAAAAACACCATCGCCGCCCTGAAGCGTCAGAGCACCAGTAAAATAAAGTGATGGGCTCCACGTTCCAGCCACCACGTCATATTCCTTGTGCAGCATAACAAAGGCGCCGGCCTTGGAGGCAACGATCTTGGTTGCACCAGTGCGGTTGCTGCGGATGCCTGAGACCCACAGTCTTTCAGCTTCCGAACTGCCTACAGTAAGTGTATCACCAGCAGCTATCCTGTTGAGCTCCGTCTGCTTTAATGTGTAGGGCATATTGGGCTTATCGCCGAAGGCCACCTTGACATTTGACGTCGGGAAGAGGGTAACGCTACCACTGCTACCGGTGTCAATCTCACCAGCTAGTGCAATTTGCATGCTTTTTACCGTCAGATGAGCCTTGCTGCCTGTCTCGGCAACCAGGCGTATCCTTCTCTCGCGTGTTGCCGTGCACTGCTGCACGGAATTAGCAAGCACATCGGCATCTGGGCCACAGAGAGTGAAGAGGCCTAATCCTCCAAGGTCGGTGTCACAATCAAAAACCACATTGATGTCTCCGCCGGATGATGTTACATTCAAATCTATGTCAATCTGGATGCCAGATCCAGCATTCAGGTACAGAGTCGTATCCGCTCTAGCACCCGAAGCTGAAGTAAGAGTCAATTTAGTGGCAGAGTTGAGACGGGCCCCCTTTGCAAACACAATGCCAAAGGCACCCTGCGCTTCTGTGCCCTGGACCGTCATGGTCAATGTGCCAGTGAAATAAGTGGTTTTGACGCCCTCAGTTCCTGGCACCGCAACTGTGATGCCTTTGTACGCTATGACGTCCAAGACCCGGAAATTGCTGGTGCCATCTTGGAAGGTTACGGTACCATTGCTCGTGCTCGTAGCAATGAGCACAAACCGTTCCGTGTTCATCGTCTGCGTCTCCGCAAGAGCCGCAACAATAATGCCACCATGCGAAGAACCGCCAATATTGACCACCTTGGACGCGAAGCCGTACATTTCGTTGCCAGAAATGGACATACCAGCTTCGGCTGACAGATCGATCCCGAGCCCGATTCTCCTACCGTTGAGCATGTATAGGTAAATCTGATATGAGCCACTGTTGGCCACCTTACCGACTGTGTTCATATCTTCGCCAAAATCAATGTCGGCAGCAGTAAGGTAAATGGCTCGCGTTTGGGTGGAGCTACCAACTGTGGCCTGAGGATCGATCTTCAAAACACCTTCGCCCGCCGAATCAGCGTCAGCGTCGACGTGAATCTCAAGGCCGTTTACGTTCGGCACCACATCAGATGTGATGTGGACACCGGCATTTGCGCTCAGTTTCAAGTGACCCGCACCTGCATATTTAACCCCACCAGTCTTGGCTCCCAACGTCAGTTTGCCGGCTGCTGATAGCATCTTTTGAGGGACGCCACCGGCACCTCCAGGGGGTGTGGAGAGTACAACGGCTCCAGAGGCAGCTCGATCAACGTCACCATCCATCTTCAGATCGCCGCCGCTAGATGAAACCTGCACGTCAACCGTCATCCCCTCATTCGAGGACAGGTGTAGAGAGCAAGACGCTTCACTTGTTGCCGCTTTGATCACGAACTGCTGATTTGCACTCCCTGAATACCCATTGACATTGGTGGCTAGGGATAAGACGTCAGCAATACCACTAGTGTCGGAGGTAGAAAGCCCATTCAGAGTCATTGATGCCGAAGTGCCTACGTTGGACACATACACTGCCTTGGCGGTGATGCGTTGGAGCTCTGCGGACAGCAGACAAAAGAGCCCTGGCCTTGAGCAGGCGTCACTCCCGCCTGAATCAGTGCACGTTGGAGCGCCGCCAAAATTGCCTCCACTTGCGCCCACCACGCACGTCACCCCACCAGGTGCCTTGTTGATGAGGTAGAGTGTGCCTTGCGAGCCCAGATTCAGAGGCGCTTGAATCAGCATGTGGTCGAGCGAACTCGTAGCCGCACCGGCGGAAAGAGTCAGGCTCACGGCTGCGGATGTGAAGGGCTGGCCATTTGTGGGCGCTGTAGCGATGGTGATTGCGCCTGTGACCGAAATGCTCACGTTGCTGCCCTGCAGCGCGCTCTGCAGCGCGTCCGACGACACGTAGCAATGTGTGGAAGACGCGCAAACGGTGGCGCCCTCGCTCAAATTTTTGTGCATCGTCAACAGCGCATCGTCGGTTCCCGTGCTTCCCACCGTCACACTAAGCGTGGCGTCAGAAGGCGCGACGAACTGAGCACAAACCAGCACCACGATGAGCACTGGAGACGGCATGCCAAGCCGAGCGTCCTTGTGGCCCTGCCTCCGCAGTTCGCCCCCCCCCATTACCGCCGCTGCAATCGCTCTTATCCCTTTTGGACCCCTGCCCTGCGCTGTCCGCTGCACGCCGGCAAGCACTCAGACCTCTTCAGGCAAGCGGCGACCTCTTCACTCAGACCTCTTCGAGGCATTTAGCGCATGCGTCCAGCAAAATTAGACGGAAGCCATCAAAAAAATTGCTGCGGGGATCTCATCCGGATGCGGGAACGTCGGCACGCGCATCTCCTGTCCAACGCCATTCGCCCGCCTCCGTGTGCACCGTGCGGCAAGTAACTGTTGTTGGATCTCATCTTCAGGGAAAAAAAAAATCGGGCCGGACCGTGACCAATAGCCTGACCATGACGTGGGGAGGCGAGGTCCAGTGACTCCGGGCGTCTCCGGCTCTACCGGGCTCTAGTGGAGGCTCAGCGGATGATACCGAGGAGCCTGATCGCCGCAGTCAGGAGACACTACCTGTCTGCGCGACGCAATTGGAGCACTGCCGGCCTCTCGGGGGGGGCAGGTCCTAGTTGGAAGGAGCCGCCAGTTCCGCACTGCACTGCGCCGCGGCGCAGAGCGCTAATAGCATACAAGTGCCGACAATCGACGCACTGCCGCCGAGCAGTCGCGGGGACTGACCCGCAGGGCGATACTGCTGCCCACGCCGGTGGCGCGTGGCGCGCGGACGCGCTGCGGACATCTTGTCAGTGGCCGTGATTTCTGCGGTCTCCGTGCTGCTCACCTTGCTGGTCGCCGGCAACCTGCAAGTGAGCGTCCAGTTTGGGGATACGACCCGCCCTCCGCAAGCGGCCGCCCCCCCCCCTCGGTCGCTGGAGTTGAGCCCAAACCAGGGTCAGACTCGTGAGCCCGGACCCTCCGCCCTGCCTCCACCGGCTCCGTCCTCGTTGACAGACAGCAGCCGAGAACCTGCAGACTCGACAGGAAAGGGCAGTAGGAGGGAGAGGGAGAGGGAAAGGAAGAAAGCGCGGATGAACACGGCAGGGGGTTATTCGCGGTGATGGTGGTGGTGGTGGTGGTGGCGGGGGTGGTGGCGGCGAGAGCAAGAGACGTGCGTGTGCTGGAGTGGCTCGGCCCACATGTGCGCGCGCGTGCGTGCGCTTGCACATGCACATGTGCTTGTACATATCGCTGACGAAGCAAGAGCACGGGTTGCAAATATCCAGCAACGTATACATCTTCTGGGTGAATGCAGATTTTATGTGTATGCAGTTACGCACACACGCTCCACTGCCACACATACTGACACCGCCTCGCACGCACGTACACATACACACGCACGCATGCACGCACGCACACGCATGCACTCCCACACGTACGCACACACTTGCACATGTGCGTATACCGCATATGACAGCGGAGACAGGTCGGAATTCATTGAACGCAAACCCTCAGAATGAACGAGCATCAGGCGTCACGCCGGTGTGTTCAAACGGGGCCAAAAGGATTGAGGAGGGTAAGATAC
>Ga0115006_10002916_pt1 | contig 11472 bp, 14 predicted proteins | sample ArcOceMetagenome_3_FD_88943 | JGI IMG/M metagenome (GOLD analysis project Ga0115006, IMG submission 88943) | Marine eukaryotic phytoplankton communities from Arctic Ocean - Arctic Ocean- Svalbard ARC20M Metagenome | ecosystem: Environmental > Aquatic > Marine > Oceanic | place: Arctic Ocean...
ACCTGCCCTCCGCCCCTGCAGGTGCAGGCGCCGAGCCTGCCCACGAACAAAATCTAGAAATGGTGGCCGCACGCAGGTGGGTGGCAGCGGCGCTCCTGGTGCGGCCGGGTTGGGAACGGCGGGATGCTCACGCGCGCCCACGGCTGGGCCGGCAGGCGGCGGAAACTTCGCCCCTGGGCTGGCCGCGCGTGCTCGGGGCCCGCTGCGGCTGCGCGGCGGCGGGTACACGCTCGGGCTGCGCGACTCGATCATGATCGCGCACTCGTTCAAGGGCGAGGAGTTTGGACCTGCGCAGAACATGCACGGGGCCACCTACACCGTTGACGTTGAGTTCCACGTCGGGGACTTGGTGTGCGCGCCACCAGCTGCCTTGCGCTTGCTTCCCCTGCTCGCCTGTCTGGTCTGCCTGCACGCTGGCATGCCGTCTGCATTCAGGCGCGCTCGCCGGCGCACAGCATGGGCCTCTCTGTCCTGCGGGTCTGGCCGCTGGTCCGCCCCGCGTGCGATGTTTCGCGCCCCACCCACTCTCGAGCAGCGGCGGCAGGCTCAGGCTGACGTGAGAGCGGCAGGAGCCACGGCTGAACTGGGTGTTGGACATAGGCGAGGGCATGACCATGCTCAAAGAGGTCCTGGCGCAGTACAACTTCAAGAACCTCGACGAACTCTTCCCGGGCGAGAACACCACAACTGAGTTCATGTGCAAGTGAGCATGTGTCCTCCCTCGAGCTGTGTCGCGTTGTTTGACAGCATGTGCCGTCGCCCTTGCGGAGTTTGCTTCTCCTCCGTGTGTCTCACAGCAAGCTCATCATGTCGGGCAGGAAAATCTTTGACGGACTAAGCGAGCGGCTGGCAGGCAAGCTCCGCTCAGGCGAGGTGATTTTCCCGTGCAATGCCTCCCTTGTGCGGTGCTTGTGCGTGCGCAGTGTGCGCTGGCCTGGTGGCGCGTGATGGGCGCGCGTGGCCACCTTTGGCTGCCTTCAGCGGCGTGCCTCTCTCTTGTGATGCGCCTCTCTTGTGATGCGCCGTACCTGCCCGCTGCAAGGCAAGCGTGGTTGCTGACAGTGCGGAGCTTGTGCCTCGTCTAGGTAACTGTGAAGCTGTGGGAGAGTCACAGTGCATGGGCATCGTATCACGGGTCGCTGGGCTGACATGCCGGCGCAGGGACGGCACGGCAAAAGCTTTTGCGTTTGTGTTTTTTTCAGGCTAGGGTCAACTGTAAAGGGTCTGTACCGGTAATATGGTCGTAAACCAGTGGCGGTTCAAACTGGTGTCTCTGTCGCAAGCGCGCGTGCGCGCTTGATCCGCGCCCGAGGGGGGCGGGGGGGATGTGCTGCGCCGGGGTCTGCTATCCCCGGATGTGGGGGGGCACTGCGGCATCCGTCTCGACCCGCAAGAGGAGAAAGAGTGCCCCAAGCGGGCGGTGGACGCGTCTGTCACCAGAGCCACATGCTTGCACATCTCAAATACTCCACACCTTGCCGTCCCAATGCACCACGCTGTTGTTGGCAGTGTGGATGTCGGAAGGGTCGACCGACATGTACCTGGAGCATCGCGCCAACGCGCATCGCGCCATCAGTCCCGAAGCGCAAAGAGGCGTTGGGCAAGCGAGCAGCATACGCGCAAGAGGGGGGACGCGACTGGGGCTGCTTCTGGCTTCGCCTGCAGGTACAGGTTCCCCGCAGCACTGGCCTCTCACTCTCAGCAGCCCAGACCCCTGCACTTGCAGGCTCCCCGACTGGGTGCGCTGCCCGCCCCCCCTGCGCAGTATGCCTAGGCACTGGAGGCGTGTCTCTCCCTCGCTCACCCCCCCGCCTGCGAGGAGACAAGCGACGCTGCCACACACGCTGCGAGCGCGCTTGCACGGGAGGGAAAGGGGTCGCGGGAGCGGGAGGCGCGGGGAACACTCACGGCTTGCCGCCCATCATGAGCGGATTGCACTTGCCCGGCTTCAAGCTCACGCTGTGGCCCTTCACGTCGACCGTCTGGCCCGCGGCCTCCTCAGGGCCCTGCACGACCGCGCAGAAATTGCGGCCCATGTAGTTGCCCTGGCCGTGCAGGAACCTGCGTGTGCGCGCCCGCGGCGCTCAGCCTCGGCGCACCTCCGCACAGCTCCGCGGGCGACTGGCAGCATCCGCGGCACAAGGGGAGCGCGGGGGGGGCGGAAGAGGCGACGACTGGAACCCACGCACGTGCCAGTCGTGGGTTCTGCTGGCGGCCGCGTGGCGAGCGCGGAGCGGCACGCGGGGAGGACGGCGCCTTACACGAGGTTTTGCAGCATTCTCGGCTCCGGACGCCGAAAAGTCGAGGGCCCACGAACTCGTTCGTGGGGGCTGACAGGCGGACAGGGAGGGGCACGGGAGAGAGTCTGGCGGGGGATCGCCCCATGCTCGGGGGGACCCAGACCAGGAAAAAGGCCCGCCGCGTCAGCTACCTCCTGCGGGAAGAAGAGGGCAGGTTTCCGCGCACGCGCGCCGCGCACGCGTGCCACCGCGCGCTCTCGCGCCAGGATCGCCTGCGCTTGCTGCCGCGCCCCCCTGCTCGGCGCGGGGCGGGACGATGCGCCGGCGGCAGGGCCCGCGGGCCGGTGCCGGCGGCGCGCCTGTGCTGAGAGGCGTGCGTGGTGCCTGACTCTGGTGCGCTGGGCAGGCATCGGTCTGGCGTCAACTCCTTGGCGCTCAACCGCCGGGGCGAGCTCCTCTTCAGCGCGGGGAGGTACTTTGCGCTGCGCGTGCAATGCAAAGTAGCGGTGTCGGAGCCGCGATCGCGCGGTCCGGCTGGTGCTGCCGCTGCGCCTGCGGTCGCGGGCGTAGGCGCCAGGGCACGCTCGACTCTGCCGTGCTGCTTGCCTCGTTGCGCTGCGGTTGCAGCAGGTCCACGGGTCGCGCGTGCGACGGGGCGGTACCGCGTCGAAGACGCGATAGGGGGTCGTCCTGGGGCGCCGATTGCGCTCTGCCCTTGCCCTCACGCGTGTTGAGCGGTGTGCACCAGGGATGCCACGGCGCGGTGTTGGAGTACGGGCAATCCGCGCGCAAAATGCGAGCGAACCTTCGACCAGCACACAGACTGGGTGAACGACTGCGTGCTCCTCGGTAACCCATTCCCGCGTGTGAATACTGACACCGCCAGTCCTTGCTGCACTGCATGCCGCTTGTGCTATTGCATGCTCCAAGATGGTGGTGCAACAAAGAGTACCAAGACCCTCCTGACGCGCGCGGGCTAGTGGGCACTGCTCATCTGTGGTGCTGTGCGGTTGCGGCGGTTGGAGGTGTGGGTTGACGAGGCAGGTTGGGCAGGAGACGAAGCAACGCTGGTGACATGCAGCTCCGACACCACCATCAAGTTGTGGAATGTGACGCACCAAAAATGCCTGGCTACCCTTACGGAGCACACGGACTACGTGAAAGCCTTGGCCTATGCGTCGCAGAGGTGCGCTGCAATCCGCTGTCTCGCCTCCTCGCCCCCGCACCGCGTGCATGCCGGCAGACTGTGTGCTCGCCCCTGCCTTGGCGGCGAAGCTCTATGGCAGGGTGCTGCTGTGCTAATCGTTAGCCAGAGTTCGTGGTCGCTGCGCCGCAGACAAACGCGCTGGGGTGTCCCTCGCACTTGCACTGCGTGCCGCCGTGCGCCTTTTCCCGGTGTCTTTGCCGCGAGTGTCGCAGGACATCGGGGTCTGACGGATGGGGATGCGGGCGCGAGTGGCAACAGGGAAATGCTGGCGTCGGCAGGCCTGGACAGGGAGGTGATGATCTGGGATGTCGAGGCGGCGCGCGCCGTCGCGTCCATGCCCTCGCCGGGCCCCCCGGGTGACATCACCTTCATGAAAGCCAGCGGGCACCGGGACTCGATCTACTGCCTGGCGATCAACAGTGGAGGAAGCGTGGTGGTGTCGGGCTCGACGGAGCGCGTGTCCAGCCACGCCATCGGCCTGCTCCGCCTCTGGGATCCGCGCACTGCGCAAAAGGTCCTCCTTGCCCCCAGTGCTGTCTCGCCCGCGCCTCTCTCTGTGTGTGTGCTTGACAGCTGATGCGCGGCGTGCTGGGGCTGCTGGGGCTGGGGCGCGGCAGGTTGGGCGCTTGAAAGGACACTCGGACAACGTGCGATGCGTGGTGGTGAGTGAGGACGGCACCAAGTGCATCTCGGGTAGCAGCGATGCCACCGTCAAAGTGTGGGACATCGGGCAGCAGCGCTGCATCCACTCCTTGACCATGCACTCGGACTCGGTGTGGTCGCTTGCCGCCGACGCGCGCTTTGAAACCGTCTTCTCCGCCGGTTGGTCCCACCCCCCTGCCTACTCGTTTCTTGTAGTCACTCTTGTGCTGTGTTGTGTCGTGCGAACAATCTGCAGTGATGTTGGCGGCAGCTGGCTGTCGACGGGCGTGTCACTAGAGTAGGCTGTCGTATGTGCGTGCGTGTGTATGGGTGTGTGAAGTACACAGTTAGACAGTCGTGTGTCGCACCGCACCCGCGCGGTGCTGACTGTGCCAAGGTGGGTACGTGGATGGCGTCAACACACATGCTGACGTGCGCGTGTACATGTGGCGGCGTGCAGGCCGGGATCAGCTAGTATATGCCACGGACCTGAAGACTTTTGAGAGCTCCTGCATGCTGCGGTCGCGGGATGCGGTGCTCAAGATGTTGCTGTCCCCCGACAAGGGGCTTTGGCTGAGCATGACCAACTCGGACATTGAATACTGGGACGTCGAGCCCGTCTTGCAGGTGCCTCGCATGCACCCTTCGCGCGCGCCCCCGCCGCGGCTCAGGAGAAGAGCACCGAAGCACAGGAGCAAGCGCGCGTATCATGCAAAGCAGCGCGCGCCGCTGCGCGCTCGCCCCTGGTCCCAGTGGGCTGGCTGTGTTGTGCTGGCCGTCTTGCGAGCAGAGGGATGCATCACGCAGCAAGTACTCACGGGGCGAGCGTGATGATGAATGGGGGCAGCGAGAGCGGGCGACGCGCAGCTCGCGCAAAGGCTTTCAGAACGGGATGCAGGCTCCTCGCAAGTCGTTGTCTACTCTCTCCCCTACCCAGTACGAACCAGACTGCCAGGTGTGTGAATGCGCCAAGCGCGGCAATAGTGGGGCAAGGAAGACGCCCAAAGCTAGCGAGGCGAGCGAGGCCAGACAAACGGCAGACAGTTGACAGTTGGCGTGCCGGGACGGCATGCGGGCGCAGCCGCCACAGCAACGAGCTGCCTGCGCGCCGACGCAAGCAGAGGGTCTGGTCTAGTCGCAAATGCTATGCCGCGACCCGCCCACGGCGGCGCATCATTGTGGCCGCAGCGCAAGCATGGGGCCGAGTGGGGCGCACGTGGGGCGAGGGGAGTGGTCCGCGCAGGGCTGAGGGCTAACCGCCGCACGCGCACACGCACGCCACCCCACGCATTCCCCCGCCTACCTCGCCTCTGCTTTCTCCACGCACACGGCAGGCTGTGCCCTTGCTCACAGCACCGCGGGCCACAATACAAGGCCTCCCCGCCATCATCAAGCACGACTTTTTAGAAAACCGGCGCGAGGTTCTGGTGCAGGACACGCGTGGCGTCGTGTCCTGTCTCGATGTCACCTCAGGCAGACAAACGCGGAGGTGCGCTGGCTGTTGTCTGGCCGCGTGTTGCTCGGCATGCTTGCGCGCCAGATGTGTGCTGCCGCTGCTTGATGCGCTGCTGCGCTTCCTGTGGTGCCTGTGCCGTGCCGCGAGCGGGGGTGCTGCGGCGCGCAGATGATATGATGCCTGGTCTGAGAGCGCACGTGTGGGCAGCTTCGGCCAAGTCAACTTCGAGGAGCAGCGCAAGGCCCTGGCTGAGCCGCTGGCAGTCACCCCTTGGTGCTCGGTCGACTGCAAGTTGGGGTGTGTGGCCGTCAACCTCGAGTTGGCGCAGGTCTTTGGGTGCGAGGTGTACGCGTCTGATGGTGGCTTTGCTACCGGTCCGGACTTTGAAGAGCAGAAGCTCAATGTCGGCCTCCGTGTTTGCCGATCCCTCTTTCGGTCCGCATGTGTCCCTCGTGTGTCTCTCTGTGTGGCTGAAGGGCCCCTCTCCCCTCTAAGCGCGCGTGTCGTTGCGGCATTGAACGCGCGCACCCGCTACTGGCCATACCTACCTCATCTGCCCGCTCAGGTTCGACGAGGCAGCAGCACGCGCTAGCTCCCCGCATCGCCATTGACTATGCAGGGCGTATGGACAGGGAATGGCGCAGACGCCGCAAAGATGCAGGCGGCGGGCGGCGAGATGGGAGGGATGCCGCGCGGCACAGCGGCGCCGACGAGGACGACGATATTATAGAGCTAGAAGAAAACTTGGATTACCCCCTTCCTGATTCCTGCCGTGTCATCATCAGGTGCCAGCAGTGCCTTGTGGTGCCGCACACTGCACCGCTCCCTGAAACCCTCGCACCGCACTCTGCGCCTCTTGTTATGCCCACAACAAACGCTATGCTGATGACAACTGTCTCCCTGTCAGTGAGGGAGGGGGTGGACCTGCCGTGGTGAGCAAGACGATTCAGGAATGGGATGGGAGCGAGACGAGCCTGTTGCCCGAGTGGATGGTGCGCAGTATAGACCGCGGTTATGGCGTCAATGATCGCGGCGAGCCCGTGGCGGAGACGCCCAAGATCGGCTTCCACTTGCTGCGCCATCCCGCGAGCGACATGCAGCAGATGCAGCAAGGGAAGCTCAACGCGCCGCAGATCCTCCGCGCGCGTAAAGTCTTGTCGTACGCCGTGTCCAAGCTCAACCTCGAAATACCGCCGCATATGCAGCGACCTGGGCTGGACAAGGCGGTGGACTACTTAGAGCTCCTCTGCCAGGATGAGCTGGTTCCGCCAGGTCCCTTGCGCCGCCATTCTCTTGCGCCGCCCTTCTCTAGCCCCCTCCTTGTTCGGCTCCCTCAACCTGTGCCCACTGGTGCAATCATACGGGCGCGTGTGTTCAGCATGGTCACGATGCTGCGACATGGCGAGCGGCATAGGATGCGAAGTGCGTGAGTGCGGCCTGTAATGCCGCGTGTAATCGTCATCGTGTGCGCCATGTGCAGAGATGAATCTCATGTCAATACGAAAGTTCCTTGCCAAAACGTCGGACGACCTGACGCTGCACTACCGATGGCGGGTATGTGTATGAGTAACACAAGTTCGCCTCATTCTGCCTGCTGTCGCCCTTGATGAGCGTGCGATTTACGCGCCTGAGGCCCCCAGAGGCGCACAGACCGCGCTCCTCGCTCCTCTGCGCAAGCTTCAGACGCCCCACGCTGCAGCCACGGTGCTAATGGCAACGGGATGTTGTGTTGGGTGTGTACGGGTGCGCAGGAAAATTGGGGCACGCAGGCGGGTAGCAGACGTTCTGGCGGCGTGCGCGGCTTGCCCTTGAGCGGTGCGCAAGGCTATGCTTAACACATTCGCCAAGGGCATTGCCTGACACTCTCTCCTTTCTCCCTCCTCGTTGTCGAGCCGATTTCTCATCATCATGCCACGGGGGAGAAACTAGATGCTCTTCCGGTTGGAGCCTCGTGCCCCAGCCGACAGGCAGTGGATGCGCGTTGAAATGACGTGCAGGACATTTGCACATCCGTTGCAGCGCTGCATTGTTAGTCTGACACAGTCTCCTTCGCCGAGGCCGGAGGGCGCAAAGGCGGTATGCCAACAGCCGTGCGCCCAACGCAACGCAACGCAACCAAATGCTGCCCTCGCGCCTACTTGTAGACCACCTGCTCGAAATTGATTTAAATAAATGAGCGAAATTCGCACAGTTAAAAAGCCCATTCCCCCGCTTCGTTTTGCGCGACTACGGGCGGGAAACGGGCAGCAGAGTGGTCACCACCGCCGGGTGGAGTCGTGGGTTGCGTTTGGTTCCGCCCCTGCGTACTCCCTTGCACGCCCTGTCTGCCTCCCGCTGGGCGAGGGGGGCGACCAGCAATGTTGGTGGTGCAAGTACGCGCAAACCCATCGAAATTGGCTCCGCCAACTGGCAGCCCGAGCGGACCGCGACCAACTGGAATTATGCTGGGCGTGGCTGCGCTCTTGTCGAACGGGCGCACGCTTGTTTGCGCGGCTGCGAACGTCGGTGAATATCTTCCACGATCGCGTGAGGTATACCCCGCGGAACCATCCATGGTGAGCGCACGCACAGACTCGGGCAGACGCTGCTGCTGCGACCGTCGCACTCGCGGCGATTGTTCGCGGGCGTATCGCGGTGATGCTTCCCGTGAATATGGTCGCGGCGATGGCTCTCTTGAATAGTTTCCATGCTGCGATGGCCTCCCGGAGCGCGGGGTTGACGTTCCTGATTCACACCCGACGTTGAAATGCTGGTAGCCCGATATTGACGGGTTGCTCGGCCTTTCGTAAGGCTGCTGTTGTCCGTGCCCGTCGACGCTCCCGTTGGACGTTTGCACTGTGCGCCTACGCTCCTCATCTGCGAGGCCTTGCTCAGGTTCCATCCACTTGTGCGGGTATTGCGCCTCGTGCTGAAACATGTCATCAACTAGGTGCCTATACCGGTCGAGAATGGCCTGTCTGTTGAGCGAACCGTCTGCGAATAGCAGGCCATTAGCAACGGTGAAATCTTCGCGCAAAATTTGGAAGCGCCTAACCTGTACACTCAATACCAGCAATTGCGCATTTGTGCGCTCGAGCGCCTGCGCTAGACCCCTCCTGAACATGGCGCACGACCGGGCGCTCATCACCGTAGCGGCTTCAGAGCCTGACTTGCTCGCGAGATCCAGTCCCTCCTGTTCTAGCGCCAGCCCCGGGCTGCCCGCAGCTGATTTGAGGGTGATGAGACACGCAATGTCCGACGAGGTCCAGTGCGTCACAACAATGCACTGGCGGATTGGTCGGACGCCCTGCTCAAGCACAAGCTCAATCGTGCTGCAGTCAACCCACGTTCCGTCCGACGCTTGAACCCGGCCCAGGTCGTCGTGCGAACTGCCGCGGTTCGTGTTCGCTTTGCTGGGTGAACCCCTGGGAGTGGCAATGGGCGCCGGTGAAAACGGCAGGCTGGGCTGCTGGGCTGTAAGAGGCGGCGTCCTCGGTCGCTCCGCCTGCATCTGGAACGTGGAGCCGTTGATCTTTAGTTCCGGAATTGCATGCACCACCACCGCACCATCGTGGCTGCTGGCCGGCCGGTCGACGACGCAAGCGTGGCTGCTCGCAGGCACCTGGCGCTCCTCTTCTATGCACACGTCCTGCAGGGCCACGAAGTCGGGCTCCACAGCCATGCCCTGCGCGTGAGCCGCGGAGCTGGACGGGGGCTTGCTGTGATGCTCAGCCGCCTGCGTCTCGGAGTTGGGCGCTGCCGCCGCGGGGGGCGGAAGCTCCGCGGGCTGCGGCTCGCGTTGTTGCCGAGGCTCAGGCTGCTCGGCGGGACGCGCGTCCTCCAGGTTTAGCCTGTGCGGCGGAGCCGGCGGCGTTGTAGGCCGTCCGCCGTGCCCTGGCGAATCGTGTGCCCCGAAGCACGGACAGCACCCGCCGCCGCCGCTGCCGCTGCCGCTGCTGCCGCCCCCACCGACTCCCCCGCTGCCGCTGCCGCGAGCCGCTGCTCGCCTGTCGCCTGTGGGCTTGGCTTCCGCCATGCTGTTCTGCGTGTGCGGAGCTGCGTGCGCCGGCATTCGCAGTTGCTGCTTAGTTCGAATGCGTCAGCTGCAGAGGTTCGAAGGTAGGGGCGTAGGCCCTGGTACTTCACAGAGTACTCCTCGTAGAGAACCTATTCTGCCTTCGAACGACCTCGGAGCCCTCCCCTCGGTCCGCCGGAGTTTGCAGTGCTCAACCCCAGGCAGAGTTGAGTGGGGCCGGGGAGGCGACTGTCAGCAAGGATGAAGTACGTCAACTTGACGCCCGAGGAGATCCACAGCACCTTCCAGGTTGGCGCGCCCGCGCCCGCGCAGGCTCCAGCACCCGCAGCGCGGGGGCAACGGGACACGCTACAGCTGGCGCGGCGCGCCCCGGGCCGGGGGGGCGCTGGGTGGCGCATGATCGTGACCAGGGCGTGCCCGCGCGGTGGCAGGCCATCGACCTAAACGGGGACGGGGAAATCAGCCAAATCGAGTTTATCAAGGCCCTGCGAAGAGACCACAAGATAGGTACATGGGTGTTGTGTGCTGCCGAGCGCATGCACAAGGGCTTGGACAGCGCGCTCCCTTTGCTCTCTTGGCCGCCGCCTGCTGGCGTGTGCCCGTGGCCTGGCCCCCTGTGACGAAAACGCCTGCACTGTGCCTCCTCTCTGGTGCGTTGTTCCTCTCAGCGGCCGATCTCGGGCTTCCCGCAGGCTTCTCCCAGGAATCTGAATCGCGAGCCCTGTAAGAAACGTGCGCGCGGATCACGTGCCCCCCCGTATGAGCTGTGTTGCACACAGAGGCAGCAGTCGATGCCGCGTCGCACGGGCCAGCAGCTTTCCCACTGTAAAGCAATAACCCTGACTCACTTTGCCTGTTCGCGCATGCGTGCGTGCGTCACGCGCGCACGGGTTGTTCCGTCGTCCGAAACGTACCCTCAGGTTCCAACAGGCCTTCCATGAAATCGACATTGATGACAGGTGTGTTGATCCTGCTCTGCTGTCATGTTTGCCCGGGGTCGGCCTGTGTGATTACGCAACCTCGATTCTGATCTGTCTTCCTCCGACTTGGCGAGCAGCAAGACCATCACGTTGCAAGAATTCGCCAACTTTTACAAGCCGCAGCAGCCTATGAATGGCGCAATACCCCCTGCTCATGCAGCAGGACCGGGCCCCATGTCCCCGCCTCCTGCCGCTCCAGGCAGCATGCAGCCTCCTGCCGCTCCAGGCAGCATGCAGCCTCCTGCCGCTGCTCCAGGCAGCGTGCCGCCTCCGAATGCCAATTCCGGTACCGTGTGGGTATTTTGTGTCGCCAGTGCTATGAATGGGAGTCTTATTCAGCTGAAATGCTTTCGGCAGCCATAGTGACAGCGGGCTGCGTGGCAGGCTACTCGAGGTACATGGCAAATGACGCCGACGCTTACCGACGCGATGGCTACCAACCCGTAGCACCGGAGATATCGCCCCCCCCCAACTACTTGCCAGTGCAGACCTCGAAGTCGGATTCCCCACAGATAAAGAAACAGACGCAAAGATCGGCGCGCAATGCACCTCCCCCCACCGCAGCGCCACCCTCTTCCTTGCCCTCCAATCCGACTCCCGTCTTCAGGTCCTACTAGATTTTCCCTTGCCGTGCCACAAAACTGGCAATCCCAATTGAGTGCTGACGCGTTCATTTTGAACAACAGCCCGAATTCCAACCCCATGATGCAGCCAATGTCAGGGCTTGCGCCGGGACCCACGGTGAGAACCGGCATGAACAGCTGTGGCGAAGCAGATTGCTAAAACGTGAGCGCGGGAGCAGAAATCCTTCCCCCGTATCCCCTCGCCATGTGCTCCAGCTGTGTTCAGCGTCTCCTTTGCTAAGAATTGAATTTCAACTCTGTCGTGCAGTCATCTGGACAAATCGGATTGACGTCGCAAAGATATGGGGG
>Ga0115006_10002918_pt1 | contig 11470 bp, 7 predicted proteins | sample ArcOceMetagenome_3_FD_88943 | JGI IMG/M metagenome (GOLD analysis project Ga0115006, IMG submission 88943) | Marine eukaryotic phytoplankton communities from Arctic Ocean - Arctic Ocean- Svalbard ARC20M Metagenome | ecosystem: Environmental > Aquatic > Marine > Oceanic | place: Arctic Ocean...
CTTACGAGCTAAACTTAATTGTTTTTCATACCACCATCCATTAGCACCGTATGGTTCATATCTTAAACCTAAATTTACAGCCCAGAAAAATAATTTCTTTTTTATACCAGTTAAGTCTTCCCCTTTTAAAATGATCTTGTCGTAAATTTTTTCGTACAAACGAGGAACAGCCGTCATTACGTTTGGTTTAATTTCTTGTGCATTTTCTGTTAGTTTTTCAATGCCTTCAGCAAAATAAATTTCTATTCCACAAAATTGATATAAATATAAAATCATTCTTTCAAAAACGTGACAAACAGGTAAGAAACTTAATGCGATGTCTTTCCCTTTTAATAATGGAACGCTTTCTTCACTGGTAATTACATTGGAAACAATATTTCCATGCGATAGCATGACTCCTTTTGGTTTTCCTGTAGTACCAGAAGTATAAATTAAAGTTGCTAAATCTTCTGGTTTTACGGCATTTTTTCTTGCTTCAACCTCATCTTGGTTGCTGGTATCTATTCCAGCTTCCAAAACTTCGTTCCAATTTTTTTCACCTGTGATATCATCAAAAGTAAAAACTCCTTTAAGCTTTGTATTTCCTTTAATCTGGTTCAACTTATCTACAATCATGCTATCAGAAGCAAAACAATAAATAGCTTCTGAATGATTTAAAACATACTCATAATCTTCTTTAGAAATTGTAGGGTATATTGGAACACTTTGTGCACCAGTCTGTAAAATACCAATATCACAAATATTCCATTCTGTTCTATTCGTGGTAGAAATTATTGCAATTTTATCATTTGTTTTTATACCTAATTTTAGAAGACCTCTGCTAATTGCATTGGCCTTGTCTATATATTCTTGCGTTGAAGTAGAAACCCATTTACCATCATATTTCGTGGTAAAAGCTTTTTTAAGGTTGTATTTTTCTAACTGGTAATAAGGGAAATCAAATATGCGTGTAATTTCTATAGCCATAAATTTTTATTTTGAACAGCTGCAAAGTAGTAAAATTACATTGATTTAACAAATGATTAAAAATTAACTTTATTGTTATGAATTATATATTTTTTCATGAAGATGTTTGTATTTTTCTTTAATTATTTTTCTTTTCATTTTCATAGTAGGAGTAAGGTGGCCTGCATCTATAGTCCATTCATCCGGTGTAATTTCAAACTTTTTGATTTGTTCCCACTTTCCGAATTTCTGATTGTAAAAATTAATTTCTTTTTGTATGCGGTTAATTATTCTTTCATCAGAGGTAATATCCATAATTATATACTGATGACGTTCTGCCCATTCATCTATAAAATCAAAATGCAATTGGATAAATGCCGCTGGCATTTTCTCTCCTTCTCCAATAACCATTATCTGCTCTATAAAACGCGACTGTTTAAATTCGCTTTCCAGTGCAGCAGGAGCAATGTATTTACCTCCAGATGTTTTGAACATTTCTTTTTTTCTATCGGTAATGGTTAAGAAACCTTGGTAATCCAATTTGCCAATATCACCTGTGTGTAAATAATCGTTGATAATTGTTTTATTGGTTAATTCTTTATTCTTATAATACCCCATCATTATATTAGGACCTTTCATTAAAATTTCTCCATCCTGAGCAATTTTAATATCTATACCACTTAAAGCTTTTCCAACCGTTCCAATTTTTAATCCGTTATTTCTTAAATCATTTAATGTTCCTCCTGGAGCAGATTCCGTCATACCATAGCCTTCAAAAATTTGCATTCCTGCTGCTGAAAAAACTCGAATTAGTCTTTGTTGGAGTGGAGCACTTCCAGACAACATAAATTGTAAATCACCTCCTAACGCTTCTTGCCATTTAGAAAAAATAAGTTTGCGAGCAATTTTTAACTTTAAATGGTACCAAGCACCATTTTGGTTATAAGGTTTGTATTGTTCACCTAATTTTACAGCCCAAAAAAACAAGATTTTTTTTATTCCGGTTAAACCACTCCCTTTATCTATAATTTTATCGAAAATCTTTTCCAAAAGTCTTGGTACAACAGTTAAAAAATGTGGTTTTACTTCTCTTATATTATCTCCTAACTTTTCGATGCTTTCTGCAAAATATATTTCAAAACCTCTGTATTGTGAATAATAATTTGAAGCTCTTTCAAAAATATGACAGATGGGTAAATAGCTTATTATCCGATTTTTATTAGTTTTTAAATCGAGTTTTTCTTCAGTCATAAAAATATTTTGGACTAAATTTTTATGAGATAACATTACTCCTTTTGGTGTTCCTGTAGTACCTGATGTATAAATTATAGTAGCTAAATCTTCTTCATTTATATTGTTTTTACGGACTTCTACTTCTTCCTGTAAACTTTGATTTTCTCCTAATTTTAAAAAAGAATTCCAGCTCGCATCTCCATCAAATTCTTTAAATGAAAATACTTTTTTTAGCTTTGTTTTATCTTTTACTAAATTGACTCTTTCTAACAAAACATCATCAGAAACAAAGCAATAATCTGCATCTGAATGGTTTAAAATATATCCATAATCTTTTGTAGAAAGCGTAGAGTATAAAGGTATATTTTGTGCTCCAATTTGTAGAATGCCAATATCTAAAACGTGCCACTTATAGTTATTGTTTACAGTAATTACAGCAATCTTATCATTGGGCTGAATACCCAATTTTAAAAGAGCTCTACTTACCGTATTTGCCTGATTGATATACTGTTCTGTAGAAATATTTTTCCAAGTTTCATTTTCTTTAAAAACGAAACATTTTTCTTGTGGATATTCTTTTAGTTGATGGTGTGGAAAATCAAAAAGACGGGAAATACTATTTTGCATAGAGAATAGATTATTTTTGTCAAGGTACTAAAAAAGTTTTTACCTTAAAAAGTTCATAAAAACTCTTAACTTTTAAGTAAAAAAAAACTAATTTCTTTAATGTTTTAAAGAAATTAGTTATAGTTCGGTCGGCCCCTAATCCAACCTTGCTATTCTCTTGCAAGATAGAACCAAAAAACAAATTGTTTACAAGTGTTAATACTTATTTTTTGTAATTTAAATACTTTTCAAAACTTTTTCCATTAATTCTGGTATATTTTGAAGATATATCATTTGTTACTTTCATATTTGTTACATTAAAATCTCCAGAAACTTTTAGATATTTAATATTCAAGTCTTCCTCAAATTTTGAACTTCTAAATGAAACCCCATCATTAAAGGTGGTATATTTAAAGATCGCAGTATCTTTAAATATGGCGTCTTCAAAACTTACATTATTTTTAAATCTCGCTTCTTCATTAAAAGTGGTGTTTGAGAAATTAATATCTCTGTCAAATTTCGCATATTTAAAGGTACTGTCATCCTCGAAAGTTGTGCCAGAAAAATCAGTATTTCTCTTAAAACGCGAGTATTTAAACATGGCTTTACCTTTAAAAGTACATTGCCTAAAGATTGCTTCATCTTCAAAACTTGCTGTAAATGTATATCCAGAATCTTCATCTGGTATGTAGGCCAGTACATCATCCTTAAAAATACAATTTGTAAATGAAAGTCGGACGTCGATCATTTTTTTGTTTTCATTGCTAGAATTTGAAGAATTCCAATTAAACCAACTACTTCTCTTTTTTCTTGGCATTTTTGCGAAAGCCCTCTCCATAAAAGTAAAATCTAAAACTCCCTCAATAATGGCATTGTTAATAGAGATGGATTTTCCTTCTTTGATATCTTTTATAATGTCTAGAGCTTCTATTGTTTTTTGAGCAAAAGAGTTTGTTGAAATTAGAAATATGCTTACCGATAATAACGTAATTTTATGTTTCATTTTTTAAAAATTAGAAGGTGTTTAATGAAAAGACTACTGAAAAGTAAATTTGTAACAGTTTAAGAAATAAAAGATAGTATAAATGTTGTTTTTCCTTGTTTTGAGATAAACTGAATTTTGCCATGATGCGCTTCCATAATACTTTTAGAAAGTGTTAAACCAATGCCAGAACCATCTTTTCGGGTGGTAAAATAAGGAATAAAGATATTGTCTTTTATTTCATTAGAAATACCAATTCCGTTGTCTGAAATAGCTAAATGTGTTCTTTTTTTGTCTGATGAAATATTGATTGTTATGCTAGCTTTTTCTATGTTTTCAAAAGCATATAAACAGTTTGATATAAGGTTTATAATTACTTGTTCAATTTGCAGCTTGTCTGCATTAATTTTATAGGAATTTATACTATTAAAATCAATTTCAATATTTTTTAATAAAAACTCTTGTTCAAATAGTAACAAGGTATTCTTAACAATTTCAGTTAAGTTAATTTCTTTTTTTTGAGGCAACGGCAATTCTGCTAATTTCCTGTAGGTATCTACAAATGAAGTTAATTGATGCGATCGACGTTTAATAATTTTTAGCCCTTGAGATAATTCTTTAATAGTATTTTTATCCGTATTGTCTTCTTGTAATAAAGAGTCTAAATTCTCTGCTAAACTACTAATAGGTGTAATGGTATTAATAATTTCATGTGACATTACATTCATTAATTTATACCAAGCTTCTTTTTCTTTCTTATCAATTAATTGTTGAATGGTTTCTAAACTAACAATTAAATACCCATATCCGTTGGTTTGCGTAAGGGAAGTTTTTAAGAAAAACTCTTCTTTTTCTTCATTAATAGTCAAAGAAATGGTGTGTTTTAATTTTTTCCAGTTTTCTATATAATCCGATAAAGCACCTATTTTTTCTTTTAAAAGAGTCCAATGATACAACTTAGGAATTTTTAAAAATTGAGTAAAAGCATTATTAATTTGAAAAACATCAATATTGCCCTCTCGATCTTTTCTTAAAATAAGAATTCCGATACTTAAACTTTCAATGATATTGGTAAAAATTAATTGTTCAGAGGTGTTTTGAAATCTTTGTTTCCTGTGTTTTTCTAGCAATAAAGCAGTTTTATTATGCAAAGGGTTTTTTCTTTTTTCAGTAGAAATAGTATTTGAATAATCTTCATATAACAGACAATCAATAGATTTTTCTATGTCATTGAATAATTTTTTTAAATAATCTATCAATAAAAAGAGTTGAAAGATAAGTAGTAATAAAAAACCAATAGTATTAATAATATAGGAATTTGAATAACTGTAATAGACAACAATACCGTTAAGAATAATGAATAAAACTCTAACAATAATTTGTGTGTATTGTGCTTTTCCCATTTATAATTGATGTTTCTCTAATCTTCGATACAGAGCTGCTCTTGTTAAACCTAAATCTTTCGCTGCTCTAGATATAACCCCATGATGTTTTTCTAAAGCTTGCTGAATTAACAGCTTCTCGGTTTCCTCTAAATTTAGACTATTCTCTTGGTTTACGGTAGTTTTTTTTGATGAAAAATGCAAATCTTCAGGCAATATTGTATTGTTATCTGTAATAATTACAGCACGTTCCACTATGTGTTCTATTTCTCTAATATTCCCTGGCCAATTGTAATTATGTAATCCTCTTATCGCTTCTTTTGTAAAACCTTTAATTTTTTTTCTGTATTTCTGATTCAGTTTTTTTAAAAAGTGATGTGCCAATAATTCGATGTCTTCTTTTCGGTCTCGAAGGGGAGGCAAGTTCAATTCGATGGTATTAATTCTAAATAATAAATCTTGTCTAAAAGTTTGCTTATCTACCATTGTATGAATTGGTGCATTTGTCGCACAAATAATACGAACGTCTAAGCTACGTTCTTTGCCTTCTCCTAGTCGTGTTATTTTTCTATTTTGAATTACCGTTAATAATTTAGATTGTAAGTGGAGTGGAAGGTTGCCAATTTCATCTAAAAAAATGGTTCCTCCTTTGGCGAGTTCAAATCTTCCTAAGCAGTCTTTTTGGGCGTCTGTAAATGCTCCTTTTGCATAACCAAACAATTCACTTTCAAATAAGTTTTCATTCAAAGACCCCAAATCTACATGAATAAACGGATAACTTTTGCGTTCTGATTGCAGATGAATTTCTTTAGCAAAGACGTATTTCCCGGTACCGTTTTCTCCTAAAATTAAAATATTAGCATCTGTTGGCGCTACTTTTTGAGCCAATTTAACAGCAGATTTCATGGCAGGAGAATTGCCAATAATATGTTCTGTTTGCTGGTGAAAATCTTTGTCTTGCTGTTTTTGAACTGTCTGTAATTGCGTGGTTTTTTGTTTTGAACGAGCCAACTCTACACCGGCATTTACAACGCCATAAAGTTTTTCTGTTTTCCAAGGTTTTAGGATAAAATCTGTTGCACCTTGTTTAATCGCGTTAACGGCTATGTGAACACTTCCAAAAGCGGTCATTAGAATAACGGTAGTTTCTGGACTTATTTCTTTAATATGCTTTAACCAATATAAACCTTCTTTACCGTCTTCAAAACCAATGCGATAGTTCATGTCTAGCAAAACAACATCTACCGTTGTCGCTGTTAAATGATTGCTTATTTTCTTCGGATTATTGGCTGTTATTATTTCTGAAAAATACTTTTTTAAACTAATCCTTGCAGAAAATAAGATGTCATCATCATCATCAACAATTAAAATAGTAGCGTCTTTTTTTCTCATATGCATAGATACGTATATGTTTGAATATGAACAAAAAAACGTTCGATTTTGAACACTTGTAAATTGAATAATTTATATATACAACTATTAGACAGGTGTTTATGTGTTTATTTTACATTGGCATATTTATGGCCATATGTAGTGCAAACGAATTCAAATACAGATGGATAAGCAACTAAAAGTAAAAAACAAAACAACAAAAAAGATGTTACTCTGGGGAATTCCAACCTTCTTAGTTCTTGGAGTTATGATAATGAATTTAACACGAAAAAAGCAAGTAAACCTGTCAAAGGATACTTTAGGGATTCGAGAAGTTTTTAAAGGTGACTTTGAAGATGTAGTTCTATTTAATAGCACCGTAGAACCTAAAAAAACAGTTTTACTAAATGTAATTCAAGGAGGATCTGTATCAGAAATTTTTGTAGAAAGTGGCCAAATGATTCAAAAAGGAACGCCGCTTTTAAAAGTATACAATCCCAATGCAGCATTAAATTATTTAACGCAAGAAACGGCTATTGTAGAACAGGTTAATAATTTGAGAAATATTAGAGTAACGATTAAAAATCAACAGTTAAATTTAGACCAACAGTTATTGAGTATTGCCAACGATTTCAGAAATGCAAAACGCCAATATACGCTAGATTCGACTTTATACAGCAAAGAAGTAGTTGCCAAGAATGAATATCACAAATCCATGCAAGAATATAGATTTCAAAAAGAAAGAAGTGGCGTTATCAAAAAAAGTGTATCAGAAGAAAAAAAGAGCAGAGATGTACAGTTGTCTAGAATAGATATTTCTATTGGCAACATGCAAAAGAGTTTAGAATTATTGCGTAAAAATAAAGACAATTTTGTTGTAAAGGCTCCCGTGGATGGATTGTTGTCCTCGTTTAATCCACTTTTAGGTGAAAGTTACACCCAAGGTCAGCCCATCGGTAAAATGGATGTTTTAGATGGTTATAAATTAGTAGCAAAGGTAGACGAATATTATATTTCAAAATTAAATGAAGGGATTCAGGGACGTGTTTCTGTAAATGGAAGTAACTTCGACATTCAATTGTCTAAAGTATTGTCTGAAGTTGTGAATGGACAGTTTCAGGTAGAGCTTCTCTTTAAAAAAGAGTCACTTCCAAAAAGTATTAAAAGAGGAATGTCTTTAAAAACAAAAGTCTTTTTATCGAATGATACCAAAGCCTTGTTAATTTCTAAAGGTCAGTTTTATCAGAGCACAAATGGAGCCTGGGTTTTTGTTGTAAATACAGATTCTAAAGCTGTAAAACGAAAGATTGTAATTGGTAGAGAAAATCCTTTTTACTATGAAATTTTAGATGGTTTGGAAGAAGGAGATAAGGTAATCACTTCAAGTTATGACGACTTTAAAAAAGTTGATGAGATTCACATTCAGTAAGATTAATTGCCTCTTTCAGTTGGAATTACCACTAGAAAGAATTTTAAATAATAAATAACACATACAATGATAAAAATAACAGATTTAGTAAAGAATTACAGAACGGAAGAAGTAGAAACAACAGCATTAAACAACTTAAATTTAGAGGTTAAAGAAGGTGAGTTTGTCTCCATTATGGGAGCTTCAGGCTGTGGTAAATCTACTTTATTAAACATCATAGGTTTATTAGATTCATCCAATACTGGAAGTTATCTTTTTGATGGAGCTGAAGTTGCAAAATTTAATGAAAAGCAAAGAGCTGGCTTGCGAAAAGCAAATATTGGCTTTGTATTTCAGAATTTTAATTTAATCGACGAACTAACGGTGTATGAAAATGTTGAATTGCCTTTAATTTATAACAGGGTAAAATCATCGGAAAGAAAACAACGTGTCACAGAAATTTTAGAACGTATGGGTATTGCCCACAGAGCAAAACATTTTCCATTGCAATTGTCGGGTGGACAGCAACAAAGAGCTGCTGTAGCCAGAGCTTTAATTACAAATCCTAAATTAATCTTAGCCGATGAACCTACTGGAAATTTAGACAGTAAAAGTGGAAATGAAGTCATGGAATTATTAACAGAATTGCATGCCACAGGAGCTACGATTATTATGGTTACGCACTCCTCGTATGATGCGCAATTTTCATCGAGAATCATCACCTTAAAAGATGGAGAAATAATTTCAGAAAAAGCAAATGAACATTTCATAGATGTTTTGGTGAAGTAACTTTTTATACAAGAAAGAAAGCAAATAAGAAATTTCGTCTAATTGATAGCGAAGTGCTCACATGAAAACACAAAATAATGGTACATATTTGGTTTAAAATATTTTTCAGGAATCAGCAAAAAAATGGATTAAATACATTCATAAATATTAGTGGTTTAACAATGGGTTTGGCTGTCTTGCTAATTGTTTTGTTGTATTTAAAGGAAGAACAAAGTTACAATCAATGGAACCCGAATAAAGAGGATGTTTACAGAGTAAATTTGAAACAGGCTAAAAGTGGTGAAGTTTGGTATACTGTAAATGCAGGTATGTATCTTACTTTTCCTAAAGAGATACCTGAAGTTACAGAAGCGTTAATGGTAAAGCCATTTTATAGAAGTAGGGTGATACAATTTAATGATGTTTTTGAGTTCACTGATAAAACGATTATAACAGAACCTCAATTTTTTGATTTTTTTCCTTTTGAAATTATAGAGGGGGCTACTCAAAAATTTACAGAAACTAGATCACATATTGCTTTGTCTGAAGCATACGCAGCGCGTATTTTTAAGGGAGATAAAGCAATTGGAAATTCAGTTAAAATTGGAAACAAAAATTATGTCGTTGCCTGTGTGTATAAAATCCCAAAAAACTCACATCAAGAACCCGATTTGTTAATACAGTTTGAAAAAGACTTTGAAGTGCATTGGGGAAATCATAACAACGAATTGTTCTGTAGCGTAGCTAAGGGAACAGATGTCGCCATTTTAAAACAAAAAATGGATCAAATCATTCACAAAATATATAAAGCTATTGCAGAAGAAAATGGAATTACAGCAGAAGAATTTGACAACCGTTATGGAATACCCACTGTTCTTTTAGATCAATTAGATACCATATACCTTCACAATACAGCAAAAAGAGCAGGAGCCAGCGGCACTGGAAATTATCAGTTATTAATGATCTTACTGGGGCTTTCACTATTATTAATTGTTATTTCCTGTGTAAATTTCATCAATTTGTCCCTTGCAACGGCAAGTCAAAGAGCAAAAGAAGTAGGGGTTAAGAAAACATTGGGAGTATCAAAAAAACAACTGCAAATTCAATATGTATTAGAAATTGTTTTACAAGGACTTATCTCTTTTGTTTTTGCAATGGTCATTGTAGAAGTAGCCTTGCCATTTTTTAATGATTTTGTTCAAAAAGAAATTTCAATATTGCATACAGATTTGTTTGCAACCATAGGGGGTACCGCTCTTTTAATTTCATTGTTTGTTGGAAGTATTCCTGCAATTTATCTGTCAAATTTTAAATCGATAGCTGTCTTAAAAGGAAGTGTCGCTAAAAGTAAAAAAGGGAATTTAGCTAGAAATTTAATGTTGGGTCTTCAGTTTTTAATTTCAGGATTCTTTATTATTAGTATGTTAATTGTTGGAAATCAGGTACAGTTCATGATGGAGAAAGAACTTGGTTTTGATACAGAACAGTTGCTGTCTGTAGATGTATATCCCATAGATAATAAGTATAAAAAATACCTGCTTACAAGAGATCTTTTATCTAAAAATAAAAATATTACACATGTGAGTTCCAGTATGTTTGTTCCAGGAGAAGGCTGGGTGAGTGGTACTGGATTACGACATAAAAAGAATGATGTAGATTTTAATGCAGCCTCTAATTTAGTGGATTATAACTATATAGATTTTGCAAAAATACGACTTCTTAAAGGGCGTAATTTTTCTAAAAACAGAACTTCAGACACCATTAATAAAATTATAATTAATGAAACTGCTGCCAAAAAATTAGGCATTTATAAAAGTCCAATTGGTGAGGTTCTTCACCTAGGTTGGTTAGAAGATAACCAACCAGGTTTGGAAGTAATTGGTATGGTGAAAGATTATCATTTTGATGGGTTTGATACAGAAATTGGTCCGATGTTTTTTACTCTTTGGGAAAGTTTTGATTTTACGAAAACATGGTTGCCTGCCATTCAGTTTAAAATAAAACCAACTTCTATAAACCAAACAATTTCAGAAATAGAAGATTTTTGGAAAAACAATGTAGACGCTACCTATCCTTTTTCCTATGAGTTTTTGGATCAAAAATTTGCAAAAACCTACAAGAAATATAAACAACAACAAACTATGTTTTTAGTATTATCAATAATTGTTATTATAATTTCCTTATTGGGTCTATTCGCTTTAGCAACCTTAACCATTCAGCAACGTCTTAAAGAAGTTGCCATTCGAAAAACATTAGGAGCCTCTGCAAATGAAATTATGTTTCAATTATTAAAAAGTTTCTTGAAAATTGTACTTATTTCCTCCATATTATTAGTTCCTATAGGCTACTTTTTTATGCAAAATTGGTTAAATAATTTTGCCTATAGCATAGAAATGCCTTTACTTCCCTTTATAATTACCCCCATTATTTTGATCGTATTGGTGTTTGGTGTGGTCGGTTTTAAAGCGTATAAAGCCACAAAAATAGATTTGATAACCTATTTAAAATTCGAATAGAGATGCTACAAACTTGGTTTAAAATATTTTTTAGAAATAGTAAAAAGAATTGGTTCAACATCCTCATAAATATTTTGGGATTAACCCTTGGTTTTGCAGGTCTCCTATTGGTACTCTTGTTTTTTAATGATGAACAGGGGTATAATGCAAGCAACCCTAATGTAAATGAATTATATAGAGTACTTCATAAAATGGAAAATGGAGAAATTTGGGAATCTAGCACAAAGGTAGAAGGGCCAAAATATTTAGAGGACATTCC
>Ga0115006_10002920_pt1 | contig 11466 bp, 14 predicted proteins | sample ArcOceMetagenome_3_FD_88943 | JGI IMG/M metagenome (GOLD analysis project Ga0115006, IMG submission 88943) | Marine eukaryotic phytoplankton communities from Arctic Ocean - Arctic Ocean- Svalbard ARC20M Metagenome | ecosystem: Environmental > Aquatic > Marine > Oceanic | place: Arctic Ocean...
ATTGGGTAGTTCTGAATTGAGTAGTTTCGAATATGATTGCTTTCGAATTGAGTAGTTCCGAATGGAGTGGTTCCGAATGGAGTGGTTCCGAATTGAGTAGTTCCGAATGGAGTAGTTCCGAATGGAGTAGTTTCGAATATGATTGCTTTCGAATTGAGTGGTTCCGAATTGGGTAGTTTCGAATATGATTGCTTTCGAATTGGGTAGTTCTGAATTGAGTAGTTTCGAATATGATTGCTTTCGAATTGAGTAGTTCCGAATTGAGTAGTTCCGAATTGATTGGTTTCGAATGGAGTGGTTTGGCAGAGAGTGGTCTCGAATGCGTTACTCTCAAATGAGCTGCTCTCAAATAAGGCGGCTTCGCAGAGATCGCTCGCGCCAATTTCTATCCAGTAAAACGCGGGGAACTGGGTGAAAAATTTAAATTAATTAGGCCGTCATGTAAGTTTTACCGAGTCGCGCATTATCTACGGCAAGCGGGGATAAAATTGCGCACGCGAACGCTCGCTCGTCATTCAGTGTTGTTATAAGTTGGTCATTCAGTGCTGTTGTCAATGGTCGTCCAAGGCCGGCCAAAAGCCAGCCTTGGCAACCATAAATCGCAGCGGCGCTCGGCCGCTGCGGCTACAACATATTGATCATCAGCGCAAATACCGCGGTCAATACGAGACTGCTAACGATGACCCCGCGAACAGAAGCGATGGGGCCTAATCGACCTTTGATCGCGTTCGCCTCGAGCACGCCAATCACCACCAACGCGGCGATAAGCCCAGTGCCGCCGACGGCAGTGCCGTAGCCATGGCCCGCGTAGTGAGGACCTGCCAGCATGGCAAACAGCATGGGCGCCGACAGCAAGGTATTGGTTCGCGATGCCAGCAGTGCTTTAGCGCCGGCGGCCGGCGCATCGCCCTCGATCATACCCAAGGCAATTTTCTGCGCTGGCCAAATAACCATCCATACATTGGCGGCCATAATAATACCCATGGCCGAGCCAATGATGATGTAGTTATTCATTTGGCCATAATGTTGTACGCCACCGAGCAAAACTATTCCGGTAAGAAACGTAAACATGGCGCCCCAACGGAACCACCAGAGCGCACTGGGCGCCAATTTCTGCTTGGCATCGGCAAGCCCTTCAGGCGTCGCTTGCTTGAAGTAGCCGCCCTGCACAAAATTAAAATAATACAGCATCCCTATCCAGGTAATTCCGAACAGTACATGCCCCCAACGCGCGATAAAGTTAATCGTTTCAATCGTCATTACAAACTCCGAGTCATAGTGTATGCGGCAAGGTCAGCATCATTGCGTTGCTGCCACACAGTCCCAACATGGGTGCTTACCGGCTACCCGTCATGGGTTCGATTTCTAGCACGAGTATAACAGACATAAAAAAACCCCGCCTATCTCTGGCGGGGTTTTTTATTGGCTTGGCAAAGTTACATCATGCCGCCCATGCCACCCATACCGCCCATTCCGCCCATGCCACCCATATCCGGCATTGCTGGTGCGCCTTTATCGTCTTGCACTTCGGCGACCATCGCTTCGGTCGTTAGCATCAGGCCAGCAATCGAGGCCGCCGCTTGGAGTGCGGTCCGCGTTACTTTCGCCGGATCGAGGATACCCATGGCGATCATATCGCCATATTCACCGGATGCCGCGTTGTAGCCATGGTTGCCAGTACCCTGCTTGACTTTATCAACCACTACAGATCCTTCATCGCCAGCATTTTCGACGATCTGGCGCAGAGGTGCCTCCATGGCACGTCGGGCAATACCGACGCCTACGGTTTGATCATCGTTCTCGCCGGTCAAGCCTTCGATCTTTTGCAGGACCCGAATCAGCGCAACGCCACCGCCAGCAACAACACCCTCTTCAACCGCCGCACGGGTCGCGTGCAGTGCGTCTTCAACGCGTGCTTTTTTCTCTTTCATCTCGATTTCGGTGGTCGCACCTACTTTGATCACAGCAACACCGCCGGCCAATTTAGCCACGCGTTCCTGCAGTTTTTCACGATCATAATCAGAGCTAGTGTCTTCGATCTGCGCGCGAATCTGTTTGACTCGTGCTTCGATCGCAGCATGATCACCGGCGCCGTCCACCAAGGTAGTATTTTCTTTGGTCATAGCCACGCGCTTGGCAGTACCCAAGTGCTCTAGAGTTGCCGATTCGAGGTCCAGACCGACTTCCTCTGAAATCACAGTGCCGCCAGTTAAAATGGCGATATCTTCGAGCATCGCCTTGCGACGATCGCCAAAGCCCGGCGCTTTACAAGCGGCAACCTTGACAATACCGCGCAAATTATTAACCACCAACGTCGCCAGAGCTTCGCCCTCGACATCTTCGGCAATAATCATCAACGGCTTACCCGCTTTAGCGACAGCTTCAAGCAATGGCAACAATTCACGGATGTTGGAAATTTTCTTGTCGACCAGAAGGATCAGTGGCGCATCCTGTTCGGTACTCATATTTTCCTGGTTGTTAACAAAGTACGGAGAGAGGTAACCACGGTCAAACTGCATACCCTCGACGATGTCGAGTTCGTTTTCCAAACCCGAACCCTCTTCGACGGTAATCACGCCCTCTTTACCTACTTTACCCATCGCATCAGCAATAATATCACCCACTTGGGTGTCACTGTTTGCCGAAATAGTGGCCACCTGAGCGATTTCCTTAGATTCAGAGCAGGGTTTAGCTATGGCTGCAATCTCAGCAACCGCTGCCACTACCGCTCGGTCTATACCGCGCTTGAGATCCATCGGATTCATGCCCGCCGCGACGGATTTTAGACCTTCGTTAACAATCGTCTGCGCTAAAACAGTCGCCGTCGTGGTTCCGTCACCCGCGTCATCAGATGCCTTGGAAGCCACCTCTTTGACCATTTGAGCGCCCATATTTTGCAATTTGTCGCCCAATTCAATCTCTTTGGCTACAGAAACGCCGTCTTTAGTCACTGTAGGTGCACCGAACGCCTTGTCCAAAATGACGTTTCGACCCTTGGGGCCGAGCGTGACCTTGACCGCATTCGCCAGTATGTTTACGCCTTCGAGCATATCTTGACGGGCACTGTCACCAAATTTTACTTGTTTAGCTGCCATGATTTTTTCCTTTCAAAAATAGGGTTATGACACAAATTCTTTGTTTCGTTAGGCCTGTAGCACAGCCTTGATGTCGGTTTCACTAAGAATGACCAGCTCTTCACCGTCAATCTCAATGGTATCGCTGCCGGCGTACTTGCCAAATACCACGATGTCGCCAACAGTGACGTCGACTGCTCGCGTCTCACCGCTATCTAGCACGCGGCCAGATCCAACGGCAACGACCTCGCCCTGGTTGGGTTTTTCCTGTGCTGAACCTGGCAACAATATGCCCCCAGCGGTTGTTTGTTCCTCTTCTTGCCGACGAACGATGACTCGATCGTGTAATGGGCGAATTTTCATACTCTTCTTCTCCGGTTAATCTATCTGCAATAAGTAGATGGTTGCTTGCGCTCGATAGTTACTTGCAAATGATAGACATTTTGCAATCGATACCTATGTGGAGGCAGTTGCGGAATTTTTCAAGGTTTGAGCAGATATTTTTACGATTTATTGCACAAATTTTTATAAATAATGGATTACTCGCAACCCTCGTGCGCTCAGCGCCGATCATCGCGCTCTATGTACTCGCCATCGATGACTCGATCGCGCTCATCGGCTCCGCGACCATGCGCTTCAGAGGTTGGGTTTACTGTCGACATGGATACTCCACCGACAACCATTTTACGCATTATCAGCACTGCCAATTGATCTCGTAAACCCGGGACTAGCGCCGCAAAACCGAGCGCATCGGTGACGAACCCGGGAGTCAACAGCAGAGCACCAGAGACCGCCAAAATGATCCCCGAAAAAATTTCCCTCGCAGGCATTTGGCCCTCGGCCAATTTTCGTTGCACTGACCACAGCGTCTGCAATCCCTGATGGCGCAACAACCCAGCGCCGATAAGCGCCGTCGCCAACACTAAGCCTATGGTGGCCAATGCGCCGATTTCAGCACCGACACTGATCAACAGCCACATTTCAATGATCGGCATAGCAATAAACAACAGCAGTAAAAACCGCATCGGCGCATCCTCTTTAGCCATAGCTTAGCCGAAGGAGACAATCTCGTCTATTTCAACGTCGCAATTCGCCGCTGACGCCCAGTAACGTTCGCAGCGTGCAGCGCTGATAGCCGCGAGGCGCGGGCATTTTAGGCGCTCAAAACCAACAGCGATAAAAACTGATATGATCGCCAAACGCCGAAGTGCCTAATTCATGAATCGTACCAACAGAGACCCGCAGATTGGAAAAACATAGCTCTCCCATGCCTGAACCTAAAGATCAGTCGTCGAACAGTTGGCTAACGGCGCTATCGGTGTACGCCCATCGGCGCGTGGTAACAATGGTATTTTTAGGCTTTTCCGCAGGGCTACCATTTTTATTGGTATTTTCAACCCTGTCCGCATGGCTCAGTGAGGCCGGCGTGGAGCGTTCGGCCATTGGCTTTTTCAGTTGGGTCGGGATCACTTTTTCGATCAAAGTACTCTGGGCGCCAGTGGTCGACAATCTCGCGCTTCCCGGCTTGACCCGACATCTGGGTGCTCGCCGATCGTGGATGCTATTGGCCCAAGTAGGGCTGTTCGTCGGATTATTGGGTATGGCAGCTACCGATCCCGCTGAATCGCTTTGGACGATGGCTGCATGGGCCGTCTGGGTGGCGTTCTGCTCTGCCACCCAAGATATTTGTATCGACGCCTACCGGATCGAGTCTGCAGAAGACGACCTGCAGGCTGCGATGGCCGCTAGCTATATTTTTGGTTACCGATTTGCGCTGTTGATCGCTGGCGCCGGCGCCCTTTTCATAGCCGACAGCGCCGACTGGGAGTCAGCTTATAACGTCATGGCGCTGGCGATGTTGGTCGGCCTGTGCACCACCTTGCTAATCAAAGAGCCATCCCATGGGTCGCAAACGCGCTGGGGCGCGCTGGAACAATCGCTGTTAGAAAACCTCAGTGGCTTGCCGCAGGGGTCAGCAGCAAACAAACTGCAGCGCGCACTGATTATGGTGTATGCGCCCTTTCATGCTTTTTTTGCCGAATATGGGCGACACGCCCTCGTGCTCCTGGTGTTTATTGGCATGTTTCGCATCAGTGACATTACCATGGGCGTGATGGCCAACCCCTTTTACCTCGAATTGGGATTTAGCAAATCTGAGATCGCCGGCGTCGCCAAGGCATTTGGCTTTGGCATGACCATTTTAGGCTCGGCGATTGGCGGCGTATTGGTGATTAAAATGGGCATCATGCGGCCGCTATTGTTAACCGCTGTATTGGTGGTACTGACCAACCTACTGTTTGCCTTGATGGCCCAAAAGGGCCCTGACTTGACCTGGCTGGCCTGGGTTATCAGCGCTGACAACCTTGCTGGGGGGATGTCTAATGTGGTGTTCATCGCCTTTTTATCGAGTTTGGTCAATCGACACTACACCGCGACCCAATATGCATTGTTCAGCTCATTAATGACCCTACCGGGCAAATTTTTTGGTGGCTTTTCAGGTGTATTGGTCGATGCTGTCGGCTATTCTTGGTTTTTCGTGTACGCAGCAGCGACCGGGCTTCCGGCTGTATTTTTGGTTTTATTTTTAATCAAACATCGCATAGCGACCCAGAAAGTCGTTTGAAGCCGCATCGCACCGACACGCTGCTTTACAGACGAGCCAAATAATGCTGCCAATCAAAGGCGTCGCCTGGATCGGATTTGCGGCCCGGTGAGATATCGCTGTGGCCGACAATCCGATCGGCGGTGATCGCCGGGTAGCTGTGCTGAATAGCTCGCGTTAGACGCTCGAGTGCTCGATATTGATGCTCGGTATAGGGAATATGATCCGCGCCCTGCAACTCGATGCCGATGGAGTAGTCGTTGCAGGCCTCGACGCCGCAAAAACTAGACACCCCAGCGTGCCAAGCACGCCGGTCGAGTGCGACGAATTGCGTCACCCGCCCGCAGCGTTGAACGTACAAATGCGCCGATACACGAAGGTCGGCAATCGACAAAAAATACGGGTGTTGGTTGGCATCCAGTCGATTGGTAAACAACTGCTCGACAAAGTCGCCTTCAAATGCGTTGGGCGGCAAGCTTATGTTGTGGATGACTAGCAAGTTGATCTCGGCACCGGACGGACGCTCATCGGCATTCGGCGATTCCACCGACCGATCGACCGCCAACCAGTGCGACGGCATTGAGGGTTTGGTCACAGTTCAATTCTCCGAAAAACAAGCGTGAGTATATCGGTCATTGACCGAGCATGGAAAGTAAATGAGGTGAATATTATCGCTCTCATACGCCCCAGACAACCCACGCGCAAGTGCATTACTGGTACAATCCTGATCGCGCCGCGGTGGTAATTGGGCGCTTCATTTAGTGACTTTTAGTAGGGCCCTCACGCTATGCAAATCCCCGAACTATCCCCCGCCACCCAGCGCGACATTCCAATCTGTATAGCCCGCGCGCTGCACGAAGATATCGGCAGCGGCGATATCACCGCGATGCTCATTCCCAAGGGCGCACTGGCTAGGGCCCAGATCATCGCGCGCGAACCAGCCGTCCTGTGCGGACAGGCGTGGGCCGATGAGGTCTTCAAACAGTTGGATCACAGAATCTGCCTGCAGTGGAATGCTGACGAGGGATCACAGGTGACGGCTGGACAAATTCTGGCAACCCTCACAGGAGACGCGCGGGGGTTGCTCAGCGGTGAACGCACCGCGCTCAATTTTTTGCAGACGCTGTCCGCCACCGCTACCTGCGCTCGCCGCTACGCGCAGAGCGCCAGCGGTTCTGGGTTGAGGGTTTTAGATACCCGCAAAACCATACCCGGCTTGAGGCTGGCGCAAAAATATGCGGTCGCAGTCGGTGGCTGCGAAAATCACCGCATCGGCCTGTTCGACGCCTTTTTAATCAAAGAAAACCACATCGCCGCCTGTGGCGGTATTCAATCGGCCATTCGCACGGCGCGCGCCATAAGCGCGGACAAACGCATTGAAATCGAAGTGGAAAATATCGCTGAACTGCAACTTGCCCTAAGCGCTGGCGCCGATGCGATTATGCTGGATAACTTTTCTGCTGCGGATATCCGCGCCCTCAGCGAGATCGACGTGGCTGGAACAGAAATCGAAGTGTCCGGCAATCTCACCGAGACCGATCTGGATAAATATCAAAATACCGGTATCGACTTTGTATCCTCTGGCAGCCTCACCAAACATATTGCCGCGATCGATCTATCCATGCGAATTATTGATTCCACCTCATAGCATCGAGCGACAAAAGAAAACCGCAACCGCACCCGTTTAGTGTGAAGCCATACCGATAAACCCAAATCTAGCTGTGCTAGGCTGAGGCTTTATCGATGGCGATGATTGGACGGTATCAATCGCGCAAACGCCCCGGCCACGATCGCGGAATTTTCTATCATGGCGCACTTTTACTACGCCGGAAAAACGCTTCAAGGTGTCAATGTCGAGGGCGCTATCGAGGCCATTGATCAGCGCGCTGCCCGCGTCGCGCTGCGCGAACAGTCAATTATAACGCTGTCGCTGAAGCGCCGATTACACCCCAAATTTACCTGGCAAAGTGCGATAACACATCGACAGATGCACCACTTCGTGCGCCAACTGGCGACTATGATCAGCGCTGGCATTCCGCTATTGAATTGTTTCGATATCGCCTGCACTGCCAACCGTCAATCCAACATGCGACAAATGCTAAAAAATATCCGCAGCGACCTTGCCGGCGGTGAGGCATTGTCGCGCGCCATGGCAAAATACCCCCAGCAGTTTGATCCATTATTTTGTCAACTTGTCCACAATGGCGAAATATCTGGCACTCTGGGAAGCGTGTTACAACGCTTGGCAAGCGACAGCGCCAAGCGCGAAACACTGCGCTTACAACTAAAAAAAGCGCTGACCTACCCAATCACAGTGATGATTTTGTCTGTCGCAGTCACCCTGCTATTACTGATCACGGTGGTGCCGAAATTCGCTGCCAACTTCGCTGATTTTGACGCCCAACTCCCACCCGCCACAGTGGCTCTAATCGCCGCATCTAATTTTGTTGTAGATTACGCAGCGACGTTGGTCGTGGCGCTCACCCTGATAATTATTATGACCCGCTATGCGCTACAACGAAGCCAAACGCTGCGCCACTTTAAGGATCGACAACTACTGCGAACGCCACTGATCGGGCCTGTGGTACAAAAAACCGCTACGGCGCGCTTGAGCCGCACTCTCGCAGCCACTATTGCATCTCACCTTCCGGTCGTCGACGCCCTGCAGGCTGCGGCCCAATGCACGGGTAATCAAGCCTACAACGCAGCGGTTAAAGTTGTAGAAAAACGCTTGATTGCCGGCGATTCTCTGAGTCGCGCGTTTGCGGACGAGCCGCTATTTCCAGCGGTATTGCAACAATACGTCGCAATCGGAGAGCAATGTGGCGCGCTGGAACAAATGCTCAACGCGGCAGCAATACAATTTGAGGAGGATCTAGACAACACCATTCAACGATTTATCGATTTATTGGAACCGGCGATTATGGTAGTTTTGGCTCTATTGATTGGGGCTATAATACTGGCGCTATATATGCCGATCTTTGAACTCGGAGCGGTGATCTAGTCGAAAACGGCCTGAAATTTATTTAAAGCGGAGCAATAATGGATTTATCAAACGTACAATGGATAGTTATGGCTGCTCTGTATGGACTGCTATTCGGCAGTTTTTTAAACGTGATCATTCTTCGATTACCGCTGCAGTTAGAGGCGCAGTGGCGACGAGATTCACGCGAATTTTTGCAATTACCGGCTAGCGAAGAGCCCACAACTATTACCATAGCTTGGCCTCGGTCGCGCTGTATGCACTGCAAACAAACGTTGTCCGCATGGCACAATGTCCCGGTTTTTAGTTACGCATTTCTCAGGGGACGCTGCGGTTATTGCTCCGGCGCGATTTCGATCCAGTATCCCCTAGTGGAAATCACCACTGCAATCGTTACTGCAGCCACCGTCTGGCACTTCGGTGCCAACCTAACGGCCGTCTACGCATTAATTTTCAGCTATGCCTTGATCGTGCTCGCCGTTATCGATCTGCGGGAACAATTGTTACCCGATCAGATAACTTTGCCGCTAATGTGGATCGGTCTATGGGTCAACCTAGATGGCCACTTTACGCCCCTCGATGCGGCAGTGTTGGGCAGCATCGCTGGATACTTATCGCTTTGGGGCATCTTTTGGATGTTCAAACTGGCGACTGGCAAAGAGGGTATGGGCTACGGCGACTTTAAATTACTCGCGGCCATGGGTGCCTGGTTGGGCTGGCAAATACTCCCCCTGTTGGTTCTTTTTGCATCGCTCACGGCAGCGGTTATCGGTGTGACGGCAATATTGCTCAAGCGCAGCAGCAAAGACCAACCGATCCCCTTCGGACCCTTTTTGGCGGCCGCCGGCTTCGCGGCATTTTATTTTGGCGAGCAACTACAGGGCGGTTACGTGCGATTATTTAGCATTTAACAATATCGTGGTTATAATGATGCCCATGCGATCACATGTGCCTACAATAGAGTCTCGATACGGTGTCTTATGACCCTTACATCGTCGGTTTAACCGGAGGGATCGGCAGCGGTAAAAGCACTATCGCACAGCGATTCAGAGAGCTGGGTATTGAGGTGGTGGATGCCGACCAAGCATCCAGAAAAGTAGTAGAGCCTGGAATGCCAGCGCTGAATATCATCGCCGATCGCTTTGGCGCAAAGATGATTAAAAGCGACGGTACGCTGAACCGTGCAGCAATGCGCCAACTCATTTTCTCGCAACCACTAGAAAAGACTTGGCTAGAAAATCTGCTTCATCCCCTGATTGCCGAATGGATTGTCGACCAACTACAACGCGCCGAGAGTGCGTACGTGATGTTAGAATCGCCACTGCTGCTAGAAACCGAGCAGCATCAACTGGTCAATACCCTGCTACTGGTCGATTTGCCAGAGTCCCTTCAGTTGTCGCGAACCGCTGAGCGAGACGGCGATCCAAAGCAACAGATTCAATCCATAATCGACAGCCAGATGGCGCGCGATGACAAATTGCGACGCGCCGATTATGTTTTCGATAACAGCCTCGCGCTGGACACCGTAACGCCGCGTATTACCGTGTTACACGAAACATTTTTACACCTTGCATTGGAATCTTTGCATGACGACTGACCCGGCCACCGATAACATAACCACGGTCAACTGCCCCAACTGTGCAGCCAATGTGCGCTGGGAGAGTGCCTCAGCCTTTCGGCCATTTTGCTCAGCGCGATGTCAACAATTAGATTTTGGTGAATGGGCTCGCGAGAGCTACAGCATTCCTGCCAGTGCCGGCCCCGATATGCTGGACATAGACGCGGAAGCAGACTTTTAAGCAACCCGTCACTCTTTACCCTCACACTCGTTAGGAGAACCTCGATGGGCACCCGGGTTTATCACTCAGAAGACGATTTTTTAAAGCGACAAGACCCCAGTGAAAATGGTGTCAGCGCGGCCTTTGCCGCCATCAACCCGCATTATAGCGAACAAAACCTCAATAACCGTGGTTGTTGGAATTGTCGCGATTGTAGCAATTGCATAGAGTGCCGAAACTGCGTCAACTGCCATGGTTGCAAGCTCTGTATTGCCTGCAACGACAGCAAAAATTGTCGCGATTGCCGACACTGCGAGCACTGTTATAACTGTATAAATTGCAACAGTAGTAACAACTGCAATAACTGTATTGACTGCAGCGCCGCGGTTAACTGTTACGACTGCAATAACTGCAACCATTCGATAGACTGCGTCACTTGCCTAGGCTGCGATAATTGCAGTAACTGCAGCCATTGCAATTACTGCAATAAATGCAGCGATTGCAACTACACCAATAAGGGTTACCATCGCAAGAGTATTTCTCTGCAGCGCGCGCTCATGCACGACAGCGATAAAGTCGAACCCACAACACTCGAAGAATTACAGCGCGCCGGGTTCGACAGTTTTACCCACCTAGCAGATGTAACTGGCGAGACGGAAACCTTGCTGATCAACTGGAGTAGACAATATCCCCGACGCTTTGCGCTGCTGATCGCAGGTATTGCCGCTCAGGGTCAGGCTGCTAGCGCGCCCACCGACGGGTAAAAATCGGCACAGCCGGCGCTAAAATCATGCTCTTTTAACCGCCGCCATGTTATGGCCGCGATGGTTAAATGCAGCGTGCTTTAATTGCAGATGATTGATTGCAGATGATTGGTTGCAGATGACTAGTTGCAGATTAATTGCCGGTTAGTTGCCGAAAAGTGACGGTAATAAGCCCCCTATGAGACCCACTGCGCTGTCAAACGCGCCACCTAGCTATGCTTTACTGCAGATGCGCTGTTGAATGCCCGATCATAGTCGCTTGCCG
>Ga0115006_10002922_pt1 | contig 11461 bp, 9 predicted proteins | sample ArcOceMetagenome_3_FD_88943 | JGI IMG/M metagenome (GOLD analysis project Ga0115006, IMG submission 88943) | Marine eukaryotic phytoplankton communities from Arctic Ocean - Arctic Ocean- Svalbard ARC20M Metagenome | ecosystem: Environmental > Aquatic > Marine > Oceanic | place: Arctic Ocean...
CAAGGACATGCGGGGCCTCTACGACCCGGACCAGATTGCAGCGTTTTTTGACATGATCAAAGCAGGCGATTACAACAGAATTCGGTAAGATCATCCACAAAAGTCGAACTCTTTTGCGCGACACGCCTTGCCAATAAAGCTTTGCGCGTGCGAGCAAGGCAATCATTGACATGGCGGTAAACCAGGGCGCAAGTCTTGGAAGATCCGAAAACAATCAATGTCATTGGATGGGGAGAGTATGAAGGCATGAGCCCCATGCATCTTGCGGCAAGTGAAGGCCTCGATCGCATCTGCGCCTTGTTCATGCGCCAAAAGGTGCAATGTAAACTCGTCCGAGACAGGCTTGGGCGTGATCCGATGCATTCTGCTGTGATCGCTGGGAGCATTGGCACGATCAAAACCCTTTATGATGGTGCTTGCTTTGAGACAAACGCAGTGGATGAGCTTGGCTTCAGTGCACTGCACTATGCATCAATTTCGTCAGCTGCGACTGACGTTCTCCACTTTCTGGTTCGTATAGCAAGCTACAATATGGCTCAAGGCGTCACAGCACCATCGCGTGAAGATCCTACGACAACAGAGGGCAGTATTCGCGCATTGCGAGCGATGTGTTGCACAGGCGACACTGCTTTGCACGTGGCTGTCAAGGCAGTGAATTGGGACGCATGCAAAACCTTGGTTACCATGAAGGCGAACGCAAAAGCAACAAATTCGCTGGGCAGAACGCCTCTCCATGATGCCGTGGCAGTACAGGGGACGTGGTCCGACACCGATTCCGGCCAAGGACCTGCGAGCATTTTCAAACTGCTCATAAGCGCTGATGCGCCAGTACATGCCGCGGATGCAGCTGGACAAACTGTTCTGCATATCGCTGCTGCCTCCAACACGATTTACGCGCTGGCATACTTTATGCTGCACACTCATATCGATATCAGCGCCCGGGACCTCAGGGGTATGACAGCATTACACATCGCCGTGAAATGTGGCAACACACAGGCGGCAAAAGTGCTCCTAGGTGGGAAACCGAGCGCCCTCGACGACGTAGATCGTGAAGGCAACTCTGCGCTGCACCTGGCTGTTCAGTTGAAAGATAATCAGGAAATGGTTCAATTGCTACTAGAATGCCAGGTGATGAATATTACGTTAAAGAACAAAGCAGGGAAATCTGCGCAGCAGCTTGCTGTTGACGCTGGCAATTTCGATCTCGCGAAAAGAATCCAGCAGCACGCCGAGAACCAAGAAAAAATGGCTCTCGATTCATTGAAGGCACAGGAAGAACTGCAAGATGGGGTGCTCAAAATGGGGAAAATCGACGGGAAGAAGAAGGCGCATACGAACGATGCACAGGATTTACCGCCCCTGAAATCAGGCACGTTGGCGCACTTGGAGCATGATCAAAGTCTCCAAAGCTTTGTCCAGCAGTTTTCGACAAAGACTTCGCCTAGGTCTCCAAAAAGTTCAAGGGCTTCTCCAAAAAGTGCACTCTATGCCGAAGCGACCGTGTCAACTCGAGGGTTTGACCAAGTAGACTCAAAGAAGGACTCGGTGACCATGATCAAAGCCTTTCTCGACAGGTTTGCCAGCCGCTTCAACTTTGATCGGTTCACTTCGTGGAAAAGAAAGAGCCATGGTCCTGCCCCGCCACTTGCAAAGGCCACCATGGGGTATGAGGATATGATCACTCTGTTAGAGACGCTGGGACTGATGGATCAGCTCGTTGCAAGGCCCGAGATCTACAAAATCTTTTGGACCAAGGCGCCAGGCCAAAGCAAAGCAACAGCCAGGGAAATCACATTCTCTGCTTTTCGTTCTCACATGCAGAATTTCGCGATTAATGCTCCGCCAGAAATGATCGATACATTCCTGTCCCAGCCAGAGGAGTTGCAGATCGAAGACGACCTTAGTTCACGCTCGAGCTACGTCAGCTCGGACGAAGATGAAATGGACTTGAGGTCAAGCAGTGCAGGCCATTTGCAATTGAGTCATATTGATCGCACTGACTACATTCCGACCATCACCGGTGTGAACTGCCCATCACGTGGATCATCACGAGGCCTATTGAGCAGAGACCTCAGCTCGACATCTTTGTCGAGAGGAACAAGCCGTGGCTCAGAACGACGGACTGCAAATTCATGCGAATCGCCGACCAGGCGCTCCCGCATGCAGTCGCCAGATCATCTCTTTGATGCTTTTAGAGACTTTTCGCTTAGCTCGCCAGACAAGGTGCGTGTTGACATGGATGTCGGCGCTGTGCAGCAACCCTCCTGGGCCTCGGGTATGCAATTCTCTAAGCGCAAATTGCGCGATCTCAAGGAGCTGAGCCGCGGCAGGGTGGGCTTGCTCCAGTCTTTGGACGAGAAAGAGCTTAGCAGAGGTCAACGCAGTTCGTCCCGGCTGGGTACAGGCGTTTCAACTCGCAGCAGCACCTCTTTGGTCCAGCCGTCGGCCAATTCCTTGATATGGAAGCCCATGGGCTGCAGCAGGAGCGGCAAGGTCATCCAAGTTCTTCAGCAGCGAGGTGAAAATTACTCGTCCATCACAGACCTTTCGCACTATCTCAAACCCATCTGGATCGAATTCTCTCCACCCGTTGCGCCAATGCCTCAGCTGATAGATGGTGCGCATGAGGCCACGTATGCCGTTTGTTTCGAAAAGGGCGATTATGTGGGGTGTTTTGAGGTCATCCAATCAAGTCTTCATCACACGCCTCGGGATCAGGTGCAATGCTTGTGCTGGGTATGCCATTAGATTGCACGAACAAAACAGGGCAGAATGTGTGTGGAACATTGTGAGATGATCAACGCATATGCTAGGCTACAGACTCAATACTGATGCTTTCTGGTGCAGGCGGACTTATTCAAGCGCATGTCTGCTCAAGCAGTGGTCTTCTGCAACTCATACGCGCGACGCTGTATCAAGGCGCGCAATCTCCCTGCAGCTGCAGCGCTCCTCCGAAAATCCGAAGATATGACCGGCGCCTATGTCGCAGACTACCCTGGTACGTCTTTATTATCACACCAACAACAAAAAGAAAAAGCTTGTGCTTCGATTCTGACTTACAACATTGCAGGGCGCAGGGCCCTGCGTGGATGGACCATGGATACCCATGCTGAGTACTATTTCCAACGAAAGAAGATGAATGCAGCATTACATTACATGCAACGTGCAATGGACCAGATCGCACGCATCAAGAGCGCAGAGGGCAAGGTAAGTCTGGAACGAGATTTTGTAATGTGTGCCACGACAGAGTGCTTAGTGTACTACTACTGACTCGTCCGACGTCCTCTGTCATCCATAACAGGCGACATGGCAAGCACATTTCGCAGCGATCCTTTTCAGTTGTAATCGTGCTCCTGAGGCTGTCGAATTCCTAAAGGTTAAGCTCGATCAAACTCATTTGCTTGAATGGATGCCATGGAGACGCTAAACCGTGTGAGCTAACTCTTGCACATATCGCGCGGGAGCAGGACGCGCTTGCAGGAGTTGTTGGTGTCACCGATGGCGCAATTTCAAAAGAACATATTCTGCAAGGAAAGATTCCACACGCGAATCGCCACCTGGTGGCAGCACTGTGCTTCAACCTGAGTGTGTGCCAGGCTCAAATGGATCAATTTGAACACGCCCTGACGTCATCTCGCTTCGCGTTGCTCCTTTGCCACGGTACATGTGGGCTGGCATGCGGTGTGCAAATGCAATCGAATGAGCTGTCCTTCGCAGCGCAGAGCTTGTTTCCTGATTGTTGTAATCTCGCTTCCAGCAAGCCTGGCCTGTGTTAAAGACTAACCGCATTATGTTGTGCATGCACCCAACGCCAGAACAAGGAGAGAACGTTCACATGAAAAAAATGAGAGGCCTCCACGATACGTTGGTGGATATTCTAAAGGCCCGTGAGGCTGTGCCCCTATTGGGCAATTCGCGCAGAGGTTTGCGTCATCCACCGAGGAGTGAATCAGCTCCGCCAGGAATATAGTTGAGTTCCTTAAATGGCCATCGGCCCCCGCATTGGTAGGCGCATGCATGAGCGTTTTGAACGAGGCTGGCTCAAATTCACATCGACGCAGATACGCAGAGTGATTTAAGTTGCTAAGTTTGAATGGAAGACCACGTGTGAGCGTTTCTCTCTTTGTCAATTAAAGTAGACCTAAGGTTGCACGGAAGAGGATCCCGCCTATACCGGTACAACATCCAAGAGGGATCTAGTTGATGGTCGAGGTGATTTGGTTGAACCTGGATCATTACAGGACTAAAAAAAATAATGCATGCCAAACGCTCTTCTCATGTTGGAGACCGTGAAATCTGGAGAGTCCGTCGCCTACCAACTCGGAGGGCCGTCCCAGCCAATATAGGGAGGAACATAGCCCTTATCTGCAGTTGCTAGAGCGAAGGCCGTCTTGAAGAAGTGCGAACTGAACTGCCCAGCTAAGGCATCGGACTGGGCAAGGAGGAGTAAATCACAAAAAGCACTTTCGGCCAAAATGCGGCGGTCATACAGGCCCAATCGCATTTGCAGCATGCGCGGCAGGTCTCCAAACTGGGAGGCGGGATTGAGTTGCTCCCTGTCAAAAGGTTCGAGAACCATCCAGTGCATGTCTGGCGCTGCGGCCTTCAGCTCCCTCACCATACTCGCGCTGTCGGTGGCTAAGAATACGCCGCGAAGCGCGTACTTATTGTACATTGCCCGGATCTGAGGGAGCAGCTGCATTGCCCCCGTACACATTCGCTCATGGCCCTTTTCGCACGCGTCGCCACGGCGAATGTGAACGCCCAGCGAAGGCGACACCCAACCAATGGCACGTTTTGCAGCCAGGACCAGACGCTGGAGGTGGAGGTTGGGGCGCATAACAAATTGCAGCATGTGCGCCATATACCACAACGAGCCCTTGTCTTTGAACCGCTCCGGCGTCGACGTCATTGCCAACGTCCATTGTCTATCCCCAAACCCCACCATCGCAGCGTTTCCCTGCTGTCGTTGGATGATTTGTTCTGCACCTGCCGCTGCCTGCATGCCGAAACGGGAGCGACTCATCCTCCAGAAGCTTTCTACCTCACTGTCGGAGAGTGCGTGTGCCCACATACCTGTGCAGTGGTTACGCATGTCAACAGCGTAATATGTGCGCTATGCGTGTGTGTGTCTGGGTGCACGCGTGTGTCTATATGCGTGCACGAGCAAGATGTTGCATATGTCGCTGCATGCATTATCTTGTAGTATTCTCATCATGGGCTAATAGACCTTTAACTCATTCATACCTGCGAGGCCCACGAACCCACAGCCCATGTTGCTTTGGCCCAATTGCAAGATCCCAAGACTCTGACCCGCCGGGATCCCAGCCCCAGAGGGGACGCGGGCGCGTGTGGTATGCTGGGTGGAGCCGACCTGAAAGCGTGAATACATATATTGATCTGTACTCACATATGCTTCAAGCACGCATGAGTGCAGCCGTGTAGTTGCACACACCTATGCGCCAGTCTCCCCTGTACACACGCATGCTTGAAAGCATGCATGAGTGTCGCGAACAATTGGGCTTACCTTGCAGCCATGAAAATACATAAATACATATGAATGAAAAAGATAAATCCACGTGGGTGTATGACATGTGTGTGTGTGTGTGTGTGTGTGTGTGTGTGTGTGTGTGCGTGCGTGTCTGTCTATACATGACAGTGAGCGTACCTTGTAGCCATTGACAAAGAACGTGTAGTCGACGATAACCTCTTTGGCACCTTGGGTGCGAACAGAGCGCATGGCGGCGTCGGAGGAGGAAGAACTGCGATCAAAAGCACGCCGGACAACAACAACAAGCTGCCACCCTGCAACACTGACGTTGTACCCGCAATGTAAGAAGCGGACCATTGTTCTCTCTTCCCCCCCTTCCCCAGCTTCCTCAGCGATCGTTGCTTCATCTGCTGTCCTTCTCGTGCCCTTGGTGGGTTTTGTCCGTTTCCCAGCACTTTCCGAGACATAGACACCCAATCTTCGAGAACCGTCCTCCACGGCAATGGGCACCTCATCCGGCCCCCTCCATGCCACGCGCGCAGGTGTATTGGCAGGGCGCCACTCCACCCACACAAAAAGCGTAACTGCGTCTGCAATCAGCACCGGGCCCTCAGAAGCGTGTTTAGCTAAGTGTCCCCTGGTGAGGTCCAACACCGTAATCGCACCCATTGGATGTGTGAGCCAGCGGCCACCCGACGAGAGGGAAAATGCCACGTACCCTCCCCACCTCCCTGCCGCCACCTGAAGCTCTCGCCCTCCTCGCCCGGGTGAGCTAGGATCTATCAAGAGATCGGGCTCCCTCACATGCATGTCATGCTCGTGCAATCCTTCACTCTCGACTGGAGGGAGCCCCCCCGCGCCTCTCCCTTGATTCCTCCACTCCTGCGCCGAGGTTGAAGGAGGCGAAGGAGCAGCAGCAGGCCCGTCGCAGTGCGGCTCATTGGACTGTGGGTGGAAGCAAGGTAACGTCGCGTTTTCCTCGGCGACACCACAGACTCTCGCCCTCTGGCAACCTTGTCCTCTGACGCCACTCGCTCCTGCTTTCCCCCGCTGCGAGCGAGCGGTATGCGACACGCACGCCCCCCCCCCCCACTCTACCCCCATCCCATCACCTGGTGCAAATTGTTCCTGTCCTAGGTCGTCGGTGCCCAGATGTGCAGGATGGCCCTCCTCCTCATGCTCCTCTTCCTCCCAAGGGCAGCATAGAGGGTGCAACGGGGCTCGGGGCAAGTCAAGCTCCTGTCCGTTGTCGACCCAGCCGCAGCTGGGTGTAGTAGAATCGCGCAGGCATGAGGTGAGCGGCTGGAAGTAACAGGTGTACTCGCCGTCGGAGCAGTCTTCATGATCCAGACATGTCCACTCCCCCCCAACTGTCAGCGGTCGCTGCGCCTGTGTTGCGCATGCGTGTTTGGAGAGGGAGCACGCGTGCAACAGGGCGAAAGACAGCCCTGTTAGTGCAAATGAGATGCTCCAGCCAGACAGACGGGGTAGCTGTTGCAGATGGGTGGTAGAAATAAGTGACAAATAACAGAAATTATTCGGGGGATAAAGACCTGGAGGGAGCGGCCTAGCGCAATGGCCAGGGAGCGGAGATTGACGCCAAACGCCGACGTTGTGTCTGCATGGAACGCTTGTAGTCCGGCAGACTGTGTGCCGCCCCCTCCCGCACCACCCAACTGATCTCCAGCCCCGCACATTTCAGGATCAACCGGAAACTGCACACGAAGAATGAGATCGTGAAGTTGCTGCACGCCTTCTCGAAAATGACGAGCCTGCCGGCACGCCCACCAAGTGCTGGCGGGGTCGATGGGTGGTAGGTAGACCTCTGTGTCGTGGACATCTTGGTCGCACGCCTCCCCAAACCAGTCTGCCTCGCACAGGCACGCACCCGCCACACACACGCCATGCACACAGCGACTGCATCGCTCCGCATCCGCTCCCCCATTCTCTTCTGCACGGCCAGGCTGGACAGGAGGGCAGGCAGTGAGGTCGGTGTGCGTAGTTCGTGACCGGTACGGCGCTGAAGAGTCTTTGCGTATTGTGATGGTGGTTCCAGGAGGGTAACTTCGGCCCAGGGAATCATGGGCAGTGAGCGTCAGGTTATACTCGCCGTCTGGGATGGAGCCGTCAATGTATGCAAGATTCACCAGATTATAGTGCCTGGTCCAGACCTGGCCAGTTTCGAGGTTGTCTAGGCGTTCTTCCAGTTCATAGCTCTTCCAGGAGCCCAACCCCAACCGCCCGAGTTGCTCCTCGTCCTCTTCAATGTTAATCTTCCAAAACGGCCCCACGCCTTTGTAGAAAACGAAGCCCGGCGGCGGAAACGCAATGAGCACACGCGGGCTGAATAGCCGCTGTAATCCGAGCACTACCTTTACCGTCTCCACTTCAGCGGGGTTTCCGGCGCGCACCAGCGCGAAGGTCCATGTTTGGACACCCCGCCTCGACGTCGTAATCGTCATTTCATAGTGCTCGGTCTGCCATTCTTCGAAGGTGATGACGTTGGTCACGCTGTCGCTCTGCACAGTCATGCTTTCGGCAAATGGCAGGGGCTCGCAGTTGATGTTGAAGAGGACGTGGAGCTCGTCGTACTCAGAGTCGTCGAGTTCGTAGGGCACGTCCGGCGGCGGGTGAATGCACTGGAAGCATTGCGCGCTGCCGCTTCCGCTGCGCAGCCGCACCAGGCACAGCAGGCACAGCAGAAGGCCCGCGCTGCCGGGCTGCATGACGGTTAACGGCCCTGCTCCGAGCGCTCTGCGCCCTGCATCCTACGAGCGCTCTGCGCCCTGCATCACTCTGATGAGCATTTCGTGGATCCAGTTCGTGCCAACTTCAGTTTTCCGTTTTGACGAGTTGCCGGAGCGGGGGCGCGATGCGCTCACGGGGTGGGGCTTGACGCGTGCGGCCGCACGTCGGGGTCCGGCCGCACTCAAAATGCCGCACATGGAGCTGACCCAGTTTCACCTGTCCGCGCGGAGCGTCACCGTCGCTGCCATCGCCACAGGCCTGGCCTGCGCTGCGCTCGCGACCATGTCCCGACCCCGTGCCGCGCGGCCGCGAGCGTGCGAGGGAGAAGCACAACACGAAGGCGCGGATGGCCGCAGAGCAAATCTGGCCGCTGCCGCAGCGCCCGGCCCAGCAGACGGGCGGGAGCAGAGCACGGGGCGGGGAAAGGTCGCCGACACCAGCGACGCGCAGGCGCCGGGCAGCCACTCGCCGCCGGAGGTGAAGCGGGCGGGCACGGGTCTCCAGACGCAGACAGCCATCGACTGCCTGCAGGGTGGCTGCAGCAGCGCTGAGGAGGGCGCGGGAGAGCGTCCCCCCGGACCAGCCTCCCCGTCGTCTCCCTCAAAGAGCTTCGCGGGCTCGTGGCGCCACCGCGCGCAGGAGCTCTCCGCAGAGCTCGGGCGTATACGGCGAGAGGGGGAGAGTGCGCGGCAAGAGTGGGAAGCGGAGAAGGCTGCCCTGCATGAGCGGTTGCAAGGCGCGTGGCAGGCCACGACACGCGAGCAACAGGCGCAGGCGGCTCTGCGGGAACACAACAAGGCGCTCCAGGACGAGGTTGCCGAGTGTGTAGCAACGATCCGACATCTGCGAGAGGAGGTGGATGCGCTCAAAGTGGAGAAGGACCACGCATTGGAGGCGCAGAAAAAGAGCCAGCAAGAGAAGAAACGCCTGGAATCACTAGCGGCAGCAGCAGCAGCAGCCGCAGCAGATGCTGCTGCTGCTGCGGCTGCTGCCGCACACGCCCCTGCATCGGAGGCAGGGGCATGTGCACCATCACTATCGACAGCGCGTGCGGAGAAGATGGGCTCTGGAGCGCCAGGAACCATGTTATCCTCCGTGTCTACCGAGCCCGCGCCAGCTACCCCCTCCAAGGTGTCACCATGCCCGTGCGCGCTCTTGCTCGTGCGCAGCATCTCTTCTGCGTTCGCACTGCACCAACGCATCTTGCCCAGGCGCCGGCGTTTTCGTGCTGTGTGCGCGTGTGTGTGTGCGTGCGTGCGTGCGTGCGTGCGTGTTGCAGACAGGGCCCTTACAGTCTTTGCGCCGTCCTTGCGCAGCTTGCCGCTCGGCTAATGGAACTGGACGCTCTCGAAAGGGATTTGGATGCCGCCCTGGGGTTGTGACTGAGACTGTGACTGTGATAGAGAGGTTGCTATGGGATGCGGGGAGGAGGAGGGGGGGGAGGAGGAGGAAAGTTTATTCACAGCTAACGCCGTGAACGAGGAGGGCTCCGAGCGCATCCGCGCTACCCAGGTATAGGAGACAAGAACCGCCGTACCATGTTCCTGAGTAATTACTGAGGGAGGAAGAGGAGGTTGCTGCTGCTACTGGGCGAGGTGCCTCTTGGCCAGCACGGGCCATTTGCAGGCGTTGCAGTCTATTCCTGATGTTATGCAGTTTGTTCATGTTATTACATTTCGTCATGTCTAGTAGAAATGACGCGCATACCCTTGTTCTGGCCCCGGGGGGCGGTGGCGCAGACGGCGGCGACAGCTTGAGAGGACAGTCAGGCCCGCGTGTGCCAATGGACTCGGATAAAATACCGGCTGGCAGGCAACGGAGGACTCAAGTTGTGGTCTGTGGAGGAATCAAGCCCAAACGACTCGCAATGACTACTGTATCATTGCGAGTCGTTCCACCGCGTGGTGTTTGCTCGCGCTCCAAGCACCCAAAAAGACAAGTGCTTGCAACTGCCGTTCAGGGTTGCTCTGCCGTTGGTTGCTCGTGTTTGTGTTCTTTGTGTCTGGCTGTTCTGTCTTTCTTTTTTAAAGATGACCCCATTTTGTCTACCGTGACTACGGGGGGGGGGTCCGGGTAGGCCGCCCTTTTGGCGCACGCTGGTTAGCCCTACCGAGAGGTGGGGCCGGACCCCGGTGTCCTTAAAAATAAACACTCGACACACACACTCAGGCTACTGAATCTTGGCCCGGGCCCGTGCGTGACCGTATGTTTATCATGATTACTGGAGGACCTATGACAAACGCTGTGTGCCGAGGGGGGGTGGGGGTAGATGAAGCAGACAAAGCAGACAGTATGGGGCGCAGCATGCAAAGAATAAGGTCACGGTGGGGAGGGGGATAGAGAGCACACCGGGGCTGGTGCCGTGGAGAGAGAAGGGGAGGTCGGGAACGGAAGGGGGGTGTTAGAGCTTAGACCTTAGAAGGGGTTACGAGGCTCCGTTTCTTAGACCTTAGACCTTAGAAGGGTTTACGAAGCTCCGTTTCTCGAAAGGGCCGGCCGGCTGCCGCTCGGGCAAGCTTTTCAGCGAGAGGAGGCTGGGTTGGGGATGGAGGAGTCGCACCGGGGTATAGTGGACGGGTGTAGGAAGGACACACACCCTAAGTCCTAAGGGTGTGTGTGTGCCAGGTGCCTGTGTGACTCGGATGTGTGAATGGTGTGAGTGGAGACCTTAGACCCTGAGAGGCCCAAATACTAGTATTGTGCTCCCTGAGGACTCGAAGCCTTGAAGCCAGCGGCCTGCCAGTGAGCGGGCCTTAGACCTTAGACCTTAAAAGGGGTTACGAGGCCTCTTTATCCCCCGAACCAAGCGAATGATTCCAGTAAGGGCTCGAATGGGCCCGGGCCCTTAGACCTTAGCCTGAGACCGTGACCTTAGGCCCGGGCCGTGTTCAAGTTTCGCTGAACTTTGAAACTTGAACACCGTGACCGTGACGGCAACCGTGACTCAGGCTTCCGAGTCAAGTTGAAGTCCGAGTCACGGTCCGACTCGGAGTCCGACTCGGACGCGGAGTCCGAGTCCGAGTCTTTGTGTTCGTGACCGCTCTGCCCGTGACGTGATCGTGGCCATGGACCGTGTTGTAAACTTGATGATGCAAAACAGTGTGCAAACTCCGCAAGCGGCTTATATGTTGAGAGTCAAACGCCAGGAGGCAGCCCCAATACACCTCATGAGGAGCTACGCCCATGACTTGGCGACTTCGTCGACAAAGCACCAGGTTGCCA
>Ga0115006_10002923_pt1 | contig 11460 bp, 14 predicted proteins | sample ArcOceMetagenome_3_FD_88943 | JGI IMG/M metagenome (GOLD analysis project Ga0115006, IMG submission 88943) | Marine eukaryotic phytoplankton communities from Arctic Ocean - Arctic Ocean- Svalbard ARC20M Metagenome | ecosystem: Environmental > Aquatic > Marine > Oceanic | place: Arctic Ocean...
TCTCGTCTATTTGGCCACGTGCGCGGCCACGGCATGCGGCTGCTGCAGGGCGGCCGCCACAACGTTCAAAGGGTGCGCTCGCCGTGGACTCGCTCCCTGGCTCTGCGACGGTGGTTGGTTGGAGGGCAGTATGAGAGACGTGAAAGAGGTGCACACCACGTGTGTAGAAGGAGTGTGTAGATGGAGGGGTGTAGCTTGAGACGTGGGTGTGAGGTGTGTACAGGCGGTGCAGGTGGTGGCGGCGGCGTGCAACAAGAGAGTACGCGCCCTGCAGGAGGCCCGTCATGGCGATTCTTCCGCCTCCACTCCGCCAGCGAAGCGCCCGTTCCCGTACGACGACGACGACGACGACGAGGGCGGTGATGAGGGGGTGCACACGCTTGGTGGCGACTCGCGGTTCCAGAGGGACGTGGTCCAGTTGCTTCAGCGCGCCTCCTACAACGCAGACTTCGGCGAGCCACCCATGGAGTCCATCGCGGAGGAGGTGGAGGGGGAGGTGGGGGAGGTGGAGCAGTTCGAAGCGGCTGAGGCGGCGGTGCAGGCGGAGGCACACGCGCAGGCGCTGGTGGTGCAGGTGGAGGAGGTAGAGCAGCAGCAGTTGAGCGACGCGCCCGCGTTTTCCACCGGCATGTTTCAGAAGGACGTGGCTGCGTTGCTCACGTCGCTGCAGGAGGTGCAGACCATGCAACGGCTGCAGGAGGCGGGCAGTACGCCGGAGGAGGATGTGGTAGACGTGGAGACCCTCAAGCACCGCGTGCTGCGTCTCAAGGACCGCGCCGAGAAGGTGCGATCGATGATGCACGCGATGCAGACGGAAGACGCGAGCAAGGCTTTAGAGGTGCGCTGCCCTTGGAGTTTAGTGAAGAGCCCGGAAAAGGAGGCAAAGACGAGCGTACGCTGCTGATGCCGTCACGGGCGTTGGGGCGGCGCGAATCCCACACAGGCGGTGGAGGCGGCGGAGGCGGCAGCAGAAACGGAGGAGGAGCGCGCGCTGCGCGAGGAGGCGCGCGCGCAGAAGATGGCGGCGGAGGCCAAGGCCAAGCTGGATGCCATGCTGTCAGCCCAGCAGTCGGCGCAGAGGATGCGCGTGGTGCGCCTCCACATTCATGAGGGAGTTGGCTCGCACCCGGGCATTTCTAGCCTACGAGTCAACGCGTGCGTCGCGAGATACGCATTGAACGGGTGCCCAACACCCCACCCCTCTCCCCTGCACGCAGGCGTCGCTGAGCCTGCATGACGAGCTACCCGAGACATCCACGACGCAGAAGCGCACGCCGCCAAAGCCGCGCACGCAGGGAAAGATAGACAGCGACAGCCAGGTGTCGCCCAACCTGCTCCCGTCGCCCAAGCCGCGCAACAAACCAGCATGGAGCTCCAACACCAAGGTCAGCCCCAAGGAGGAGGCCATCACCATGACCGACGTCAACGCGGTGATTGCAGAGATGACGCCCCTGCCGGAGGACAAGGCGGGCAAGGGGGACAGAAAGGAGGCGGCGGCGGACAGCTACATCTCGTGGCTTGGACTGCCCCCGTGGGTGGGTGTGTGATCGTCGTCATCAACAACCGCGCCGTGGCGCTCATGCGCCGTGTGCTGTTTTACATGGCAGCTACATTCGAAGCAGAATGTCAGTCGCTCGTTTCAGGCTAGTCAGACGCTCCTGGTCATCCGAACAACGGCGGATCTATAATATGAGGTCAGCCGTGGAGCTGCTCGTCCAACAGGTCGTCCTGCCCCCGCACACACACACACCGCGCGGGCTCAGTCCGCACGTGGCTGCGCGGAGCTCTGCGAATGTTGCATGACTCTCCTGCCTTGTCTGGCCTTTCAATTGACGCAGTCACGTTTGAGGTGGAGCGGTGAGTTGAGAGCGTGCGGGCGGGCCAGCACAAGCAGCCTACCTCCTCCACCACCTTGACGACAACGTCGCCCATGGGAATGGCGGTACACAGCAGTGCGAAGCCCTGATCTATGACGTCGTCACTCAGCATGGCCACCCCGTGGTCCACCTGGCCGCTCAGCAGTTTGGCCGGGCACGTCATGCACACGCCCATCTTGCAGTCGTGCGGCACGTCCAGCCCATCGTCCAGCGCTGCGTCTAGGATACTCTCGCCGTCGTCCACCTGTGCCATCCCGCGCGCCGTTTCACAGAGAGAGAGCGCGCTGCGCTTGCTTTTACGCCAGCTGACGTCGACGCGGAGGCGCCCCTCGGCGCGGGCGCAGGGCACGGTACAGGTACAATGCGCAGAGACACACGGCAGGAGGGAACAAAGGCCACCCTCCCAGGCGCGGAGGAGTATGCTCTGATGGCCATCCACACGCACCTGCACCTTGTGCTCTACGCCGTCCAGCGTTGTGAGTGTCACGGTGGCGGCGGCGAAGGTGTTCACGCCAGCGCGGCGCGGAGCGGCTGGTCGCCTCGCCGCGGCGCGTAGGCTGCGCCCCCGGCACGTGCGTCAAGTGCGTCAGTGGTTTTGGGTGTGCTGCGTACGAGGAGCCGGGATGGATGGGCACGCGCGGCTCGAGCACCCTTGTGCGCAGTGGCTGCCGAGCGACCTCCCACACCCCGGCCACAGCGTATGGTGCCAATGCACATCTGGTGCCGCTCGCTGGTGGGAAGCGAACTTGATCTGTCCAGGTCGCTCCCCTGACCAAGTGGAAACCTCACGCAGCCCAGCCCGGCCGCACATCGCTCCACGCTCGCTGGGATAACGGTCCTTTATCCGCAGGCGGATCCGCGAGGTGAAGGCGCCGGTGCGCTGAGCGTGACGTGGTAGCGGCGTACCTGCTGCGGTTCCCCACCACCGCGCTGCGGCGGGCGGCTTGCGAGGCTAGGGTGCGCGCGCTCATCGGACTCCCCCACACTGCGCACTGGCACTGACGTGCAACCATGAGGGTGGAGTACGTGGACCGCCCGCGCTACGCACCGGCGTGTATGGCGGCGACGTCCACGTCGAACCAGTCCCGCGCGCGGTCGCTACCCGCCCGCTCGACGTGTGGTCCGTCCGTTCGCTCCATGCGGCTGCGCCAGCGCGTGCGCCGTGCCGCACCGCAGCGGCTGCGGGCGTTCGTGCGCGGGGACGAGGCGGAATTGGCCATGCCCTCCGTGGACGAGCTGATGCTGTTGCTGCAGGCCAAGCGGCTCGGGCAAGGGCTGCAGTGCGTGCCCCATCTTCTGATCGCCGCATGGATCGCCCACGCGCCCCCTGGTCAGGCCTCCGCCAACGCAGTACGCGTGCGCCATCTCCGCCGACACTCACCACTCTGAGTGTGCAAGCCCCGCGATCGCCCGCGCCGTTGGACGGCCCCGACGGCCCCGACGGCCCCTGAACGACACCGCCGGCGACGCGTGACGCAGGGAGGGCGAGGCGCACCAGGGCGAGGTGCACCTGGTGGGCACGGGGCCGGGCGACCCGGGGCTTCTCACGCTGCGCGCGTTGCAGCTGATGCAGAGCGCGGACGTAGTGCTCTACGACCGCCTGGTGTCGGACGACATCCTGAGGCTCATCTCGCACGACGCGCTGCTGGTGTACGTGGGCAAGCGCTCGGGCTACCATCACCGCACACAGGACGAAATCAACGATCTCATCTTCCAATTCGCCCGTCGCGGCAGCCGCGTGCTGCGCCTCAAAGGCGGCGACCCGAACATGTTCGGGCGCGGCGGCGAGGAGATGGAGCACCTGCGTGCGCTCGGCGTGGCGGTACACATTGTGCCCGGTATTACGGCGGCAGCGGGCATCGGTGCGGAGCTGCAGATTCCGCTCACCACGCGTGGAGTCGCCAACAGCGCCGTCTTCCTGACGGTACGGTACAGCCGCCTCGCCGCTCACACCGCGTAGCGCCTCAGCACCATCCCAGCCCGGCTGCGCCACACGTCGGGCAGAATCCACACACACACCGCACACACGCCGCAGGTGGACCGCAGGCGCACGGGCGCTGGTGAACGCGGTCGCGAGGGACTGTGGTACTGAGCGACACGGGGCTCTGGGGATGGGTACGGGTGGCAGGGCCACAGCCGGATAGGGGGCGAGGACCCACTGGACGAGATCGCCGCGCGAGCCGACGAGCGAACCACGCTTGTCATCTACATGGGGCTGGCGGCGCTGCCACAGCTGGCGCAGCGCCTGCGAGACGAGGGGTTGCCGGATGACCTACCGGCGGTGGCCGTGATGAAGGGGACCACCGCCAACCAGGTTCGTTCACCCTTGACGTGTTCGGCGAAACCAAAACCCTAACACGGTCCCAGTGGCAATTGGGCGTGGTAGCGATGGCTTGGGTGTTTAGGGCGGGTGCAGGCGGGTGTTCGTTGAAGGATGCACCTGTGGCGCTGAGTGTGGGGGCACGCGATACATCGGACGATGTGGCAGGTGGCGGTGTTTGCGGACATGGCGGACTTGCCGGCAGCGGCGCAGCGCGAGGGTCTTAAGTCGCCCACGCTGGTCATAATGGGTCATGTGGTTGCCATGTCCAACCTCTACCCGGGCGCTGGCGGCCAGGCCACCTTCCGCGCCGGCGCGGGGCGCTCTCTGCCGCTGACGGAGGGCGCGCTGCTGGACGCCATGCGCACCGCAGAGGCGCAGCTGCCGAGTCCACAAGTGTAGCAAGTGGAGCCCACGGGCACTGCCATAGAATAGGGCTGCAAAGGCACGGCGGACAGGCTCTATGAAGGCTCTGCCGGGAGAACCGCGGCAGGCTGACGTCAGACAATTCCACCCATCGCGCTATGCACCGCCATCTCACCGCCGTGCCGTGTGAGAGCTCTGGAGGGAGCAGTCAGTTTGTGCATGCGTCGAGCAGGGTCGAGCACACCTCATCTTAGGAGAGACCGCATCGATCGCTCGCGCTGCTGCCCGCGTTGACCGCTGCGAGTAGTGCGTGAGGCGATGCGGAGGGCGAGGTAGCCGCGGTCAGCCTCAGGAGGGCCGCGGGTCTGCTCTGCCCCAGGGGCCGCGGCTCAGTCTACCAGCGCGGGTGTTGGTTCGCCATGGGCAACACCTGCTCCGCGTTCGGCGCTCGGCATCGCGTGGGCGTGGTCAACCCCGTGCGCGACGCGTGCCGCTACCCCACAGGCACGGAGACCATCGACACGAGTCGCTTGGCGACGGACAAGCTGGGCTCGCCGTTGCTGGCAGCCGCCGTGAAAGGACCCATCGCGGTGGTTGAACTGGCGCGTAACGGGCTGCGTAGCTGCGAGCAGTGGGGCGAACCCACCGCCAACCCAATGCAACTCGGGTGAGAGACCGGGTGCCTGCCTCACTTGCAGCGTTCGCTCATGCATCGTTCTGACTACATCTCCTCCCAATGGGACGTCTCCTGGGGTTTTTGGTGTGGTGGTAGCCCCAGGCTTCTCTCTCGGTGCTGGCGGCGGTGCGGGCGGGGGGGGGGTTGTATGCGCGGACGGTGGACGCCGCAGCACCCGCGCACGGGCTTTGACAGCTGCCGTGGATGTGATCATCCACCCGCTCCTGAATGTGGTGGACGACAAACTCGGCGGCAGGGCGGAGAGCGGTGGCGGCGACGACGACGACGAGCGCAGCGGCCGCAAATTCAGCTGGCAAGACGTTGAGGCAAGCATCCCGGCACCTCCCATCGCTCTCACCTCCCAACTGGTAGAACGTAGATATGTGTGCAGAGAGCCCTGCCGTACGAAACCCTACCTCCAATCAAATCACGGTTCCACCACCTGCCGCGGAGGTGAGGTCTCACTTGGAGGGTCGGGGTTACGCCGTGTGGCCGGTGGAGGGTTTCGCCCATCCTCATGCGCATGAGCCGTCACATGGCGGAGCGACGGGTGTATGGGGCGGACGCAGGTGAGCGACCTACGGCTGATGATCATGGACGCAGGCACGGCCCAGTACGCGGATTACAAGGAGCTGGGGCGGTGGTCCGGTGCGGTGGACGCGGTGACGGCGCTGCTGGCACGTCTGCATGTGGTGTGGGGCGCCGCGCAGCAGCTGGACAGCGCCGGCACGCTAGCCAGCTTGTTTCCGTCGCAGGCGTTGAACCGGCTGATGGGCATGCTGGCGGTGGTGTACTGCCGCCGGGTGACGCTGGAGGGTGCCTCCGCTGCGAAGCGCCGCACGCGGCAGTGGCGCGAGCTATGCGAGGCCGTGGGGCTGCTTGAGCGCCACGTGGCGGTAGCGCTGTCGCCCGCTTCCAAGGCGCTCATGCTGATGCTGTACGCGGCGGCGGGTGGCGGCGAGAAGCGACTCAACGTCAGGGTGTCGCGCCGCTTGGCGTTCTGGGACGCGCACGCTGAGGCGGCGACGCACGGCGTACTGGCCAGCTCGCGCGAGCGTGCGTGCTACAAGATCTTCCCGTCCTTCGTGCAGTCGGGAGGCAGCAACCGCGGCAACGGAGCCGCGGAGCACGGCGAGGGCCACGGCCCGCGTAAGGAGTTCTTCCTGCTCGCCGCCGCCTCCGCCGCCGGCGTGCCGCTTCCACCCGCGGGGGATGCCAGCACGGGCGAGGCGCAGTGCAGTCTGCCGCCCGGTACCAAGCCGCTGCTGGTGTACAACCGGGCGGCGGGCGCATACTGGCTGAATCAGACGCTGCCGCAGAGCGACGAGGCAGCGACGCGGTGCCGGTTTCTGGGGTGGCTGATGGGACAGGCGGTGTGCAACCACTGCACGCTGGGGGTGGCGTTGCCGCCGATGTTGTTCGAGCTGCTGCTGCACGGACCGGACAAGTATCGGCCCTCCCTGGCGGCGTTGCGCGGGTTCGATCCCGAGATGGCCCGCGCCATCGACAACACTCGCCAGCTGCCTGAGAGGGACTTCCAGGTGTGTCTCCACCCAGCGGCACAGACTGCTGTCATGCCTGTGCGCGAGCCACTCACACCCTCTGCCGTGGACACCGCCTTGTGCACCTATGCGCTGTTTCTGTTTCAGCCCTACCCATGCAGCCTACCGCCCAGCACATCCCGTATAGACGAATGAGCTGCGGGACGAACGCTACACGGGTACAAATGTTTTTGTTGCGGCCCGCCGCACTGTGTCCTGAAGTGCCGCCCCTCGCGCCTGCCCCCTCCCGCGCAGGCGATGCTGGAGCTGGAGGGTATGCCGGCGTCCACGTCGCGCGAGCGGTATGTGCAGCAGGCGGTGGACGACGCGTTGCGTGGGGCAGTGCTGTGGCAGCTGCGCGAGATGCACGTTGGGCTCAAGCTCGCGCTGGACCCCACACTGCTGGAGGAGTGGGCCGTGACGGCCACGGACCTGGCCGCCATGGTGGGCGGCGCGGATGAGGCGGCGGCTGACGGCCCCGTCGCCGTGCGTGATGTAAGCTCACGCCGCCACGCCATTCTACCCCATGCAACCCCCCCATTCCACCTCCGTCGTCGCCGTTTCGCCACTGCCGCCGTTCGTGCGCAGAGCTGACGGCCACCGTCGCCCCTGGTTGCTCGTGACGCATGTGCCCGGCTTCTCTCGCGGGGCGTGGTGGATGATTCGCGCGTGCCCGTGGAGCGGTGGCGGCGTGCCTGGACAGGTGTTCCGGGTGGTGCTGGACGACGAGCTTGCAGCCAGCGCGGCGCCACTGGCGGACGCACTGTGGGCGGTGGTGGACGCGTGGCCGCCGACCCTGCAGCGGCGCTTTGTTCGTTTCGTGACGGGCACGGAGCGCCTGCCACTGGCCGGCACGGAGCTGATGCGCGTGGAGCTGCCCTTTGTGGCCGTCAGCACCAAAGACCACCAGCGCCATCTACAGATGCTTCCGCAGGTGAGTCGGCGGTGCTCGTGGCTCCTCGCGTCGCCGGTGTGGGGGCGAGCGGAGAGCCGACCTGCACGACTGCGCACCCCTCTCTCACCTCCATGCATTGCTGATCCACATGGCACAGCTTACACCCCGGTGGGCCCGATGGCGCGCCAGGCGCACACATGCGAGAACATTCTGGAGCTGCCCAACTACTGGGAGTCGGTGGTGGTGGCCAAGGGCAAGAGGGTGGACACGCTGTCTGCGTCGGTGGCGGCGGAACTGCGCCGAGAGATGTGCAAGGTGCTGGAGGAGAGGCTGCGCCTCGCCGTCACGCACTGCACCGACTACGGCCTGGATCAAGTACGCCCAGCGCTGCTCGTTGCTGCTTCTCTCGACCCCGGTTCCCTCACTTTTTGCATCACCTGCCTTCTCGGCTTCCAATCGCGATCGCCCTGCGGGACGGCGCTGCGTGACCTGATGAACGTGTTCGGCGGACGGAGCGACGCAGATGGAGGCGCTGGAAACGCCAACACGCCCCACAGCCCCCCCAGCACTGGTGGGTGCAGTGGACCTGCGAGCGTCACCCCACAAATCGCCGTACAGCGCGTACAGCCCCCGCGACCACCTCTCCCCGCGTATGCAGAGTCGATCGGTCAAGCCCGATGGCCACAACGGTGGGTACGGTGGCGGTGGCGGCGGTGGCGGCATCGCTTCGATGCTGTCCATGATCCCGGGTGGCAGCGATGGGTCCATACTCACATTCGTGGACCGCGAGCGCACGCCCTCGCCGCTCCCGGCCGCATGGGAGTTGGGCAACGAAGACAGCGTGCTGTCGCTTGGGGAAGACTCCATGCTCAACCTGGAGCCGTTGCACCTGGCTGGTAGCGAGGAGGCGGCGGCGAAAAGCCTCATCGGCGGTGGTGGCGACTATTTGGGAAGCATGGGGGAGATGGACGAGCTGATGTCACTGTCGTTGGGCAAGGATGACCACCTGCATACAACGGCCTCGCTGCCGCCGCGCCCACCGGCGCCGGCGTCCATGCGGAGCTCTGCTGCACCACCGCTGGGATACCCGGCCAGGAGTAGCCTGCAGACCGAGTCCAGCCTAGACGACATGCTCGCAGAGCTCCAGCTCTAACGTGCGTGCGCGCGCGGTGTGTGTGATTTATCAATCTACTCAACGTGGCTAATTGCCGGCTTTCCCTGCGTGTTGCTGGGCGAGCTGCTTGCCCACAACGGCGCGTGCTCGCTGGAACCAGCCCTTCCCCACCCCGGTGAACTCCACGTCCGCGGATGGCGACACCACGCGCTCGATTTGCGAGGAATTCGAAGGTGGCGGCCACGAGCGAGGCGCATGCGGCACCTTCGAGGGCTGCGTTGGCGGCGGTGGCGGAGGGGGAGCACGCGGCGGGGGTGGCGGGGGCGGCGGCGGCCGCGCTCTGGGCGGAGGCGGCAGCGGGCGGGTCTGATGGCGAGGCGAGGGCCGCGGGTGCGCAACAGGCTGCGACCCGACGTCCTTGCGAGCAGGCGAGGGAGGGGCGGGAGGAGCGTCACCATGAGGGGCGGTGGGCGGCGGCTGAGACGTGGACTCCTGCTTGTCAGGCGAGCCTGAGAACGAGAAGACGATGCTGGGGCTCACAGACGAATCCACATCCACCGCCTCCGTCGTGTCCAACGGTGGCACCAGGCTGGGCGTGGCGGCCTCGGGGCTCCACATCACATCGGTCAGCGTGGATGCGACGTCGTCCCGCTGCCCTGTGCCACTCCGCGGCGCCTCGCTCGCCGCTTCCCGGTGCGTAGGGTGGGCGCTAGCTGGTGGAGGCGCCGCATGGAGCGTGTGCATGGAGTGGGGCGGCTCCGTGTACAGCGCCGCCTTGAGCTGCGCGAGTTCCTCGCGCGTCGCCTTGAGAGTGCGCTCGGTGAGTTGTCGCGCCACCTCCTCCTCTAGGAGCATCTCCAGCATCCACAGCGAGTCCTGCGGTACTGCGTCGCCTGAACCGGTGGCCAAAAGGGCTGCGGTGGATGGTGGCGCACGCAGCACGGGGAGCGGCAGTGGCGGCGGCAGCGCTGGGGTCAGCGGCAGCGGCGGCAGTGGCGGCGGCAGTGGCGGCGGCAGTGGCGGCGGCAGCGGGAGCGGCGGCGAAGAGGCCGCCATCAGCTCTGTGGCGGTCTCCGTCACCAGCTCAGACAGCAGCAACTGCGAGCAATCACCACGCATGTACGATAACATCAGCGGCCAGCAACGGATGCACTCGCCCGATGATGGTGCCGTGCTCAACCCGTAGGGCAACCCAGGTGTATTTCTCGTGGTAGTCAAACTCACCTGCTCACGCGCCCTTAGCAGCTCCCTCTCCAGAGTCTCACGGCTGAGTGCACGCAGCCCCTCCGCTCCTACCGTCGGCGGTGGCGGCGCCAACGCCTCCCTGGCGTCGGGTGGTGTCTGTGGTGGCGGTGAGACCATCGCCATGGTCATGGCTACCGCTACCGGCGGTGGTGGGGGTGGCGGCGGCCGTCGGGCAGGAGGGTACGGCGGCGGCGGCGGTGTGGAGGGCTCGTGCCACCACCACGGAGGCGGAGGAGCCAACTGGGCTGCGTCGGAGTACGAACTCGCCGAAGAGGACCTGGGTGCATAGGGCCCGGGATGGCTGGGCGGAGGTGCATACGGGCTGGATGGCGCGTCCATCTGCCATCACACCACCACACACCCATGTGTGGTCAGCACACACCGCTAGTCTACGCAGCGTCGAGGACCTGCTGAACCCCAACTGCGTGATATCACCGTTGCCCTGGGCAGGAAATGGGGGATTTTTCACGGGTGCGTACGCCCAGTCTAAGCAGCGACGCTTTGAGCTCACGCAGAGCGCTCAGCGCCTCCGACTTGCGAGTGAGGGCGGCATCCATCGCCCGCCCGCGACAGCCGCCCGCGACAGCCGCCCGCGACGTCCCACGCCCCTACCCACACGAAGCAGCCGTTCGATGCAACGTGGTCCGCGCGTCCTCCTGGCGCGACCTCTGGCGTCGTCTGGAGGTGTGTTCGCGTTCGCGCAGTCGATTGAACTTTTCAACGACAGCCCCCCGCGCGGGCGGCATGGAGGAGCCGATGATTAACAGCGCGGACGACTGCGTGAAGGCGATGGACGGTATGGACTTGACGCCGGACGAGGTGAGTCGCTTCGGCAAGGCGTTCAAGGACCCGGAGTTCCTGAAGATGTTCGCCGACTACGCCAAGGAGATCTCCGACCCGGCGGCCAAGGCGGAGACAGACGCGTACCTTAAGCAGGTGGAGGCTGAAGGCCGCACCAAGGAGGTGTACGGCGACGTACGTGCCCCATTCTGATCCACATGCGTACAAAGTCGTCTGGCCCCGCGGCACACCGCGGTCACTGAAGTCGCCATGGTGTTTGAATACGGTCGCAAGCCCCGCGTGCGTCGATGCACACACTTTGTGCTTACGCACCGCACGGCATCCGTGGCCAAAGCCCCGCGGCCCGTCTGGTGGGCCGCGTGTGTCACACCCACTGGCGTGGGTGACGGGGGTGCCCACTTCGCCAACTGAGTGCACGGATGGCGTCGTCTCATCCCGTATGCGCACGTGCTGCCCCCTTAGGCCTGCTGCTCGGCTACTCCCACTGACGCGCGGCTAGGGTTTGTGGGGGCTGTTGACCTTTGCAGGACGTGGAGCTCATCACACCCACGGCGGGCTTCGTCGTGAAGACCAAGAAGAAAGAGACGGGCGACAAGGTGTTCATCAACGTGTGCCACTCCAGCAA
>Ga0115006_10002925_pt1 | contig 11456 bp, 6 predicted proteins | sample ArcOceMetagenome_3_FD_88943 | JGI IMG/M metagenome (GOLD analysis project Ga0115006, IMG submission 88943) | Marine eukaryotic phytoplankton communities from Arctic Ocean - Arctic Ocean- Svalbard ARC20M Metagenome | ecosystem: Environmental > Aquatic > Marine > Oceanic | place: Arctic Ocean...
ATTTGAATGCGAACGGAGTCGGCGCCTGAACCAGGGGCGATGACTTCGATTTGAAAGTTGACGCTGACAGATACTGCGCATTCAAACTCAAATGACAGCGATCCCGATGCTCCATTTCCTATTCCATCTGGGATTTCTACGTAGGTGCCATCGTCACTAAGCACGTGCGAACCAGGTTCTATGACACCATCTACTGCTCTTGCATGTGCAGGACATGTCGAGGGAGTGACCCATGACGGTTCATATCCAGCTTCGCAAGCGCAAGTCACACTTGCCTCTTGAGATACCGAGTTGTCGGGACAGGTGAGACACTGATATGCCGCTGTGGATACTGAGGTGGATGAAACACCTTGGTACGTGCCAGCCTCGCAAGAAAAACAGCGGTGAGAGAGTCCAACTTCGGATTCTGACAGCCGAGCGAAGCCCTCTGCAATTTTTGCCTCATGAAAGTCTTCCCACGGGATGCGAGCACCGAATCTGTGTCTCACAACCACGTTTGACGCCCCTAGATCAGCAATGGCTCTGACGTCAGGCCATGCTAGCGAGTAGCCGCTGTGATCGACAAATACTGTCCACTCAAAGGGGCCTGGCCCATGGTACTGCACGATTTCTTCCGTACCCCATTCCCCTTCTATCCGAGCATTCATGAGAACACGGTAGCCTTCCCCAGGTTGACACAGACGTCTGGTTGCATCACCTGCGCATCTGGCCTTCAGCGAGAACATCACATTGCCGGCTTTGTCCGCGAAGGTCATTGCAAACGGGTTTTCATCATAGCCTTGGATAAAAAAGTCTTTAGTGCTGCTGTACTTGCCCGCTGGGCACCGCAGGCATTGGTCCTGCTTGTATGCGTCCTCACGGTACAGCACGCTGACAGTGGCCGCGAGCGTGTTTCCGTCGCAAGGGTTATTGCCCACATTCCGCGTGGTTTCTACACGCACACTCAAAGACTCGTTTGCCGCAAATGAGATCGTGCGGTCTACAATTTGGTCTATTCTGCCACACTCGCCGTCCTGGCCACCATACTCCAGGAATTGCCCGATGCTTGCATGGTTGATTTTAACAGCAGAAACGTACTCCGTAGTGCCGCTGAAGTCTGTGTGCTGAATGTCAATTACAATTCGAGCTGACGTGAGATGTGCCGGAAGTGACGCGAAAACCACTTCACACCACGGGCCTCTCGACAACGTAGATGTGCAAGGTAAGGTTATGACAGTCTGCTTCGGGGGCACGTACGGTGCGGCTGAGCCTGGCGAGCACGCTGTACAGTCGAGCCCAAACAGGCCTTCGAAGCCTGCTTCGCAAATGCATTCCGTAGACCCTGGTACAGACCGAGAGTTCTTTCCACATGCCGCGCAGGACTTGCTGCCAGACACGGCCGAGAAAGTATTCGAAGGACACGTCTTGCATTGCCTTGCATCTACAGTGTGCCATTCGCCCTCGAAAGTGGACTGCAACGTTGAAGACAGCTCCAAGGGCAAAAATTGGACCACACCTTCACCAACCTCATGCTGCCATATTTCCAAGTATCCTTGAATCTTGCCCTTCCAGGGAATTACAACGAGTGTGTCCGACGTTAGTCCACCCGCAACTCCGCCCCTGTAGTCCCCTACGCCAACCATGTCTACCCCAGTCCATTGCCCATCTGTGAATGAAGCAAAGCTCTTGCCGGACGCAATGCTACGGCCATCAACAAATAGCTTGATAGTGTGCTTTTCGACACTCACGGTCACCATTATCTCGTGTGCAGTCCCATCTTGTGGGAGCCCAGGATGGGGAAGGTCGACTTTGATCACTGCGGTGTCAAAATCAGACATATCCGTGTCTCCAGAACCTTCGCCAGCTCTGATCACGAATGCTTCACCGACGATTCCCATCACAAATCCGGCTTTCATTGCACCCGCTTCGAAGAGAAGTCCTTCTGTACTAGGGAAGTCAGAGGTCACCTTGATCACGACACTCGAAGTTCTCATTGTGAGCGACAGTGCAACACCCTCACCTCCTTGCTCCAAGCTCACGTCCGGCTCCCTTTGAATCCCGGACATCACCCTTTGCGCTTCCGACATTCGTGACCAGTCCAATGTTTCCAACGTCTTGCTGCCGCAAATTTGAATATCGCAATAGTCCCATCGCACGTCTGGGTCTACTGTGTAGCACCAGGGGGCTGGCTCTCCGTCGGGGTTGCGACAATGATTGCTGGGTAAGTCTTGATAGCTGTGTGCGTGCGGGCTATTGAGGGCCCACTTTTGGCAGGTACGCCCACCAACCGTAGAAGAGGCAGCCCCAGTGTAGTCCACACCAAACCCATTGTAACAGTCCGTGACATTTTGTGCCCTCACATACTGAAGGGCTGGGAGCTTCATCAAATCTGAGGTCCCTTTAATGGTGTCATCTGGAGATGCATCGTCCCAGGAAATCACAATGCCATTTTCGTGACCTCCTGCAATTGTTGCGGGATACCAACGCCCGGTATGAGTTCTCTTTGCTGAAACACGATCTCCGATCTGCAAGGGCGCTTGTCGGCCTTGAAAGGGTGACATGAACTTGAGAAGCAAAATTCCGGATGGAGAAACGAAATCCAACGGATGTCCATCACGAGCAACTCCACTTTTGCATTCGCCGCACGTCTTTGGACAAGCCTGCTTGACAACCGAAGGGGCTGCATACTCTTCAAACCAAATATCACAGTCATATCCCACCCAGTCACTGCACTTGGCAGTTCCATGCACTGGATCAGTCCAGCCTGCAGCATCGACGCATTGCGGGTTGACACGACCGAGCAGTGAACTCACATGGCATGCACTATCTTCGCACGCAAATACTTCAAAAACATCTCCCGAGTTTGGCTGCATCCAGATCGATTTAAGACGGAATTTAATCGCCGAACTCAAGGATACAATCTTCCAGGCAAAATCCACTGACCCCGAGCCATACAGGGAATTAGATGGCAACTGTATCATGCCGAAGGAAGACTGAGCCGCAACAAAAAGTTGGACCTTTGAAAAAGCATTTGCATCATTTATACTGTGAAAGAGCCCTCCCCACCTGTCACTGGTCCATATCATATCAAGATCAGAAAAGTCTGAACCAGTTTTGGGGACTGGATTTGATTCCGAAGACCAGACAATTGGTGGCGCATATAGACTCTTTGAGCAGAACATGTAGTCTCCGAGCTGCAATGACCCTGGCTCTGGCTCGCTAGCCCAGTTAAGACTGCATCGCAGCTCACTGGCGCTGCACTCGTAAGATTGGCATTCCCACAGTGCGCTACACTTGATGCCGCACTGATCGCAAGAAGTCACCGCCTCACCGCCACCCTGCGCATGAATCTCACCCAAACCGCTTATTTCGCCCAGGCGCGAAGAGAATCCTTCGTTACACCCAGAGGCAGAGTAGTGCATGAGAAGCTTGAACTTAAAAGCACCAGTTACGGTAGATCGGTACTCCTCCAGCTTTCCAAGTATACTCAACACCCCAAGGTGCGCCGGGCCAGAAATTGGCGCTGTCCATGACAGCACGTTTGCGACGTCTCTGTGCGCAGCAACGCCCTGAGGAGCTCTGATTACTCCTGCCCGCATGCAAATTAGAGTGTTCCAGCGCCAGACAATAATCTTGATGTATCGAGTTTGCACGGGCTCCTTGAATATGAGTTCGCTGGTCTCACCATTGATGCCGGTAGCGGTTGGAAAGAATCTGCTACCATGATCCTTTTTCGACTGCAAGGAAGAAAATCCCGTATTCGGATGGAGGGAATGCTGCACTTCAACTTCTGTGACGTATTGATCATACCAATCTGACTGACGGGCCTGAATCATAACACCCTGCACGCGCTTGACCGACCCCAGATCCATCATCATCCACTGGCCAGCAGAATCATAAAGTGCGCACCACGAATCGGCCGAGTCAAGCATCGAATGATAAAACGGGCGATTAAACGAAGAATACGTCCGCGACGCCTCGGGGGGGTTTAGCCCATAGAAAGGGCCCGGAACGAGTTCACAATCATCTATAAACACGTACGGCGCAGTTTGCATGAAGACAAGCTTCCACTCCTCGTCATCAGATGATTTCTCTTCCACCTCCCATTCGGCCTCGAATCCAGACATCTGCACTGAACTGTCGGACGTGAAAACAATGAGAAAACCACGAGATGATCGAAATTCATTCACAGCTCCCACATTGCTGCCAGTGAGTCGTGCAATTTCTATGGGCGATTCAAGATCAGCAGTGCGGATCGAAATGAAATCATAGCCATCTTCAAGATTCAGGAATGTAAACCGCAGCACAAGATTGCTGGCGGATAGGATTCTCCAATGGCAGTGAGCGCTGACGCCATAATCGTGCGGACCGTCGGTGATTATGCCAGATCGTTGTCCAATGGTCGGAGAGCAAACGGGACAACTGTTTAGATCACCCAGACTTTCGCAGCTAAGCGCGGTACTGGCCAACAAGTCGAAGTCTGAAACGTTGTAGAACGCGCGAAATCCAGCTGCAGTGGTTTCAAAGTCCGATCTAAACACCACATGCATGAATCCAGTTGTCGATGTGTGAACGGCTTCTGTTTTCTTTTGTTCTGTTTTCTTTTGTTCAGGACTGTTGAGGTCAGCCCATAGCAAATCCCTATCATAGCCGCATCCCTTCGTGCATGTTCCTGCGCTGTTGCCAGTGTCGATCTCTTCCCTCCGGCAGAGTCTCCAACCCTGCTCCTCACACAGGGCCTTGGCCTCCCAGAAGGTGACTTTAGCAGCGGTTCTGTCGCCGCTCAGGCAGCCCGCGCGCGTGGCGGTGAATTCAGCCGTGCAGCACTGTACTTCGCCCAGGGCTTGATCGGCATCGGCCAACGCAGGCTCCACATCCAACTGAAATGTATCCTCGGGGCAGCCATCCACCAGCCAGCGTTTGTCTACGTCACTTCCCGACAGCGTAATTGCGTCTGAGCACTCAGGAGTGTTGCAAGTGTTGATAATGACGTAATCATTGTCCGCTTCCAAGTCGAAGTGAGTAAACTTCAATGTGATTTTGCTTGCAGATCGGATCAGCCAGTGGCAATCTGCGTTATTATCGTAACCATCGGTGCCTAGCTCCCCCCCGGAATGTGCATCTGAGGGCACGCATAGAGAGCATGAGCCAAAGCACGTCATGACAGCGGATCCTTGCGTGCTGTGCGTTGATGAGTGGATAGGGCCATGTGTATACTTGCCTGCCTCACAAGCTTTACACGTAATTACACCATCACCTTCATCACCTTCATAGCCTGTCCTGCACTTGCAGTCACTAGGTGTGGTACTGCCTGACGCACTAAATGCATTCTTGTCACATGGCAGGCATATCCTCGATGCTTGAAAAACATCGTCAGGGTCTTGCAACGGGAGTACCGTTTGTGTCAAGTTTCCGCCCCGTGTTATGGCCTCGGCAACTTGCGAGATTTTCGCCGTGCTCACGTATGCTGCAACTACAAACAGGCCGGCGAAGTCTCCGCTCATCATGGAGGGACCCTTGCGTACTATCTCATGTTCAAACTCATCTGGAAATGAACTTGTGATGCAGGACACGCTAATGACTACCTCGTCTTCCACTCTCATTTCCAATGACTGTACGTGCGCCTCATAGCGTATAACAATTGTCGTCCACGTGTCTAGTTTGATTACTCCACCAGAACCTTCGCATTTTATGGCGGGCCCGTCCTTGAGTAGAAGTCGCATGGCATTACTCTCTCCTGCTCGTGACAGCATCAAACTGCCACCTGGTCCTCCATTCCCGATCTCCAAAATCTGTTCATCCATTAAAGGACTGCCCATGACGCGCAGAACTGCCACAGCAGTGAATCCAGTGGACAACAAGGTGAAATCCGTGTCGTTCCTCTGGCCAGGCTTCAACGAATATGGCCGAACGAGTGCGTGCATGTCAAAAAAGAAATCCACGAAACCTAGTGCTGATGCTATGTACTCGTCACTGGAGCCCATTCCACAGCCTGAGCCGCCGTGACTTTGGTCACTGGCCACAATGCCCGAGCCTGAGCCACCTTCCGTCGTCTCAAGTGTCCACACGGCTTCAAATCCCGCCATTTGAACAGAAGAGTCTGAAGTGAATTCTATCTGCATGTATCCCATAGAGGTGTTGTAGACCATGTCGGAACTCACATCGCTGCCTGACAATCTGGCCACCTGCACCTTTGAATCGCAGTCTGAAGACGTGCACAGGTTGATCGTTACGAAGTCATAATCTGACTCTGTATCAAAAGACGTGAAGCGAAGAGATATCTTTGCGGCCGCAGCAATTAGCCATGTGCAAGTCTGATCGTCTGTGTAATACCCAGAGCCGTCAGAGAAATTTCCTCCAGACTTGCCCGACGATGGAGTGCATGGGCATGAGCCGGAGCAGCTGAAAGAGGGTCGGAGGAAACTCACATGACCCCTGCCAGCGGGGCCGCCCTGCACGTGGTATGACGTTAAGTATGCACCGTGGGACGGCAATGGTTCGAATGTCGAGCTTACACTGAGAACTAGGCTCAGAGCCTTTGCACATGAGGTGCTGGATAACCCCGCCAGATGGCACACGCGAGGTAAAAGCTCTGGTGGTGCCCTGTAAGTATCTGGAAAGCACTTGCAGGACCCGTCCCCGATGCAAGAGCCCCTTTCACACACATTTCCTGCGTCACACCTTTTCTCGCAATCCGCGCCGTACATGTTGGACTGACACTCGCTGCAGGTCTCTCCACTGAATGGGGTGAAGCACATGCACTCTCCGTCCTGCGTACAAGAGCCGCGGCTGTTGCAGGTAGCATCAGCGTCGCAGAAGCGGCTGCATCCTTCCCCAAAATGCTGAGCGTCGCACTGCTGACACGTAGATCCTCCAAAGCCTTCATCGCAGACGCAAAGCCCTTCATACGAACAGCGGCCATGTACCGAGCAAGAGCACCGAATATCACATTCTGCTCCGTAGAAACCTGCAGAGCAGATGTCGCACGCCTCGCCCTCGAATCCTAGATTGCACTTGCACATCCCGTCTGGAAGACAGACGCCATGCGGCCCACACGTAGCCTCACATTGCACGCATTCTGGCGCCTGCAACGCAAGCAGAGCCAAGAAGTGAGATACACACGGGTGATCAAGATACTTTGTGTGCGCTCGCAAGCGCTCCAAGAAAGCGGGCAGCTGCGCTTCTTTTCGCATCATGCACATGCGTCGATGCGCACAGAAGGATGCAAAGGTGACTTAAGGAGAAGTGGTAAACAACACTCTCTCTCACTACCTGGAAGCAAGCCAAGGGCGAAGCCATGAGGACGTCAGATGGATGCCCAGACGCTGCAGGCTCGGCGCTTTCTGACCAGCTGCCGAGGGTGACAAGACTCTGACCGTAAGCGCTGCCGCCGCTGCCACTGCCAGAGTGCGAGCTCACGATGATTCCATCGCTCTGTGTGCCGAAATCTGTGGCAGAGTGTGGAAATATGAATCCTTGCAAGAGAGAAGGATCCCACCCACCTATACTAAATCGAAGTTTGTCAAAACGGTCCATGCATTCTGCATCAAGGACGGCATCCCCGCCCGGCAATCCGCTGCCCACACGATATTCGCGCCCGCCACCCGAGGCACTGCCACTGCCAGAGCCGCTTCCAGTCCCTAGATGTGAGTTATGAGACCAGCTGCCACTCGCACTGCACTCGGCAAAGCACGTGGCGCAGCAGGCGTTGCATGCCCCCTGTGCAACGCATTTGCCCTCCACGGAGCCCCCCGACGCAAAGTCTGAGCAGCTATGCGAACGTGTGCTGCCGCTGCCGCTGCCGATGCTGCCGCTGCTACCGTTGCCGCCACTGCCGCCACCGTCGGTGCTGATGCTGACAAATGTAGCGTCATCCTCACAGGTGTGCCCAGCACCAGAGGCGCTGTTGCTGCTGCCAGAGCCGCTGCCCCAAGTCGCGCCGCGACGTGACCCGCTGCGCCTCCCCACACTATCTCCATACCCGCCACCTGCGGCGCTGTGACTACTTGAGCCGCTCCCAGGCGCTAGATGTGAGCTGCCGCTGCCACGGTCGCCACCAGACCCGCTCCCAGTATCTCCGTACCCGCCACCTGCGGCGCTGTGACTACTTGAGCCGCTCCCAGGCGCAAGATGGTCGCTACCCCCGCTCCCAGACCAGCCGCCACTCGCCGCACTCGCAACCCCCGAGGGGGCGCTGCCGCTACCAAATCCAACTTGCCAGGATGCACTGGCACTGCTGCTGCCACCACTGCCCTCTCCCGCCGTGTAGCACGTAGGCTGGGATCTCACGGTCAACGATCTAGCATCGAGTCGCACCACCAGGCATCGGTGGCAGTGCACCACGAACTCTGTCTCCCAGACGGGCGCTGAGGCCTCGCTCGAGCCCTGGATTCGCACCCTGACCTGGACCGGAGGCCCAGGAGCTGGCGCCAGCCCGCCGCTTCTCTCCTCCATGTCCATTGTCAGCAGTGGCTCCCCTGCGGAGGTCGACGCGATGGCCATCCTGCCGGGCGCGACTGCGACGCGCCAAGACTGCGCCGCGAGCGCCTCCCCCGGGGCACAGGCCGCATCCAGGCCACACATGCCGCTCGCTGCCGACGCGGCCATGCACAGCAGCAGCACCACCGCGAGCAGAGTCTGGGGCGCAGTCATGGCAGGGGCCCTTCACGGTTTGGATGAGGGTCAAGAAACGGGAACAGGTTCTCCCACGTGTTTTTTGCCGATACATACACTCGAAAAGTTCTTTTTTCATGCGTTAGAGAACGGTTTCCGGCTCCACGGCGGAGCCGCGTGCGTGACGAGCACATCAACTCGCCCAGGGTTTGCAGGGTCTTCGGGCCCCGGCTCGCGGGGGTCTGGATGCGGCCTGTGCCCCGGGGGAGGCGGGGAGGAGGGGGGTGGAGGGTTGTATCTGTGTGGATCGTCTTTGCAAGCCTCCCGTATTGCCCCGCAGCGGCTGGTTGCGAGGGCATGCGCGTGAGGAGAGGGGAGGCCTTTGTCCCGCCGTGCCACCCGGCGCACCGCGCGACTGCTGTCCTGAGGCTGCACATGATGACGGACGGTGAGTGACGATGCCCATAGCCCGCACGATGCGTCGCACGGCGCATTAATAAAAGTGTTTCGCGTCAGCCCGCACGGTGCGTCGCACGGCGCATTAATAAAAGTGTTGCCGTCGTGCGCCGCGCAACTCCTTGTTGTGCGTGGTCGCCTGTTTCCTGGTTCTGATGCAAGTGCATCAAACGGCAGAGGGAACGGGGCCGCGCGCCGACATTGCCCTGCACGCATCGGAGTTGAAAGCGCGCGGATTCACTGTGCTTGACGAGCACATCATCGACGCCAAGGTAATCGACAGGGCTCGCACTCTCACCCAATCGCGCTTAAGCCAGCTAATCAGCCAAGCCAAGGGCGCAGGCTGCAGTGTCAACCAGCAATACAAATTCAGCGAAATTGTGCACCGACAAAGGCACCGCTGGGACGTTCGACTGGGGGATGCTCGATCAAAGGAAGGAATGCACCCGATTTGGGCGCAGGTCTGCAGCGCTGCTCTTTCCGCTGTCACGCCAATCGTCTGTGAGGCTCAGGGCGCTGCCTTTACTGGCATCCAGGCTGTTCAGATGGGTGCCGTCATTAGTCGTCCTGGGGCAAAGGTGTGAACGATGCGAGCGCACTACATACAGCAAGAGAGAGTGTGTGTGTCACACAAACGAACGAAAGTGCTCGTGTGTACGTATGTGCATGCGTGTGTACAGGTGCAGCGGTTCCACTGCGACGCAACGCACGACCTGTTCGCCGATGCCAAGGCAGACGACTCCCATCGGCTGTATAATGTCTTTATACCCCTCGTTGACTTGATTGAAAATGGCGACGGCACTGAGTTCTGGGAGGTGGGGTACATACGCATGCACACACTCGCACGCACGGACACTCACATGTGCCTGTCTGTGTCTCCGTGTCGGATATGTGTGCCACGCATGATGTGAGTGATTCCATCCGTGATATGGGTGCGATGCGGAATGTGCGATGTGTTTTTGTTTGTGCGTGTATGTTTGCGTTGTGTGTGTGTATTCAGGTGCCGCTTCTTGAGGAGAGCTCGCGCGCACTTGCAAGGTAACCATCTCAAAACCAGCCCTCCAGCAACTTCACACTGTGTGCGTCCATAAGGACACTGACTTTTCAGAATCTCTATCGAGGCCTTATTTGTGCTCATCATCTCCCGCTTCCCCTTGAGAGAGAGAATTGGTTTTTAAAGGTACTTGTTCAGTAACCTCTGCACCCGAAATCTCACAACCCCCCCTTCCCTCTTTCATAATCACCCCGCTTCCTCTCCTCTAATTACCCCCCCCAGGCATTTTTTTTCTGGGCCTGGCGACGGCCTGGCGCTTGATGTGGCGAAAATAGAGGCGCCTGCTTGCAGGGCTGGAGGGCTTGTCGTTTTTGATTATCGCACTGTCCACCGCGGTAGAGAGCGCGCGAGAGAGATAGCGAGAGACGCGCGCGCGAAATAGAGCGCGCGCGAGAGTGGAAAGTGTGGGAGAGAGGCAGGGAGCAAGAGAGAGTATGCCTGTGTGCGCCTGTCACAGAGCCTGGCTCTCTTCACATCTATGCGAACACTCACGCACTCGCACGCGCGCAAACACGCATATACACACATGTACATGTATGCAGGACTGCCAAATCCACGAGAGGGAGGGCGCGAGCGCGCGATTGCCTATGTTACCTGTTCTACCGGAGGTACGTCTTGGTGTTTTGCACGTGCGCACGCACGCACGCACGCACACACGCACACACGCACACACCGCGCGGCGCGCACACATGGCACACGCTCCCACACACACTCGCACACGTACACAGGGTGTATGGACACATACAACTTCCCCCCATGGAGCATAGAAAATGCGGACGCGGAGAGGATCACTCACTTTCCGTATTTCCACGAACAAGCTGGGCCAGGCCGTATACAAGACAATCTTGATTACTTTACTCAAATCGAAGGCGATGACGCTTTTTGGCCCTCTCAAGCGTGATCTTGTGCATGAAAGTATGAGCAATCGCTATGTTCAAGGTGAACGGGGTAATTTACACCCTGAAGGGGTGTATTTCGCTGAATGAAAGGGGAAGAGTGCACTCGTGAGTGCATTCACAAAAAGTGAGGCTCAGCCGAGCTCGCCGACAGTGCCCGGCAGTGCACACGCCGTGTGTTTCTTTGTTTTATGTAAACGACATTGGATCAACTCAGGCCCCAAGTTGTCACGGTTCAAGTTTCAAGTTCAAGCCTTGCTGAGTTATTCACTGGCAAACTTGAACTTTATTGAACTTGAAGTTCAAAGTTCTAGTTCAAGTTCAAAGTTACTGTCACCGTGTGTTTCTTTGTTTTATGTAAACGACACTGGTTCAATAGGGTCCCGGGGGCGCACCGTGGGGATTCCCTACATTTACCCTCCACCTTAACTCGGACGCTGGCTATGCCGTCTTACTTC
>Ga0115006_10002926_pt1 | contig 11455 bp, 5 predicted proteins | sample ArcOceMetagenome_3_FD_88943 | JGI IMG/M metagenome (GOLD analysis project Ga0115006, IMG submission 88943) | Marine eukaryotic phytoplankton communities from Arctic Ocean - Arctic Ocean- Svalbard ARC20M Metagenome | ecosystem: Environmental > Aquatic > Marine > Oceanic | place: Arctic Ocean...
CATCGCAATAGACCGATGAGCTCGGTCGCTTCAGTCATCCAATCTGTCCCTTATCGATACTGGCGCCAAAGCCGTTCCGCGCGCCCTGAACAGACACTATACATCAACAAGTAGCCTTCTAATCGGTGATAAGCCGGCCGCTAGGGCCACTATCTTTTATCCGTCGACGCAATCATCGACCACAATATCCGCCCCAAAACAGATTGATGCGCAGGTTCAATCAAATGCTACATAATCAGCATAAAGCTCAGATTCAAGGTGCTAGAAACGTGCATTTTGCAAACCAGTTTCGACCACTAAATAAGGAGCTCAAGTCATCCACCTACAATCTTGTATAGGCTGTTTTTTATTCACTAGTGCGCAATAATTCGTTAGATGTAACTCTTATGGGTTAAGGCGCTCATAAGGATTTACTAAAAGAGTCACTTATAGACACGTCAAAGTTTAGATTAGTTCAGTATTGCGTTGGTTGTAGGCAGTCCATGATCAACGTATAAAAACAACAAGGGGAATCCATATGAAGCAATTAAAACGCAACAGTACACGATCCAAAAGGTCAAACGTATTTGCTCTGTCGATCGCTGCAGCAACAGCAATGACATTCAGCGGCATATTAAACGCTCAAGACGAAACGTCAGCGGACACATCGCGCCTAGAGGAAATTGTAGTAACCGCTCGAAAACGTCAGGAATCGATCCAAGATGTGCCATTGGCAGTCACCGCAGTAACGCCGGGGCAATTAGAGCGGGGCGGTATTAGAAATATTTTAGACATATCCAAATTGATTCCCAACGTCGAACTGCACCAGACATCGCAGGGATCGCACTCCCTAAGCCCTTCGATTCGTGGCCTGAGTTACGACGATATCGAAAAATCCATCGAGAGCACCATCGGCGTAGCCATCGACGGCGTGTTTATGGCGAGCAATTCTGGCGCAGTGTTCGATTTCTTTGACGTTGAGTCGGTGGAGGTGCTGCGTGGCCCTCAAGGTACGTTGTTTGGCCGCAACACCATTGGTGGCGTTATCAACCTGCAACGCACCGAACCTACGGGTGAGTGGGGAGCCAAGTTAGAGGCTACCGCGGGCGATGAAAAAATGACCGATCTAAAAGCCGTCGTCAATATGCCACTCGGCGAGAATGGTGGCGTTAAAATAGCCGTCAAAGATCTGCAGTCAGACTCGCATTTGTACAATATCACCATCAATGATCGACGCGATTATCGCGATAGTCAGACCGCATCGGTATCGGTAAAGTACGATTTTACCGAAAATACCTCAGCGGTTTTTACCTATGACGACTACGATCACAACACCACGGCACCCGATATTATCAATACATCACCCTCTGGCCATGCTCTGTGTGGCGGCAATACCACCGCCAACTGCGCAGTGGCGTCCTCTGATATTTCTGCCGCTCAGGATTACAGAGTATCGGTGCAACTGCTTCCGCTGGTGGCCACACTGAAAGGCGAAAATACCAGCTTAAAAGTGACCCACAACGCCGACAACTACCAACTCAAGTACATTATGGGCACCATGGAGTATGACGAGCTTGCCAACCTAGCGTCTTGGGGTACATCGGGTGTGATGTTCCCAGTCACTCGCGAGCAGACCTTCGAGCAAATCTCGCACGAACTGCAATATATTTCCGATCTCGATGGACCGATGAATTTTGTCGCTGGCTTATACTACCTCGACGCCGAGTCCTACATTACCTCGGGGCCGATACAAAACTTTACCGCCGACCACAATTTAGAAGCCACCGCCATTTTTGGAGAAATGACCTACGACCTCGATGATATTTACTCGGTGACCTTAGGCGCACGCTACACCGAAGAGGACAAACAGCTAGACTCGCGATCATGGGCTCTCCTTGACTCTGCAAACCGTGAAGCCGATAACCGCGATGCAACTGAAAATCAGGGTCAACCGACCTTCTCCGATGACAACATCAGCTACCGTGTCGTGCTGCAGCGAGAGTTTTCAAAGGGCATGATGTACGCCTCTTACGCAACGGGCTTCCGTAGCGGTGGTTTCTTTAACCGCGGTTCCACCGAGTCAGAATTACTGCCCTACTCATCAGAGGAAGTCAGCAGCTTTGAGCTGGGTATGCGCAGCAATCCAACCGACAACTCGCAGGTCAACTTGACGTTCTTTAGCGCCGACTACGATGACAAGCAGGTGCAAGTGATCGTGGCTGGAGACGACCCAGTCTGTGGCAAGGGCACCGCTGAAAACGGCGTGACCTGCTCGTTCACTCGAAATGCCGGTCAAGTCAGCATGAGTGGTATTGAATTTGAAGGCGTGTTAATGCCGACCGATGCACTCACCCTGCGCGCAGCCATAGGTACCTTCGATGGCGAGTACGACGAATACGACTATGATGGCGTCGACATCTCTGACAAGGCTCGGCTGATGTATGCACCTGAAGTCACCGCCAGCTTCGTCGCTGAACACACCTCTGAAATAGCCGGTGGATCACTCACTGTATCGGGTAGCTTCAGCTTCAAAGACGAAGTGGATACCCAGGCGGCATGGGCTACTTACGACCCTAAAACTGGGCCAGAAGTGACCATCGAAAGCTATGAAACCATCGATTTATCGGCCACCTATTTGAAAGACATGGGCAATGGCACATTGAAGCTGATGGTTTATGGCACCGACATCCTCGAGGGTGGCAACCGTATCAACCGTCTGTATGATGCCGGCAGTTTTTCTTGGGCAGAACTGGTACCTCGCCGACAGTTTGGCGTCACGCTGGGCTACGAGTTCTAAATCGCAGCCTGAGTCTGATAACAGCAACACCAAAACGGCCAAATGCAAATTTGGCCGTTTTTTTATAGCCTGCGACATATCGTCCGCACGCACGTTGCGCACAGCCCCGTATCGATCATCCGCCAGATGATGGCGCGCAATGTTGCCAAACATCCCCTGCTCAAAGCCGCCAAATCGATTGTCTGCGAATCGTTTACGCCAGTCTCGGCAGTGGCAAACAGGTTGTTAATTGGGTATTAGACAGGGTGTTAATCGGGTATTAGAAAAGTGCGCTGCGGTGTCTAGTAAAAGATCGCCGGCGAACAGGGGCTATTTTATCAAGGGTGGCAGTGGTACCTAGGGTTGGGCTCTGGTGATATAGGCCGCCAATTAAACACCGCCTTAAATCGCCGCTTTTGGTGGTTAACTGTACGTTAGCGCTCGACACCTAAAGGTCATTATGCGCCGTTGCGATTCAAGCCTACGATCTGATAAGCCCACCGGACGACAAACATTGCACCACTGCAACCCAACGCCTACGCCATAACAAACCATATTGCTAGCAGTTCCCGCCCATAGCCCAAGCGACCTAAACCTTACCTAAAGCGCGACCATCACATCCACCAACCCCTCAAACATACCCGTTTAACGCTATTATCCGCAGCCCATACGCCCACCCAAACTAGTAGGTTACAAGCGTATAACCCGATTATATTCACATTTTTATATCGCATTTGTCTATGCTCCGAATCGGGAGTGTGCTGGATCAACGTTAAACTTTACCGAAGTTAAGCTTCTCCCTCACTCAATAAAATTAGCCGGCTCGATCTAGACCAACGTCGGCAATGGGTGAATGCCAAGACATGAGGGCAACAATACGAGAAACAGATCAAAATCAAAGAGGTGGGACTATGAAAAAATATGGATATTTAAACCGACACCGCAGCGTATCATTGCTAGCGGCGATACCGCTGTTGACATTGAGCGGGATAGGCGTAGCACAAGAGAGCGCCGAAGCGGACTCATCGCGCCTAGAGGAAATTGTAGTCACTGCGCGCAAGCGTACGGAATCGATTCAAGATGTGCCTGTAGCCGTTACGGCTATAACACCCGGTCAGCTAGAAAGAGGCTCTATTAGAAATATTGTCGACGTTTCTAAGTTAGTTCCCAACGTCGAACTGCACGAGGCAGCGCAGGGGTCGCACTCCCTGAGCCCTTCGATTCGTGGCCTGAGCTACGACGATATCGAAAAATCGATCGAGAGCACCATCGGCGTCGCCATCGACGGCGTGTTTATGGCGAGTAATTCTGGTGCAGTGTTCGATTTCTTTGACGTTGAGTCGGTTGAAGTACTGCGCGGCCCTCAGGGCACTCTTTTTGGACGCAACACCATCGGTGGTGTGATTAATGTTCAAAGAACTGAACCAACCGGCGAGTGGGGCGGAAAAATAGAAACGACTTTCGGTGACGAGCAGCTGATCGATCTAAAGGGTATCTTAAACATGCCTTTGGGTGATAAAGGTGGCATTAAGATTGCCGTTAAAGATGTTGAGTCCAAGTCTTTTTTATACAACGTCACCACTGACAGCAGACCTGATCATCGCGACAGCCAGACTGCCTCGATCTCTGTGAAGTACAACTTCACAGAGAACACGTCAGCTATATTGACTTATGACGACTACGATCACGACACGACGGCACCCGATATTATCAATACCACAACAGACATAGCTTCTTCCTGTGCTGGCACACCTGGAGTGTCCGATCCAAACCCACTCAACTGTGGCACCGCATCTTACGATGTTTCTCAAGCATCTGGCTTTAAGGTATCGGTGCAGGCTCTGCCATTGATAGCAAAGCTTAAAGGTGAAAATTTCACGTTTAAGGTGACTCATCAAGGCGACAACTTCGAACTGAAGTATATTATGGGAACCATGGAATACGATGAGCTGGCTAAGCTTACCGCTTGGGGCACGCCTAATGTTTTATTCCCAGTTGTCAGAGAGCAAACCTTTGAGCAAGAGTCTCATGAGCTGCAGTATATTTCTGATCTAGAGGGCCCTGTGAACTTTGTTCTTGGTGCCTACTATATGGAAGCCGATTCTTACATCACTTCTGGTCCCATTCAGAACTTTACCGCAGACCACAGCTTGGAAGCTTCAGCGCTTTTCGGTGAGATGACTTATGACTTGAATGACCTCTGGTCGATTACTGCCGGCGCACGATACACAGAAGAAGATAAAGAGCTCTATTCTCGCTCTTGGGCTCTTTTGGATTCTGCAGGCAGACTTGAAGAAAATCTTGATACAGCGACCAATATCGGTAGTCCAACTTTTTCAGACGACAACACAAGCTACCGTGTAGTTCTGCAAAGAGAGTTCGAAAAGGGCATGATTTATACCTCTTTCGCAACCGGCTTCCGCAGTGGCGGATTCTTTAACCGCGGATCAATCGCGTCAGAGTTATTGCCATACCAGTCCGAAGAAGTCGAAAGCTTTGAAATTGGTATGCGTAGCAATCCAACTGATCGCTCGCAGCTTAATATCACGTACTTCAGTACCGATTACACCGACAAGCAGGTTCAAGTTATTGTAGCTGGCGATGACCCAGTCTGCGGTAAAGGTACCGCGGAAAACGGCGTGACCTGCTCGTTCACTCGAAATGCCGGTCAAGTTAGTATGAGTGGTATCGAATTAGAAGGCGCATTAATGCCGACCGATGAACTCACCCTGCGCGCAGCCATAGGTACCTTCGATGGCGAGTACGACGAATACGACTACAACGGTGTCGATATCTCAGACAAAGCGTACCTTATGTATGCACCTGAATTGACCGCTAGTTTGGTTGCTGAGTACACCACTGAAGTTTCTGGCGGCTCACTGACAGTTACTGGTAGCTTGAGTTACAAAGATGAAGTTTACACTCAGGCAGCATGGGCTACTTGGGACGCAGCAACTGGCCCAGAGGTTGTTATTGATAGCTTCGAGACTGTGGATCTTTCAGCCACTTACCTGAAGGATATGGGCAATGGAACATTGAAGTTAATGGTCTACGGAACAGATATCTTTGAAGCTGATAACCGCATCAACCGTCGTTATGACGCAGGTCCCTGGTCTTGGGCAGAGCTTGTTCCAGGTCGTCAATTTGGTGTCACTTTAGGATATGAGTTCTAAGCATCTGAACTTTTAAGAAGCAGTAACTAAAAGGCGGTTGAACTCAGTTCAACCGCCTTTTTTATATCCTCCTTGCAACAGCATCAATAACAACACCATCTACCCGCAAGAGGTAAGCAAATATGCAGCAAACTACAATTACACTAGTTAAACGCCATATCGAGGATGGCATTCTGTGGCTTACGAAAAACAATCCTCATGATAATTTTGGCATATCTCGAGCGATGCTCGAGGGCGGTAACCGTGTCAGTAGAAGATATGACGCAGGCGCATTCGCGTGGGCAGAACTGGCACCTCACCGTCAGTTTGGCATCACGCTGGGCTACGAGTTCTAGATCGCAGCCTGAGTCTGATAACAGCAACACCAAAACGGTCAAATGCAAATTTGGCCGTTTTCTTATGCCCATCGATGGATCGAGCCGCCCACGCCATCGAACCCAAACAGCTGCCCTCCCCCCCCCTTTACCAGTGGGTTAATTCACGCCCATCCCTTAGGCGCACAATCAGCAATGCCGGTATCCGTTAAAACCCGCCCAGCAAAGATTGCCTGCTGTAATCGCCCCAATCAATGACTCGATCAGCGCCGCCTCTGCATTTACACAGGTTTATCTTAAGCGGCGCGCAAGCTACCATAGCGCCATCACTTATTGCCTGCTGTTGATGCCACGCCCGCATTCTAGGCAGTACCCGCATCCCATTGATAACTAGGATGATGCGCTGACTCGAGCATTTGGCCATCAGCACCCATGACCGACCCAAAGGACCTCCGCATGAATTACACCAATATTCGCTATAGCGTCAGCGATAAAATCCTCACCCTGACCCTCGATCGTCCCGACCACCTCAACGCCTTTACCGTCGGTATGTCTCACGAACTGGTGGATGCCTTTCAACGCGCCAGCGACGACGACCAAGTTGGCGCCATCGTGGTGACCGGAGAGGGGCGGGCTTTTTGCGCCGGTATGGATCTCAGCGTGGCCGACAACGTGTTTGGGCTCAACGAAAGCCTCCGACCCACGCTTGCCGATCTGCGCGAGCGCGCCGACGACGACGATATCTATCATGGGGTTCGCGATTCTGGGGGCCGGGTCACGCTCGCCATGTACGACTGCAAAAAACCGATTATTGGCGCCATTAATGGCGCTGCGGTGGGTATAGGGGCGAGTATGACCTGCGCCATGGATATTCGTCTGGCCTCAGAAAAAGCCAAGGTCGGCTTTGTCTTCAACAAGATCGGCATCACCCCAGAGGCCTGTTCGAGCTGGTTTCTACCACGGATTGTCGGCATGGCCACGGCGCTTGAGTGGTGCTACAGCGGTGACATTCTCGACGCTCAAACGCTACGCGACGAGCGCTACGTCAAAGGGGTCTACGCGCCCGAGCAACTGCTCGACGCGGCCTACGCCATCGCCCGCAAGATCGTCGTGCACAGCCCAGTATCGATCGCCCTAACCCGTCAGATGATGTACCGCAACGCCGCCGAAGACCACCCGCTGAAAGCCCATCAGGTGGATTCGCTGGCGATATTCTACGCCAGTCTCAGCAGTGGCAAGGAGGGTGTCGCTGCGTTTTTAGAAAAGCGCCCTGCGGTGTTTACCGACAAGGCGTCGACCGATATGCCGTCGTTTTATCCCTGGTGGTAATGACGGGCCGGGCTTGGCACCTGATGAAGCACATTTAAATCACGCTGAACCGCTAACTTTGGCCGTTAGCGGCTCCTTTTTTGCGGCACCTAAACAAGCGCCAAGGCCCCGTGACTAGACCCGCCCTTGGCGCTTAGGGTAGATCGGCGGCCAGTGCTCACTAGGGTCAACTCAATATTCTGTGGACCCTCTTTGCATATCAGGCTCAGACGCTTACTGCCTGTTGATATGACTAGACACATCAGCTTCTACTTTTAGTCTTTCCTGATAATGTTGGGATTCCATCCGATGAGGTAAACATTGTATTGAGGTTATCCCAACTTAGAGCTTCATGAGCTACCCGGTCACTTGCTAAAAAAACAGACGGACTTTCTGTCTTAATCAGAAGGCGCACCATGGCCAATTCTAAAATAAGGTGGTTGATACTCCCGATACCCAGTAAGCAAAATCATAATCTCCAGTGCCCTCGAATACAAACTTAGTCATAGCATGATTGCACCCACATCGCCCCTGGAAACATGCGCCTGCTATTAACACAAAGAGTGAAATAAAATCTCCAAGACAACAGAGCGAAAGAGACTCTGCAATTACAACAATGGCTTGCTAGCAGCGGTGGATATTTGATATCGACTAGGGACCGAAATAGACGAGACTATATCCGGCCACATTCGATGGAAAATGAAATGGCCCTGGTCATCTACATAATTCAGCGCGGCACCCGCTAACTTTGGCAATACCCGTTCCATCGCTATTATCGATTTATGCTGATCTTGTTTACCATGCCATATAGTTACTGGGCATCTAAGGATATTTAAATCATCAGGCCAGTCACCTGACAAAAGATGCAATTCATTCGCCATCTCTTTCCAAGCGTGCTTACCCCTGCCAATAAAAGCCCTAGCGATATGGCCTGAATGCTCACTTAGTGCCACTTGATCTGGTTTTAGAGCTCGGCTACGAGCATAAGAAAAGTAACGGTCAATATCACTATAGAGAAATTTACACACTAACTTAAGCATCGCCCTGCTAACAGCCGGCGAGTGCTCAGTAAACTTAAGTATCAGCTCATCAGTGTAACGGCCATTACCATTGATATTGGTAAACGGGTTCAATCCAATATTAGAGACTAGACATAATTGCTGAACGCGTGTGCCGAAGTACTGCGCAGCAAACAAGCCCCAAACTGAGCCTGCTGAATAAGTAATAATCGAAAATTCATCTATATGTTCATGCTGGCAAAAATTATCAAGATCAGCGCACCAAGACTGAAAGCTCTTACTCGGATCCTTGGTCGAACCACCAAAGCCCGGTCGGTCAATGGCAATCAAGCGAATATTTTTTACTATCAATGCATCTACCGGGTGGTCACATTCTAGACGACCGCCGACAAGCCCGTGAAAATAAAATACTGGATAGCCATCCAATACACCATATTGGGAAATACACAGTTCACGACCATTTTCTAACCTAAAACTGTGTTGACCAGCACTCGCTCTATACTCATGAGAGGCATCTTTTTCTTGACCCACCAATGGCATATGCAAGGCTGGCATGGTCAGAATAAGCTTTATTAGTTCAGCCTGGCTGTTGGTATTTGTCTTTGCCAGAACTGTCTTCATATAGGATCTTACCGTGTGGTAGCTCAGGTTAAGTTCTTCCGCTACTTCAGGTAATTTATTGGCACCATTGACCACAGAGTTTAACAACAGACACTCGGCATCCGTCAATTGGAATATCTTTTTAAGCTTCCTATTATTTAGTTTAAAATCTGATTTTCCGATAGTGATAAACACCAACATATTACCGCTGTTGTTTTTCTTATCGCTGTCAATGGCGTCGGCGGGCAGGACAAATATCGATACCTTTTGATCAAGCTCTATTTCACGGCCAACAACAAAATGTCTTAACTGGCCATCATCGAACTGCTCATGATCAGAGGTGTTAGAATGTAGCAAATTTTGAAAGGATTGATTAATATCACTGTCACACAAATGCAGCTTATTGTTACTGATTCTCAGATGTCTGGAATGTCTAATTAGACTAACTGCACAATCATTGGCCTCGACAATATCTTGCTCATCGTCAAGCACCAAAACGCCTAGTGGCAATTGATTAAGTGCTGCTTTGAGTAAATCATGCCCCAAACTCTGTCGTTGAATTTCACTAAATATCTCAACCGCTTGATTTAAGTGGCTGACAAGTAGTCGATTTTCCTCGCTGCTTGCCGCAGGAGCACCATCGATCAATAGCTCAAACAAACTTGCCAAAAGTGAAGAATCTAACGCTGTTTGGTAAATTTTTGACACTAACTCTTCATTGGTCTCTTTAGCCATTTTACACTCTCGTTTAAAAGCGAAACCCCGATCTCAAGCCTAGATAAAAACCGCATAAAATTAAAAATCTGGATTTTATAGACTGTGGCCCTCAATTGGGGGTATTACCTACCAACAATAGAAGCTTAGACTAGTCGCTAGAACTTTTAATAAACAATGCTTGAATTACACAGAATTCGGAAGATAACGCTGCGGAGATCAGCCATGCGACCAAGCCAGTTAGTCCTATTTTGTACCCTGATTATGCTACTCCAGGCTTGTGGTAACGGAGTCCCAACCCCTAATCCACCTGTTGCTGATCCACCTACCACCTCTTCAGAGGCGACCACAGCAATTTCAGGATCAGCCGTAAAGGGCCCACTAATCGGTGCAATTGTGCAGGCTCATCAATTTAGTGCCAGCGCAGAGAATTTTATTGGTGACTTATTGGATACCGGTGAAACCGGATCTGATGGCGCAATAAGAGGAGTTGAAATTCCTGACAGTTATACCGGAACTGTCATATTAGTGGTCACTGCTGACGCTGACACCCTAGACCTAACTACCGGTGAAGCACCGGTTATCACAAGATTAATTACTATCATATCAGCAGATCAACTTAGTGCTGAGACGCCTATCTATGCAACACCTTTAACCACCGTTGCTCTTGAATTGGCAGTATCAAACTCCGGCGAAGGTTCAACGTTATATCCAAACGATGATGACGACGAAATATCTGAAGCTGAATTTTTAACGGCTGTAAGTTCAGCATCAGACCAAACTGCAAGCCTACTTGGATTTGGTCTCGACCAAAAAATAGATATTTTCTCTACCCCTCCGGTAGTGACTGATGCCATAAAAACCGAAGAACAACTGGCCGCGTCCACTGCTTATCGAACAGCAATTGAAGGCCTTTCGGCGGTTGTTGTTCTATTGCAGGAGGCTGCAGAAAGCACCAACCCCAACACTACATCGACCACCACAGATATGTTAACTGCAATAGCAGAAGATATGACCGACGGTGATATCGACGGCGAATCAAAAGACGGCGTTATTGACGCTATAGCAGAAATAGAAAGCGGTGGCATAGCAATCGAAACAATTTTAATCACTGACCCCAACACCTTAAATATTCCTGGCACAGACATTCCCATTACTGAAATTGGCCAATTGTTAATCGACGAATCAGAGACTACAAGTACGGAGGACACCGATTTAGTAGCTTCTGATTACAGCCCTCAAACAAATATAACCATTTCTGACATTGATGGAGATGGCGTCGCCGACGATGTTGACGCGTTCCCGCAGAATGAAACGGAATCGGTTGACACTGACAAGGATGGCGTTGGCGACAACACGGACGCCTTTCCGGCGGATGCAGGAGAAACGGTTGACTCAGATAGCGATGGCGTCGGCGATAACACAGATGTATTTCCCAATGATCCCAGCGAGACCATGGATACCGACAGAGACGGTGTTGGTGATAATGCAGATGTATTTCCCAGCGATCCCACCGAAACCATGGATACCGACAAAGATGGTGTTGGCGATAATGCTGATGCCTTTCCTGCC
>Ga0115006_10002927_pt1 | contig 11452 bp, 15 predicted proteins | sample ArcOceMetagenome_3_FD_88943 | JGI IMG/M metagenome (GOLD analysis project Ga0115006, IMG submission 88943) | Marine eukaryotic phytoplankton communities from Arctic Ocean - Arctic Ocean- Svalbard ARC20M Metagenome | ecosystem: Environmental > Aquatic > Marine > Oceanic | place: Arctic Ocean...
CAGCGCACAGGAGACTTCCAACCGCACCCCCATTTCTGCCCTTGCTGCCGTCCCTAGAACAGCCCCAAGGGCTCCCCCCCCCCCCGCTGTGTGCCCGAGCAGCGCCTTTACGGATGTGGACCGTCTACTAGCTTTTCCTGCACCCGCAATCATGGGGTACATGTTCACTGGTGCAGGAAAGCTAGTTGACGGGAGCATGATGTTATGATGCGCCACAAGGCAGCAAGTAAAGCATAGGCATCCCTCTGTGCACCCCCGTAGGGTAGAGTGTGTTACGCCGGCAAGCGGTCAACACACCCTGTTTTGCTCTGTTTCGTACCATTGTTTTGTTGTGTTTTCATTCTTTCTCTCTGTATCCTCCAGACAAATTATGGCTTGTCCTGCCGACTCGTGAAAATCTCTCCTGGATCTTCCACGGCCTGCGCATGACAAAATCATCGCCAATAGGGAAATCACTAACACCAGTGACTAAAGGAACCCACCGCGGCTGGGCAGGCCCACCGCGAACGCCAGCGATTTAGACATGGTCTTGAGGGGCAGCTTGCGCCAGCTCGCCGTTTCCTCCTTCTCCTCTCGCAACGAGTTGCCTGTGCCTCTCATGCTCAGGTTGCGTCTAGAACCGAGGTTGTTCACCAGTTGATTGGCGGCGCGTTTGGCGATAGGCACCGCAAAGATTCCACCTGCGGAAGCGGGCGCGGCAGCAGGTGGGTTGCCGCCCGGCGAGATGGCATGCTTGGTTGCCCCCAACGGGGGCAACTCAGACCGCATGGGCTGCAGCAGCCCTGTAGACGGTGTCCTCAAAGAGGCTCCTCTGTGAAGGGCCGCCGTCGGTACACTTGCTGTCCGTGACCGCAAACCGCCGACCGAAGAACACTGGCCGCTATCCTCTTCTCCCTCTATCATTGCCGGCAGCGCAGACTCGGAGGTTGGCGTTGGCATCGACATTCGCCGAACGAAAAAAGTCGGAAGACTTGACGGGCTGGGCGACGGTGTCGATACCGTGGTCGCTACCTTGAGTGCCGGCGACACGAGCGTCTTTTTGTCCTGTGACACGTGCTGCATCACGTCCTGGAGACTCATTCCCAGATTTCCTCCGAGTCGGGACATCCCGGGCCTTTTCACAGGTTTTTTGCTTTGCTCCAGCACATGTTTGATCACCGCTTCCACAACTTGCGCTTTTGCCTTGCGCATATGATGAGTGTCCTGCCCTGCTATCGACCCGCCGTTGTGGTCGGCCAGCGGGTTGTCCTGCAAGAAAGCCAGGATCTCCGTGACTACGTCCGCGGTGCAGCTGAAGCGCGGAATATTGTTTTTGGAATGATTGGCTGGTGCGCCAGGCGTCTGAAAAGAAATAAGGTCTTCTTTTTCTATGATGCTGATACAGTCTAAGACGAGGTCTAGCTGCCATGTAATCCTTGCCTTTGTGGCCTCCTCTTCGGCCAGTCGTGCTTGCTCGGCAGCGGCGCGCAACACAGCTTTTTTGTTTTGCACCAACTTTTGCTGCTTGCGGCGATTCATCTCCACACATTTTTCGCGGATCTGCCGTTGCCTGGCTTCAATGGCTGTTATGCTCGAGGTGTGTGGGGAATACCATCTACCACTAGCTGTTGAGCGCTGCCACCTGTAGTCTGGTCCATCCCCGGCAAAGCCTGGAGTGTGTGGCTGGGCACAGGCGTCCCAGCATTGAGTTGCTGCATCCCGGCGCTTACTGCTACTTGGCATCCTGGCGCCCCGCTCGGCATCCTCCCCACCAGTCCCCTTCACGCGGACGTTGACGCCGTATTCCCTCAAGAGGTCTACCAGCTCAGCACTATTCGGGTGGAGGGTGTGTCCTTCCTGCATCACAGCAAGCGCTTTTCGCATGTCGCCACTGCCGATGCACAAATTCGCCAGCCGTACAAATATTTTCGGATCGTGGGGGTCGAGGCGTAAACACTGTTCAAGATCGGCAATGGCCTCTGACACCTTGTCCGCCTGTAAGAGAGCCAGCGCTCGACTAGCATACAGGGCAGGGTCGTCCGGGGCGAGTCGCATGGCGTCCGCAAGCTCCAGCAATGCTCCTGCACTTTCCCCCTCATCCAACAGCTTCCATGCACGACTTTTATGTTCAGCCACGCGATCGCTCACACGCTTCGGTGGCGGGGCATGTGCAAGGCGCGTGCCGTCTTGTCTGGGCTGTAACCGTGGCTGCGGTGCGTCAGCTGCACAAGAATTCGCTTCGTCTTTGCCGGGCTGTGCTAGCTTGTCCATCTGCTCCAGCTGTCGTGCTGCCGAAGAAGGCCCATCTGCGGTCGCGCCCTCAGGTCCGGACCCCTCTCCCGCAGCTGTGCTGGCCGGTTGGCCAGAGGGTGCAGCAGCCTGACCAGCGGCACATTCTGGATGAGGGGAGTGTTCCGGCATCGCGGCCGCTCCCGGCATCGCGCACTCGCCCTCCACCGTTTCGTCTGCGACACGTTCCCCCTCATCCAGACCCCCCGGTGTGCTTTGCTCGGGCACAGGCTGCGCCACGGTGCCGTCTGCAGCGCCAGCCTCGGGCGCTGCTTCCCCAACGGATGCTTCCTCAGCGACGACCCCTTCCTCCGGCAACAAGACACGATTTTCCTCGGCATTCGCGTCAGGCACGCCGTCGCTCTGTTCGCCCACGCCTTCCGGCGGCACAGAGGCGGAATCCTGCGCTTGTTCTGCGGCGGGCGGTGCCGACCTCGCTTCGGCTTGCTGCGCCGCGCTGTCTGCCTGCTGTTCCTCCTCCTCGATGGGCTCCCCTGCCGACTCTGTCGAGTCAGGCTGCCAGGCGATTTCCTCTGCGATGTCCTGTGACCCCGGCGCCGGACCCTCCTCCGCGCTGTCGTGAGCCACGGGCACGGCGCCTTCCTGCGCGGCTGCATCTTCGCACGTCGACGACGCGTCCGGGCCGCGCGCAGCGGCTCCGCCCCCTTTTGCCACCGCCGCGTCTGCCGGCCCGCCGCTGCTGCCGCCCGCCTCTTCCGGCACCGAGTCAGCTACCTCCACGACCGCCTCCCCGTGCGTCGACGCCTCCCCCGCAGCCCCGCCGCCGTCGTCCAGGGAGCTCTCCAGCGAGGCGTTTGCTGCCTCAATCTGCTCCTCGGCCGCGGACATCGTCGCGGCCAACTTCGCCTTTTCGGCCTCGGCGAGCTTGAGCGCGGCCCGAAGGCTCGCGTCGGGCGCCGCCTGCTCCCCTCCGGCTGCCGCTTCCGCGTCTGCCATCCCCGTGTGGGCCGCGTGGCTCGGGCTAGAAGGCCGATGGGCCTACTTGCTTCCCTGTACGCCCCGTTCCCACAAACGGAAACTAGCACAACCACCAGCTCACGAATGCGATTCGTGGACCACTGGCATGGCCAGCGGCAGCGACGACACGGCGGACCTGTGTGAGTGCTGGCAATCAGCCGCGGAGCTCGCGCGCAGCTGGGATGAGCTGCGCAGCGCCCGGGTCGTGGCGGCCCACGCGGCGCTGCAGGACGCGCAGCAGATGGGCAGGCTGGCCGACGACCGCCTGCGCAGCCTGAGGTGAGCTCGGCGTGCGAGCGGCGCGGCGGGAGCTGTTCGCACGCAGAACAGGAAGGGGGCCCCGGCGCGTGTGCCGCGCGCCGGCAGCGGGGGTGCCCGTCCCGCCCGCACCCGCTGTGCCCTGACGCAGGGCACCCCGTGCGCATGCAGTGCGCAGGCGTCGGTGCGCGAGGACGAGCAGAGCACGCCGTCCGTATCCTCTGTCACGGGCTCCGACGTGAGCGGCCATGTTGACACGTGGCCCGCGTGGAAATGCAAGGTGTGTGTTCAGTTACCCGCGCGTGCAGGCCGGCGGTCCCTCCCCGGAGACCCGGAGACCCCGCGCGGACGCGCGGCGTGCCTGCGTGCGGGCGGCGGGTCTCTCCTCGCGCGCGCGTCGGCCAGACGCCCGGATGCGCGGGGCGTGCGTGACGCGGGGACGGGGTGCAGGTGCTGCACCCAAAGGGCCTAGGGACGCGGCAACTCCTCGCGCTGCAGGGGGACGCGCTGAACCCGCAAAACGGGATCAACAAGCGCAACCCCGCCCTCGTCCGCGTGGGGCCCGACCGCGTGTCGATCCGGTACACGACAAACATCCGGGGGAAACAAGAAACCAAGGTGCTGTACGCGGACGAGATACTGGGTGTCGACATCACGCACGTCGACGCAAATGCGCACAAAGAGGGCGTGCTAGAGGGCCTGGTGCACAAGAAGAACATGCGGTGGATCGTCTCCATCTACGTCCTCACCAAGCCCAGCGCACCAGTATCGGAGACGGGCACCAGCTGCCTCGAGGTGTACCAACTGTCGTCCTTCAGGGGCACGAACGACGAGGTGTTGGACGACGAGCGGCATCGCGAGGCAGCGCACCAGTGCCATGATGAGGTCCTGCGCGTCAGCCACCTGTGTGCGCCTCTCAATCGCGAGGTGCTGCAAAAGGCTGGCTTCAAGCGTCGCAAGCTCCTTGTCATCGTCAACCCCATGTCTGGTCACAAGATGGGCAAGGCGATCTGGGAAAAGGTGGGCAGTGCTCTGCGCAGTGCGCTCCGCGTGCTATGCGCATCGTGTGCTTGCGGGGCCGGGCCGTCTGCGGACGTAGCCCTGCTGCCTGCTGCCTGTTGCCATCTTGCCTGCTGTCTGTGGCCATCTTGCTCGCGTCTGCCGCTGCCGCTCTGACGGCTGCGGTGCGCATTTCCGGCACGAATCTGCGTGTGTGTGCTGTGGCACCAGCCACCTCGCTGGGCGCCGGGCGTGCCTCTCGGGGCGGTGCGTGGAATGGCGGCTCCGCGTCAAATGACGGCTCTGTGCCTTGTTAGGTTGAACCCTTGCTGAACAAAGGGGACGTGCCGTACGAGGTGAAGATGACTGAATATGGCGGGCATGCGAGGCATATGGTCAAAGGCTCTCGTGAACAGGGAATCGCAGCCCTCGAACCTGCCGCCTGCAGCGGCGTGCTTGTCATTGGTGGCGACGGCACGGTGTGCGAGGTGAAACTCGTGTGCATGTCGTGGCTGCTGCGCTTGCTGTGCCGCCCCTTGGTGTGCATGGTGCGGGGAAGTGCGGAGCTGCGGCATTTTGGTGTGCGGTGGTGTGTCTTATGCCACAGCGCAAGGGACAAGGCGCATCAAGGCCCCATGCCGGAGCTCACGTTTAGTCTGGGGAATACGACAGGTGCTGAACGCGCTCTTTGAGCGGCAAGACAGCGAGGCAGCCATGGATAAGCTGGTTGTCGGGACCGTACCCGCGGGGTCTGAGTGTGCGTTTGCTAAGATGACCACATTCCTCGACCCACACAGCGCTTGTTGGGTGCTGCTCAAGGGGCACCGTGTATCGGCCATCGATGTGATGCGCATCACGCAGGTACATGCATGTTCTGCGCACCACACAGGTCCTCGTGTGGCTCTTGCACGGTAAGATGAGCCTGTGGGGGCAAGAGAGCTGAGAAGGGTGGGCGTGCGGAGAAGGCAGGCGTGGCTGCACGTGGCAACTGATGGCCGAGGATTGCTGCGTGCCTGCGTGCGCTCCTGCGCTGTCTGTCGCCAGGGCAAAACCGTGATGCACTCGGTGTGCGGCATCGGATGGGGTCTGGGCGGGAAGCTAGCTGAGGAGAGCGAGGCCCTCCGCGACACGTTTGGCCCTGCTCGGTACCTCATCAGTGGTATTAAGAGTTTTGTCAAGCTTCGCGGCTGCCCGGGCATCCTGGAGCTCCTGATTCCCAGGTCCTTTGTCTCCTCTCTCGTTAGCTCCTCTCTCGTTAGCTCCTCCCGGCCAGATCCTGTGCCTGCCAGCCTGGCATACCGCTTGAGGCATCCTGCCATACCGCTTCCTGCCATACGCTTCAGCGCTCCTTCCAGCGCCGTCTGAGCGAGGCTGTGCGCGTGCACATCTTCTCCCAGCCTGCTGTTCTCCTTGTGCATGAGTGCGTACGGCAAGGGCGGTGGACGAGTGGCTTTGGCTCGGCACTGACGTGTGCAATTGTGGACGCACCATCAACAGCACTGCGGCTCCGCTTCCCTCAAGCCAGGCAGCTTGTACGTTTGGAGATGCGTGCAGCGTCTGCCAGGACCCCCTTCCTTTTGCTCCGTGCAGCCAGTCCGACATGACGTCGGGAAAGGCCACACAGGATGCTACGTGGCAAGTTCACCACTCCGACTTTGTGCTCATTGGCATCCTCAAGTCCGGTCGCTCCCTCCCGTTCTCTGCCTCGCATTTCACAGCCCTTCTGCGTCTTTCTTTCCGGCGCTGGAAAGACGAGAATGGGGTGCCGTGTGCACCAGACAGTGGTCAGACAGTGGTCAGACAGTGCTTAGACAGTGCTCGCGACTTGTGCGCGCAGACCATAGGCCTCGAGTGGGTGATGCTGAGATGCGTTGCTTGCGGTGCCGTGGTTTGAGCAGCAAAGGCAGTGGTGCCAAACGTCCACCTTTCCGACGGCTTGGTTGACATATTGGCTGTCAAGAAAGAGGGTGGCAATCACCTCCAGCTGATCAAGGCCTCTTACAAGCAATTTCTGGCCACAGGCAACAACTCTGATGAGGTGTCTGCCACTGCTGCGAGCGACCGACGCCGCTTTCCACACTGCCGTGTCTGCCTGCAGTGTTTGGCTTCAGTGTGTGTCTGCCTGCCGCTTGTTGCCTTGCCTGTCTGCCGCGCGTGCCTTTGATGGGGGGGGGGTCACACGTGCGCGCAGACGCATTATTTGATGCGCAAGGCGACGGCAGTGAAGCTGACCCCGAAGGACAGTTGCGACAAGATCAACGTGGACGGCGAGGTTGTTCTTTCTTTCCCTCCCACTCTCACTCGCTCTCACAACCACTATGCAGTCTTGTGTTTGTGAGCGCACTCCGGGTTGTGTAACCGTCTGCGGTCGGTGCAGGTGCTGGAAGGAAAGAAGATTGAAGTGCGCGTGCTACCACGGATTTTTAAATGCTTCATAGCCAACGGGCTTCGAGATCACCCTCCTTGAATGTCAAGACCTTGAAGCTAGTTGGGTTTTTGGCCCTTGTGTTGTCAACGAGTTGATAAAGTTGGTCAGGAAGCTGGCACGTGCAAGCTTGCACGGTGGGCCATTGAGTCATCGACTGGTGAGCGTGCACCAACTTGAACGCCGCAGCGTCCTCCCCCGCCCTCCCCCGCCCTCACCTCCTGTACACAGTTTTTCGACTCGCAAGTGTTTCACGAGACAGGACAGGACCCGGGCGCGCAACTTGTTTTTTGCAAGATAGAGAGCGGTCACGAGCCTGAGCCCTGTCCTCGCAACTTGCTTTTTCTCCGTAAGAGCCAAGCAGATGATAGTCGTGGCCGAATCATAGTCGTGACTGCGTAGCGTCGACGGCGGCAGCAAGGAGGGCATCGATTTGAGGCTGCATGACGGCGGGGGCACTCCTTTGCATTGCCTTCACACACGCAACGTCGCCGACAGTCAAAAACCAATGCCATATCTTTCATCATGAGTGCGCGCGCGTGCGTGCTGCGTGGGCCCGGGTGAGCGAGAGCGAGTGTGGATGGTGGGCGCCAACCGAGAACGAGGCGGGGCTGGCTAGACCACACCAGCGCGAAATGTGCGCCAAGACCACATGAATGTTGCGCGCGTTGGCGTACTGTGAGGCCAAGGCTATGGTGGGCTCCACCTGCAGCGTCTGGTGCCACCACCTGCCCGAACCTCACGTCACCCTACACACGAAAAATACTCCCACTCATGCACACACGCAAACTGGTGCAGAGGCCGCAAACGACATGCTGTCTGCCGCGCGCTCGACCACTGCCTCTCAGCCTCCCCCCCTCCCTCCCTCCACCCTCCCGCCCCGAGCCTCTGTCTGACCCACTGCAGCGCGCACAAGAGATGGATACCCGGGGGGTATGAGGACGAGGTCTCCCTCTTGCTGCAGACACACGTGTATCCTGTCAGCCGAGAGCCCGTCGGGTCGCCACTTCCCCCGCGGCACCTCCCTCGCCGCTGCCTCCTCTGCCACCGACCCTCTGTTCTGTCAGCCTCGTGCCGCGCATTCTCTCCGTCAACTCAACTCTCTTTCTCTGGGAGCGCATGCGGGAGGCATCTCCCATGCTCGCCAAGCTCCCGCCAGGACGCGCCCGTGTGCGCCCGTGCGTGCGTGGGTGTCAGCGAGTGTGTGCTCGTGTGTTGGCGTGATTTGGACATGCGGTGTAGAGCTGTTGTGCGTGTGTGCACGCGCACATGCGTGTGTGCGCGCGTGCTGGGGCGGCGGGAGGGAGCGAGGGTAGCGAGAGGGGGGAGATGCGGTGGGGGAGAAGAGAGACAGGACCAAATGCGCGAAGGGCGTGAGATCTATCCGACGGAGGCATCGCACCTAGAAGCTTGCTAGACGGCCACTTTTCTGTGCGCATGTGCAAGTATGCGTGGCGGGATCGTATGAGTGCCTGCGCGTGTGCGGCCTAGCACATCATGATATATAGCCGCGCACACGTTTTTCTTCTCGCGAGTTTGAGGGAGAGTACGTAAGAAGGCGGGAGAGAGGCAGGCGTAAATATTGCGATCGCTCTGCCAGCCTGCGGCAATCTGCGGGCGCTGCTGGTTGCCGCCCGCGTTCTCCTCCTCCCCTTCCCACGCGTTGGGCTCGACACGGTAGCCCTCGAGCGCCCTCGCGATCCGTCTGTCGCCGTCGCCGTCGCACAGCGGGTCGGGCGCAATAAAAGTCCACAGCTTACTTCCCTCTAAACAGTAATTCGTTCCCACCCAATCAAAGGGGTCGGAATGCAAGGTTGAGCGCGCACCCTCTCCCCCCACGATCAGGCACGCGTCCTTCGGCTGCACTTTGGGCGGGAAGCGGGCAAACAGGTCTTCGCCAAAGTACTCAACTGGGAGGCGGAGCTGGGAGCGCAGGTCAGCCCGCTGCTCCATGAGGTTTTCGTCAAAGAGGAAGAAGGCACGGTTGTGCGTTGACTCAAAGCACAAATCCAGAAACTCCTCAAAGCTGCCGCACAGCAGCTCTGAATGCGTCTCTTGCTGCATTTGAAACTCAACGCTGGCGTCCGCCAACTGCTCGACCAACGCCTGGCACCAATCTTCGCGCCCGGCGTCGCCGTGGCCCCACACGTCACATAGGAGAGATGGCGTGGCGTCGGCATGGTCATGCGAGGCGGCAAACTCGGCGGGGGTCATGGATCTGAGGCTCTTCCGCGGAATGACAGTCACCTTGTCCGTCGCAGACGCCTCGTGAGCTGAGCACCTCGGCCTGGCGCGTGAAAACTATGCTCAGTACATGACCCATGTGTGTCGCATGCATGTACATGCACATGCATGCATGTACATGCATGCATGCAACCGCACGCAGCACGCCTTACCTGGTCAGCGTCAGCCTTGATCCAGCTCGCAAGCAAGCAGGGCTGGGATACGCCTCGCACCCCGCCAAAAGGCCATAGAGCAGCGCGCCTCGTTGTAGCGCTCGCCAAAAGGCCATAGAGCAGCGCGCCTCGTTGTAGCGCACCCGCAACGCGAGAGCGAGCAGACACTGGGTGCGCTACTGGTGCGCGTGTTCTGGGGCCGCAGAACAGAGTGAACACGGACCCAAGATGCAAGGTCCGTGACCGACTAGGTGGGCAGACGCTGATGGGAGGGAGAGGCATTATCGCGCTGGCGGGCGCCGTGCGCAGGCCCCTGGGAGGATTTGGCCGCCGCGCCGCCTCGATTCACCGCCCGCACAGGACGGAGCGCGCGACCAGGGACGCGCGCAAGTCATGGGCGTACATGGCCGAGGTGCTCAGCTTTCGCGGGCTTGGTCTTGTATGGTGCCCGCAGCAGGCCCTTTCAATAAACGACATCTCTCTCTCAGGTCCTGGGCAACTCCGGGCTGGCTGGGCGCAACTTCCGGCTGCAAGCCGGGGAGCTCTTGAAGGTGATCGACCTGTGCGCGGCCTCGTCGGCGATGCGCCACGCGGGGCACTCAAAGTGTCCGACGCTCGCGTTCGACCGAGTCGAGCTGCTGGTGCCGGTGTGCCACGGCGACCTCGTCCACATGGACAGTAGGTATGTGCGTCAAGCGCATGCATGTTGAGCGTGTGTTGGCGAGTGCATGTGCAAAATATACGAAAGTATGTGTTGACAGGGTCGTCTCGGTCGGCCGGTCGACGATGGCGATCCAGGTGTTCGGGCGCAAGCGCGACGTCCTCACGCGGTACGTGGCATACGATGTGCAACCCGGCGCTCCCGTTCGCATGCCCTCGCCTCCAAAAACAGTTTCCAGCCAGTGACGGCTGTGCGCACACTGGCAGGCAGTGGGTGTACACCCACGAGGCGTTCGCCACGTTTGTGAGCCTGGATGCCGAGCGTCGACCCGCCTGCGTTGCGGAGCTGGGTCTAGCGTCGCGGGAGGCGCAGCTGATGCGCAAGTACACGAAGTCAAGGCAGGCGTCGGTGCAGGTGTATGTCGAGGAGCAAAAGGCGCTGGAGGGGACAGCAATGAGCAGTGACCAGGTCAAGGAGGTGAGCGGCAGGTTCGCAGACAAGATGACCATGCAAGAGTCTACCATTCGCCTCTGCAAGAACTTCCTGCCACGCAACCTCAACGGGATCGGCACCATCTTCGGAGGCGATCTGTTAGAGTGGATGGAGAAGGCGGCAGTGCTGTGTGCGTCAAACTTTACGCGCAACCCAAATGTCGTCACCATTGCCATGGACAGGGTCTTTTTCAAGACGCCAATCTCGGTGGACCACGTCCTCGAGCTCTCGGCGCGCGTCGTCTACTGTCGCAAGCACACGCTGCAGGTGGAGACCTTGGTCAATGCATATCTTCCCGAATGGGTGGGCAGCGCGGAGGGGGAGCAAGGCGAGCAACACGGCTCAGGCTCGTCGCCCCGGGCCTTTTCGCACAAGGGGTACTTTACCATAATCAGCTTGACCGAATACGGGCACAAGCGGCCCATAGGCGTCGCCCTCGACCTGCGCGGCGACGCCGAGGCGCAGCTGGCTTACCTCAAGGCCGATCACCGCTTCAATTTCTGGCACACGCAGGAGATGCGCAAGCAGGAGGCCCTGCGCGACCAGTGCATGCTGTCGTCGCCCAGCTTCTTTTCTTCCGCCCGCCCTCCATGGGAAGCCGCAGCGCCCAGCTCTCAGGAGCCCCTCGCCACAGCCAGGCCCCGGTGAACCTCGGAGCCGGGCGCCCGACGAGTCTTTGAAAATATGATCCCCCCCGCAGAGGTGAGAGTCTTAAAAAAAATGGTTCCCCCGAGTCTTTCGTGGCTCCCCCCGAGTCTTTGCAACGTGGCTCCCGGGCCCCCCGAGTCTTTCAAACGTGGCTCCCCGAGTCTATCAGAGCGCACCGGGGTCTCGGGGGGGGTCAACCCCCCCCCCCCTTCCCCCGGGTCTTTGAGGGGGCGGCGCGCGGATCCAGTGCAAGCGGAACCGGGCTGCCGTCAAGCCCAGAGCACCGCGCGCCCGCGCTCCCACAAAAAACGCCCCACCCACGGCCAA
>Ga0115006_10002931_pt1 | contig 11439 bp, 7 predicted proteins | sample ArcOceMetagenome_3_FD_88943 | JGI IMG/M metagenome (GOLD analysis project Ga0115006, IMG submission 88943) | Marine eukaryotic phytoplankton communities from Arctic Ocean - Arctic Ocean- Svalbard ARC20M Metagenome | ecosystem: Environmental > Aquatic > Marine > Oceanic | place: Arctic Ocean...
ACCAGGTTGTGCAGGCTCGCGACGTCGTTCAGGGCCACGCCCGTCGCCTGGTCGCGGAAGGTGAAGGTCTCGGCGACGGGCAGAGGCTCGGAGATGCCGCTAGACTCGATGAGCACCTGCGCGCACGGGGTGGGAAGGTGGGCGCGCGGCCGGCGGCTGTGTGGCGGTGGCGACGCGCGAGAAGCGTCGGGAGGCGCACGTGGTCGAAGCGGTTCTCGGCCGCGAGCGACGAGAGCGACGTGAGCAGGTCCTCGCGCAGCGTGCAGCAGATGCAGCCGTTCTGCAGCTCGATCATCTTCTCCTCCTGATGCAGCATGCCACCGCGCCGCACCAGCTCCGCGTCAACATTCACCGAAGCCATGTCGTTCACTATCACCGCGATACGGTAGCCAGCGCGGTTGTTCAGCATGTGATTGAGAAGCGTCGTCTTGCCAGCGCCAAGGAAGCCGGAGAGCACTGTCACCGGAAGCGGGCCGGTGCTGCCGGACGCACGCACGATTTGCGCGGCCTCGCGAACCATCGTATACGGGTCCGGGGCCTCCCGAGAAGCACTTGTCACAGCAGCCACATTCCTCTCGTTCCGCCTTTGCTTGACTGCCGTGGCCTCAACCTCGGTTGCCACCACAGCTTCGACAGCAGCCCACGCTTCAGCAGCCGCAGCCTCAGCATGCGTCGCGATCCCAGCGGTCTCAGCTTTAGCCTCGGCACGAGTGAGAACCATGCTGTGCCTCTGGGTACGCTTACGCACACCCCAGGTGAAGAAGTTCTTCATGCATTCTTCACGTGGGGTGCCAAAGCAACTTTCCACGGGTGGTAAAGTCGCGATGTGCCCCTATTTTTGCAGCAAGCTCCCAGGTCAGGCGGGCGGATATCGCGCCTGCATTATCGTGTGCTAATATGTAGATTAGGCACTGTGCTGCTCATCGTTAAGAAAACATAAAAAAGCATATAGAACCTTAGGCACAAAGTAGAAACGAAGAACGGAGGCGACCGAGTTTTGGCCAGATCGGCTAGACTCCTTCTCGAAGCAAAGGGGTCCGAGGAAAGTGGACTCTTACCTACTGGGTCCACCGGAGGGCCGCCCCAAGGTGTACGGCTGGCACTCGTTCGTTTTAAAGGGGTTAGGGGTGTTCCCTTAGATGTGGGATTAGTATTCCTATCCCCCAGGGGAGTTCGGGGAGGCAATTGTTTTTGCTGGAGTGTATTTCGGGCTTTTTCAAGCTTGCTGTAGTGTTTTTTGTGTTGTCTTTCGTTCATTAAAAACTGGCTTTCGAAAAACGAGTGCTATGTACGGTAGCCATGCTCTTGCAAAGGACGCAACGCACGAATCAGGCGGCGCCAATTCAGGTCTAAACGTCAAAAGTAGCTATGTTTACGGCTTTACACCGCGGCGGGACGCGGGGGGGGCAGGTAACGAACGGCGCGGTACGCGCGCGGACGCATGTCCATGTGACGCCGCAGCTACGCCGCAGCGCCACACCCCCGCGCCACCTTCATGAGCAGCAATAGTCACGCCAAGACGGCGCGGTGTTGAAATGACGCCCGCGGAAGCCGCAGCTGCTGACGCTCTCTATCGTGCGCTCCAGGAGAAAGGCCAGCTCCAGGTACAGCAGGCCGTCGCGTTCATCTACAACCAAAGCGTCAATCGCGAGGAGACAAAGAAAGCTCTTCGGGCGCGTGGTGGCCCACTCACGTGGGTGCAGCTGCTCGCGTGGGTGAGAGTGGAAGGAACGAAGCCCAACATCTTGCTGTCACTCCGCGAAGCTGCGTCACTAAGCTTTGACCCCGTGGTGTTTGCGGTCTCGCGCAGCTCTCCACCGACTGCACCACTGATGCCAGCCGCTGCCACGGAGGACGCGCCGCCGTCAGCGCAGCCGAAGTCGCCTTCAGGCGGGCGCGGCGGGCGCGGTCGTGGCAGCCCCTTCGGGCGCGGTGGCCGGGCGGCGGCGCTGGGGGCGGCGGTGCCTGCGGAGGGAGGGGGCGACGCGGCGGTGGCCGAACAATCTCGGCCGCCAGAGGCGGCGGCCGGCGAGGCCATCGTCGAAGATCTAGAGCGGATACAGTTACAGCAAGTGCTGAGGCCGGAGGCGCCCGCGCCGGCGCCCGCTTCCGCGCCAGCGCCGGCTCCCGTGCCGGTGCCGCCACAAAGCGGCTACGTGCCGCCCGCGCTTCTCAAAGCGCGAGCTCCCGCGCGAGCTCCCGCGCAGGTGCCGCAGCAAAGCGGCTACCCAGCGCCTCGTTCCGCCGGCGCTTCCGCCAGCGCGCCGCCAGCGCTTCGCAACGAAGGCGCGCTTACGTGGCTGCTCGCATGCCGATCCAAGCTGCTCCACGGGCAGCGGTACCTCAGCTTTGCCGAGCTGCAAAAGCAGGTGAGTCAACAGTTCAACGGTTCAGCAGTTCCGCGGGAGGTGCAGGAGGCCATGCGCGGCCTCGAGCGCAATCTCGGCTCGGTGAGCACGCTGGTGGCCCAGCATGTTCAGAGGCGCTATGCTGACAAGCCCTTGAAAGTCACCGTCGCTGTCTAGGCCCTTGGTATGACGTGCCATTCCTTGTGCAGGTCGCTGCGTCGCTCGCCACACACCACCTGCTGACGATCACAGAGCTCGAAGGGCTGGTGCTGGGCACCTGCCGCGACTTCGAAGGCGTTGCGAGCTTTGCGGACCTCAAACTTGGCCCGCTGCACATGCACCCGCTGTGGCAGCAGAAACTGCGGCAGCAGCACGGCTGCGCCGCGTCCGCGCTCACCGCTCCGCCGCCGCCCGACCTGAGCTGCGTGGGTGTCGTGCAGCACCTGGTCACAGCGATGGCGCTGCAGAATAGCAAGGAGAAGAAGCACAGCAAGGACGAGGAGCCCCCCGAGCGTGCCAGATTTTCGCCGCTCGAGGCACTGAGCTCACTCGCCGCCGAGCGCGGGCTCGAGAGCGCGGCCGCGTGCGCCGCCACCGCCACGCACCCGCGCGTCCTCCCGTGCGCCCGCCTGTGTCGCACCGGCATGCCGGCTTACAGCCTCCCCGCACGCCCAGGCAGGCTCCATGTCTTCCTCAACGCCGAGGCGTGGCTTACGTTTGCCGTTAACAAGATGAAGCAGGCAGCGTCCAAGGCGGCCAGGGCGGAGAAGAAGACTTTCGAGGCGGCGGCGGCGGCGGCCTTCCACAAGCTGGAGCTCCAGCCCGACGAGGCGCCTGGCCCGTCCGACGCCGCTGGCCCGTCCGATGCCGCCGGCCCGTCCGATGCCACCGAGCTATCTGCGAAGCAAGCTCTGAAAGACACGCGCAAGCTGGGCCGCCTTCTTCGGCGCCATCCGCACCCGCCGCCATCGGTTTGTGCCTCGGCGGTGGAGTTCGAGGCGCAGCTGTCCCGCTGGGCGGTCGCGGGGCTGCCCGCGCTCGTCTTCTACCAGCTGGATAATCGCGAGCGCAAAAGGGTCCATGTCATGTGCGACCGGCTACAGACGCTCACAAGCCGCTCCGTTGGCCCCGAAGAGGGCCGCGTGCTCTACGTCACCCGGCACGACGACCTGTGCGCGACGACCTGTGCAGGCCCCGCCATCGAGCCCGACGCCTCAGAGACGGACGCCCCTAGTGCCCAAGGAGACGTCGGCGGCCCCGCACCCACCGCTGACAGCGACGATGCGGCGGGCGCTGAGGCCGAGCCAAGTGAAGTGCTCGAGCTGCTCTTGGCGTGCCTGGAGGCCGACGACGCGTCGCTGCTCACGCGGCTCTGCTCACGGGCCTCTACTCTTACATACGGTTACAGCCCCTAGCACATACGGTTGCAGCCTCCATCACATGCGGTTGCAGCCTCCATCACATACGGTTGCAGGCGCGGCTCTGCTCACGCGGCTCTGCAGAGCGGAGCAGCAGCTGCTGCGCAGCCTCGGCGCTGGCTCCTTTGAGCAGCTGCGGCTTGCACAGCCTTCCATGCTCGGCTTCTGCGCGGCGCACTCCGCCGACCTCGACCCGCTTTTGGGCACCGGCTACAGCGGCGACGGCGGTGGCGGCGGGCTTCAGGCGGCAAGCCTCAAGCTAGCCGGCGCGCTGCTGACTGTTGCGCCTGCGGCGTCAGCGGACGACTTGCTTCTCGAGGCGGCTCTGAGCGCGCACTTTGCTGCCAACAGCCTTCGCGAGCTGGGCTGGCGTGATGCCGCAGAGGTGCGAGCGCGGCTGCGCGACGGCCGCGCTGCGGCGGCGGCGTGCACGCTGCAGGCCGCGGGCCGCAGCAGACCCTGCCAAGCGGTCGCGCTTTGGCTGAGCGGCGCGCCCGCTGCACCGCCGCCGAGCGGTGCCCTTGGGCCGATGACCGCGGCTGATGCGCGCGCAGCAGTAGCGGCGCTCGCGCCGCTCGCCGACGTGGCGGTGGCAACATGCTGGCGCCTCGTCTTTCAAGCGAGCCTCGGGCCGCTGGCCGACTTCGTGGCAGCCACAGCTGATCTGCCTCTGCTTGAGGTAGGTCACGGCGCCTTTGTGCGCATCTCCGCTGGCGGCAGCCTGCAGCAATTTGACGCGGCGACGCGCGGCCTATGGCCCAAGGCTGCTGTCGCGCTGGCGCTTGGCCTGTGCGCCGAGGCAGGTGGGCTTGGCCTTGCACCGCTGCAACTGATGCGCAGCAAGGTAGAGGCAATGGCGTCAGACACGCCGACCGCCGCTGCCGCACGCTTCGTGCTCCGCTGCGCCGCACTGATGCCTGCGCCGCTGCGCACTGCGCTCGCGGCGACCGTCTTCCTAGACGGTTTTGCCAAGGTGACCGCCGAGCCGTGGGCCTCCCTCCTCGCCGCCGCGGACGGCGGCGAGCGCAGTGCGCTGCATGCCGTGGCGTGCGAGCGGCGCAGCCTTCCCGCGGTTATGGACGATCTGGCGGCGGCGCTGGTGCCCGAGGAGGCGGCTGTTACCGAACCCTCGGCAGAGATCGAGCCCTCGGCAGGCGTGGCGCCACCCGAGCCCGTGCCACAGCGTGCGCCCGAGTCAGGGATGCCGATGGCGCTCGCACCGCCAGACTCTTCCACCTCCGCTGCCGCTGGCGGCGGGCCGACGGGCGAGGCGACGTGTCAGGAGGTGTGCGCGACGATCGCTGTCAAGTATGGCGGCAACTTGCAGCTTGCGGAGGCCGACAGCGCGACGCGCCGGGCGATGGAAGAGCTGCGCGCGATGTCGGCGCGCGCGATTCGGCTGCTCTCAACCGAGCTCTGTGCGCTAGAAGCGATGCTCGAACCCCTCAGGCCTCACGCTCGAGCCTCACGCTCGAGACACGCCTCCCCCCACTCACCGGCAGATGCGGGCTCTGCGCACTTCGTTCTCGAGCTTGTGCAGAACGCCGATGACAATGCGTGTGCGCCCACTGCCATGCACACATGCCGATCTGCGTTCTCTAGCGGCGCAAGCCCGTCACCCTGCACCTGCGTCGCCCTCAGCAGCTCGACCCCGAATGGTCCACCTGCGCGCCTCATGCGCAGACGCAGAGGGCGTCGAGCCCGAGTTGCGCATCTCGATCAGCGCGTGCGAGGTCCGCTTCGACAACAACGAGGTGGGCTTCAGCGAGGAAAACGTCAAGGCGCTGTGCAACGTGAGCAAGTCGACAAAGAAAGGTCCGCGCACCACCGCACCCGCCGCCTGCACTCTGCACTATTGCTTCGGGACGTGCGCGCAAAAGGGCATTCTTGCGCCCCCCTTGGCAGTCTCGGATGCGCGCTACATTGGCAACAAGGGGATTGGGTGGAAGAGCGTCTTCCGAGTGAGCAAGACGCCGCGCGTGCACAGCCGACACTATCACCTCCAGTTCGACATCACGGTCGACAGCGCGCTCGGCTATGTCTGCCCCACGCCTGCCGCCGCGCCGGCCGGCTGGGACGCGGCGCACGGAGGCACGTCGATCGTCCTGCCGCTTGTTACCGATGCCGGCGCGCAGGGCAAGAAGCTGCGCGAGCTCGAGGTGGCGGTCGGAGAGCTGCAGCCGACGCTCCTCCTCTTTCTGCACCAGCTGCGCCGCCTCGTCATCAGCGCCTCCGATGGCAGCGTGAGCGTGCTGCGCCGCGCCAGTGACCCCACCGACCCGCATGTGGTCGTCCTCGAGATGAGCCACTACCGTAGCGGAGGCGACGGCGGCGGCGGGCGGAGTGTGGCGGGGCAGAGCGACCCCGCGCCTTCCCGCGTTGAGCGGTTCCTCGTCGCCAAGCGCATGCTTCAGCCACGCGCTGCCGGCATCCACCGGCTTGACATCGAACGGACCGTGCTCACGCTCGCCTTTCCACTGCCCGCTGCCGACGCAACCGCCTTCGGCGAATCTGCCGGGCCGGCTGTGGCCGCTGAGCTGCCCGCGCTTGACGTCTTCGCCTTCCTGCCTCTGCGAAGCTACGGCCTCAGCTTCGTGGTGCAGGCCGACTGGGAGATCCCGCCGTCGCGCGAGTCGGTCGACGCCTCGTCGGCGTGGAACCAGTGGCTTCTCAGTGAGGCGCCGCCCCTCTTCCTTGAGGCGGCCGAGGAGCTGCTGCGACGCGCCGGCGACGCCGCTGATGGCGCTGAGCGTGCGCGCCTCGCGAACCACCTGTACCAGCTCGTGCCCCTGCACGCCACCGAGTTCTTCAAGCCGCTCGCGGCGGCGTGCTGTCAGCTGCTCCGCCGCTGTGCGTGCGTACCGGTGCGTGATGGAGCGTTCTGCGAACCGCGCCAGGCCGTACTCGCCACTGCTTCGATGAACGCTGCCATGGCACCAGATGATCTGGTGACCGACTCCACCAACGGCCTCATTCGAGCCATTGGGCTACAGTACGCGCATGGGGCGGTGCGCATGCCGCCGGCGCTGGTGCGTGAGCTTGGCGTGCGCAGTTTGGACGCGTCGCTCCTCACCGAACTCCTCGAGAGCCTCGCGCCGCGCTGGGCGGCGGGTGTCGAAGCGGTTGACGTGGCATGGCTCGCATGGGCCTTCCAAGAGATCGGCCGCGATGCGCAGCACGTGCACATGCTACCGACGCTTCGGCAGCTGCATGTGCTGCCGCTAGCCGACGGCAGCCTCGGCTGCGCCGCCGGCGCTGAGCCCGTCTACGAGTTGCCGACGCAGCTCCAGCACAGTGCGCTGTCGCCCACCGCTCTCGTCGGTCTGCGGATGTTGCAGCCGGCATTCCTCGCCGCGAGCAGTCGCGACGCGTTGTGCCTGCTAGGGCTGCTCGGGGTGCAACGCATCACCGCCGATGCCCTGCTCTCTGACCACCTGCTGCCAGCGCTCACCGCGGACGCGACGCCGCCGGCCGAGCTACCTGCGCTGCTCGCGTTGGCACGCCAGCTGACGGCGCTCTGCCGCACCCAGCGGTGCAAGAACCTACCAAAGTTGCTCTGCGACGCGCGGGCGCGGCTGCTCGCCTCAGATGGTGGCGTGTGGCGCCTCGGAGAAACGCTGCAGCTCCACTTGCCCCCGTCGCTCGGCACGAGCAGCTTGTTCGTGCCGGTGCCGCCGCCGCCCGCGTGGCTCGTCCTCTCCGAACTTTACGCGGAGATGAAGGCCTCCTTCCTCATTGAGCTCGGCGTGCATGACTTTCCCGCCGTGGTGCCTGGCGAGGCCGCCGACGACTGGGCGTCGCCCGCCCTGGAAGCGCTGCTCTCGACCCTCTGCGCAGCGGGCGACCGCAAGCGGCTGCGCCATCTCGCTGCTGCCATAGTCGAGCGGAGGGTCCAGCTGCTGCCCAAGATGGGCATGCCTGGGGAACCCAGCAGCCTGCTGACAACGCTGCGCGCTCACGCGTGGCTCCCTGGTAGCGACAACAAGCTGCACACGCCGGGCGCGCTGTGGGTGCGCTCAGCCGAGCTCGAGGCCATACTGGGCGGCGCCAGGGGCACTGTGTGGTCAGCTGAGACGCTGCCGATCGAGCTCGCCGCCGCGCTCGACATGCGCCACCAGCTGAGCGCGAGCGTGGTGTGCGCGCTGCTCGCGGAGTGGGCGGCGCTGCCCGGCTTCAACGCGACCGTCGAGCAGATGGCGGCGCTCTACTGCTGGCTTGCTCCGCTGGTGAGCGCAGACGAGCAGCTGCGCGCCTCGCTGCAAGAGGTGCAGTGCATCTGGGTCCCCGACCACCCCCCCCTCACCGAGCACGACGGCGACGACCGACGGCTGCGATCTGGCCGCGTGCTCGGCCGCTTCTACAGGCCGCGCGAGTGCGTGCTCGACGACAGCGCCAAGCTGATTGACTCCATGAACAAGACCGTCTCTGATGAAGTTGTGCAGCTGGCGGCGAGCGCCGAGGTGCGCGTTCTGTCCCGCTACTACGTCGGCACCGTCTGTCGCGGCGTATGGGCGGCGTTTGAGGCTCTGGGTCTGCTCGAGCAGCCCACGCTGCGCCATTATACTCTCATTCTGTCGGCGGCTGCAGCGGCTGGCCCGCCCTCGCCGGCCGCACGAACCGCCGCCTACCGCATCTTTTGCAACTGGGCGTATGCTGAGCAGCAGCGGCAGCACGAAGAGGAGGACGAGGAGATGGTGGAAAGCTCACTCAAGGAGGCCATTGCTGCTGCTGTGGGCAAGCAAGCAGTCTTCCCGACCGCCCACGGAGGCTGGTCGGCCCTGCACGAAGTGCACTTCTATGTGCCGACGCCGCGCCGCAGCGGCGCCACCGCGCGATCTGCCGACCTCGCTGGGTGGTCAGCGCTCGCCCTCGCACACGTGGTTGAGGCCAGACCAGCGGGACCACCCTATGACTCTGTCCACCTGTCGGAGCTCAGCAGCCGTGGAGGGGCGACCACCACCTACGTCAAGAATCTGGAAGACAATCTTCTGCGCTTCTATGCCGACGTGCTGCAACTCAAGCCACTGACAAGCAGTGTTCACGAGGTGGCACTCTTGCAGCAGCCAAACGAGGACGTGCTCCGCATCGCGGGCGCCGCCAGCGCGCGAGTGTGCGTGGCGGCCGGAGTGTTGCAACGCCACAGCGCGTCTGCGCTCGCAGCGCCACAGCGCGAGCGGCTTCGCTTGTCGCTGCAGGCGCTCTCAGTGTTGCAAGTGCCAGCAAAGGGCCTCTCCGTCCTCCGGGAGCTCCGCACGCCTAGTGGTGATCTGCTTGAGCGAACGACCGCCAGTGAGCGAGCTGTGCACCTCGAGCCGTCTACCGCCAACGACGGAGGTGCTCCACTGCTGTACGCGACGCCAGATGTCAAGGCGCAGGAGTACGCGCATGCGCTGTGCCGGCTTCTACCGATGGACTCGGCGCAGCAGGTGACTGAGGCGATGCTTGCCATGCTGCCCCTGCTCAACGCCGCATGGCTCTGGGATATGCAGCGTCCCTCCGGCTCTCCCAATGCCGTGCTCGAGGCCCTGCTCGTAGAATCCGATTTGCCACAGCGCGACGGCTCCGAGTCCCGCTGGCTCGTGTGGACGCCAGGGCTGAGCGCAGCGTCATCGAGGCCCGCACCACCGGCGCCTAGCGTGGCCACGGTGATGGAGAGCCACGGCGATGACGAAGAGGTGGCCATGCTGCAGGTGCTTGAGCGCGAGAGGCTCATGTCCCTGCCGCCCAGCGACACACCGCTGCCTGAGGGAGACGTGCCGCTGAGCGATGGAGCACTTGGCCCAGCGCTGCACGCGGCGATGCAGGCTAGGCGTGAGAGGGCCCAGCAGTTCGGCTCGGCCGTAGGAGCTGGGAGGGGCATCAGCATGTACCCAAGCGGCAGCACCAGCATGGGTGGCAAGGCAGGCAGTGGCGGCTTCGACAGTGGCGGCGGCTTTGGCAATAGTGGCGACTTTGGCGGCGGCTCTGGCCGCACCGCGCCCACTGACGGCTCGAGCGTGCAGATGGCGCAGTGGGAAGCCGTTGACCCCGCGGTGCTGGAGTACCTCAACACCGAGACAGGCCCGGCGGTGCTCAGCACGGGTCGGTGGGGCGAGAAGCTGGTCAGCCGCATGCTGCAGCACGCGATGCCTGCGGAGCAGGTGGACTGGGTCAACGCGGAGGAGGAGCTGGGCTTGCCGTACGACGTCTGCGTTCGACGCGATGGCGAGATCGTTCTGTGCGCGGCGCCCACACGCATGCACGTGCTCCCCACCAAGGCAGCGCTCCCCACAAAGGCGGGACCAATGCTTACGACCGAGTACTCGTGTTGCGTGCCCAGGTACGCGGAAGTGAAGTCAACGAGCGAGGAGGCGAAGGCCGTCTTCGAGCTCTCGCTCGCCGAGCTCGACCTGGCGCGCAGGGTCGGGCCGCGATACACGATCTATCGGGTCTTCGGCGCGTGCTCCAGCGCCCCGCGTGTGGCGCAGCTCCTGGATCCGGCCCGGCAGCTGATGGCCGGCGGCATGCAGCTTCTCGTCGCCCCGAAGCAGTGACGCGGTGCTTGTGTGTTTTCGGGGGTTACGGTGTCGTCGTACGGCGTGTCACTATGAGTTTTGTACGCTGGATGCCGTACGTTGCACACGGTGCACTTATGTACGGCTACCGGGGCTTTCAGTTCCCTGAGACGTTCCCTCGTTCTCGACGTGCGCTGCTTAGGGCGGCCTGCTTAGGGCGGCCTGCTTAGCCTGCTTAGGGCGGCGGCGCGCTGTTTCACCGCTCAGCAAAGCGAGCGCCATCGCGCATCGGCCGGCGGCGGCGCCGGGCGCCAAGTCTGGCCGTGGGCCAGCCGCGCCAGGCGGCATCGTGCTTTCGAACTACTCGCGTCTCAGTGGGACGGACGAATTACCTTTTCATTTCGTTTACATTTTAAGAGGATCTGCCAATGGTCCATGTTGAATTTGGGTCCCGAACGCCATCATGGTCCCAGAAAGAGGTTAATATCTTAATCGACTCAGTAACGTCCCACTAGAGCAGCCCTGTCGGCGGTTTTTTTTTATCTGCGAGACGACCCTGACGGGTTGTCCGCGGTCTAGGCCGCGCGTTTCTCTATCTATCTATCTATCTATCTTTACCAATTTACCCAAACTTACGGCCAGGACGGCGCGTCGTTGCGCACCATATGAGAGGCCCCTTCTTCGTGCTGTCCGCGGCCTTACTCTTCGCCGCGGCCAACGCTGTCGCCAAGGCGCTCTACATGCGAGGCCACACGCTGGTGAGTGTCTTCCTCGCGCGCTGCCTCGTCGTCTACGTCGTCAACGGCTTGATCGTCGCCTGCCGTGAGGGCCGGGCCAGCGCGCAGCGCGTGCTCCTACTCCGCACTGGCCGCCGCGCCTCGACGCAGCTGGCCGCCCTCCGGGGCTTGGTGGGAGCGGCGACCGGCCTGGGCCTCAACCTCTCCTTCGTCTTCCTTACGCTGGCCGACGCCTTCACGGTCTTCAAGGGAGTCGACCTGCTCGGCACGAGCGCGCTCTAACCCTAACCCTAACCCTAACCCTACTCCGTAACCCTTACCCTGACTCTGTCCCTCACCAGGCACGAGCGCTCTCGGCCGGCTCGCCCTCGGCGAGGAGCTGAGCAGGCGCGAGATCTCGGGGTAGCTGGTAACAGGCCAGCCTGCTAGGGGTCGCCATGTG
>Ga0115006_10002932_pt1 | contig 11439 bp, 5 predicted proteins | sample ArcOceMetagenome_3_FD_88943 | JGI IMG/M metagenome (GOLD analysis project Ga0115006, IMG submission 88943) | Marine eukaryotic phytoplankton communities from Arctic Ocean - Arctic Ocean- Svalbard ARC20M Metagenome | ecosystem: Environmental > Aquatic > Marine > Oceanic | place: Arctic Ocean...
AGAGTCAGGCCTTCTTCTCCCAGTTCGACGTCAGCGACGTCCCGACCAAGTCCACCGACCTGGACGAGGGGGGCGACGATAATCCTGCCGAGGACGACGACGATATGCCGGAGGACGAGCTCAACGAGTCGCGGGGCCGGAGCCGGTCCTTCGGATCGGCCGCCAACACGGCGGGGGGAGCGCGCACCCCCCGGGACGGTCCGTCGCCCAGCACCGTCCGCGGTGGGGACGGAGCGACCGTCGCCACCGCTTACACTGAGTACACTGGAGCTGCCGGTTACACTGGTTACACTGGTCAGACCGAGGAGGAAGAGGAGGGCATCATGGCCGGCATCACCCGGACCATCACCGAGTACTGCCAGAGTCCCTCCAGTGCCGTCAGAGTTTCCGTACGAGAGACGGGCGGGGACGGCGCTGCTGTGGAGGACATGCCCCCCAACGCTCTCGACGTCGACATCTGCACGTACCTGCAGACCATCTGCGGCACTCCCGCCTGGCCCGACGACGGCGAGGCTCCTCCGCCTCCCCCGTCGCTGCCGCCCGCCGAGGGTGGTGAGTCGTCTCCTTCCCGACGGAGCCCCGGATCCGCCGTCCGCGCCGTGGCCATCGGTGGCGGAGCCGCCGCTGCTGCCGCCGGTGTGGCCGTAGGGGCCACCGCCGCCAATTCCCCTGGCAGGCGCAAAACCTTCGACGAGGCCGACGACCAGGAGGGTCTGAGCACGTCGATGAACGGCAAGGCCGCCCAGCTCGATCTCTCCCGCGCCAGCGCCGCCAGCGCCAAGAGCGGCGCCGGCCAGCAGGAGAATACCGCCATCGAGGTCGAGTACGTCGACCCGGACTACTACACCTCCGACGAGGACGAGGATCAGGACGAGTACGACCACCGGGGACGGCCCGTTGCTGCCGCTGCGGGCGGTGCCGCCGCCGCGGTGGGGGCCAAGAAGAAGAAGGACAAGAAGAAGGGCCGGGGTATTAGCAAGGGGCTGAGCAAGATGTTCGGCAAGGCCCAGACCAGCAAGAAGCGCGACACCGACCCCGCCAAGGTTGCCGCCGCCGCGGCTGCCGCCGCCGGTGCGGGTGCCGCAATCGCCACTCATGGCGACGAGGCCGGTACCCTCACGGATGAGGACGAGTCGCAGGGCACGGCCGATCACGTCGGCGACGACGTGGAGGAGGAGCCCCAGGTCGTCCGCGTTCCCGTGGTTCCCGGGTCCGAGGGGTGGACCGTCGACGAGAAGAACGCCCACCTGCAGGCCATGGCCAGCAAGGCCAGAGACAGCTACATGTACGGCAAGGGCTCGCCCCCTCCCTCGCCGAAGCGCGGTGCTGCAGCGCACGTCAGTGATGGGGTGCCCGACGACTCCTCGGTGCCGGAGGACGACTACGCCGACTGGAGGCCCAGCGAGAAGCGCCGATTCTTGCAGCTTCTGAGTCAGGGCATGTCCCCGCGCGAGGCTGCTCGAGAGATCAAGAATGCTCGGAGAGGAATCGATTCGGCCGATGCCGAAAGTCCCCAGGCTGGAGCGACTGCCGACGAGAGTGGCACCCCCGATGACGAAGCTGCCCTGGACGAGTCTGGAGCCGTCGATGATACGGCCGGCAGAGCCGTGGATGCAGACGGTGAAGTTGAAGGAGAACAGGCGAAGACATCGACCAACCCGTTCAATGATGATGAGGAGAAGTCGACCAACCCCTTCGATGATGACGATTCTCCTTTGACTGCTGCAGCCGTGGCTGCAGGCGCGGCAGTTCTCAACCAGAGTGACGATGAAGAGGCAAATGCGTCTGATGTTCTCAAAAAGACCGGACTCGGATACTACGATGGTGTCAAGCGAATCGGCTTTGCCGATGAACCCGCAGATGTCCCTCCCTCGTCCGTTCGACCGCCAGATGCTGCAGCCGCCAAATCAACGAAGCGCGGTATCCTTCCAGTAACACTCAAGACCAAGGGCTTTTCGTCCCTGGACAGCGAAGTGAACGCTCGCGAAGATCGACGCAAGCGCAATAATATCAAGTCACTTTTCGCCGGCAACAAGAACAAGGCCGCCAAGGATGGGTTTTCGACACTCGATTCAGATAGCGAGAACGAGCTGGAAGACAACTACGCCGGTGAGCGCAGCGTCGCGGCCACCAAGGAGAAGGAATCGAACGACGACGATTCTATCTTCGACGACCTCAACGAGGACAAGACCGTCGAAGCCGGCATTGTAGGCGCACGTGCACAAAGCAGTGTCCCTCCCGAGACCATCTCCGACGATCATACCGAGCAGGTCCCCTCGTCCGATATGTCAGTCGTCAGTGGCGTTACTATGAGCACCGAGTACACTGACGCCATGACTGTCGGCACTGCTTACACGAACGCCAGCACCAAGTCTACACGTAGGCGCCATCGTGGAGCTGCCAAGAAGCGTCTCACCAAGGCCAAGGAAGCCGAAGATGGGGCGAGCGTTGGGTGGTTGGATTCCATTCGCACCGCCGCCGCCAATAACAACCGCGTCTGGGACCCTCAGCTTGGCTGGGTGGACTACGAAGAGCCAGAGAAGGGCGACGATACCGCTTCAGCCGACCGAATCGGTTCTCTCTCCTTGCCCGTCAAGTCTCGTGGTACCCAGCATGGCAATGATCCATCGCAGCGGCCCGGAGCCACAGGTTCTGTTCCTTTCCCCGAGAACTGGGAGGAGGAGAGAAGCCAGATGCTCGGACAGAGCCACGAAGCGGATGGTTCTGGGCTTGATGCCATCGAAGAAGACGATGCGTCCGATGTACCTGATGCCCCCAATGCTCCGAGTAGAGCTGTGCGTGGAGCTGCCGTTGTTGGTGCTACCGCTGCTACCGCCGATGTGGCGTCCGCCGTGATCAATAGCCGAGGCGCACCGGACGATGCTTCTGCCCTTACTGAGCACAGCATCTCGCAAGCCGCTGTTACGGAAAGGCGAGGAGCTCCCAAGGGATGGGTGGAATCGATGAGGGCCGCATCAGAGCGTGTGAGTGCCGCCGATCCCAACCGTCGATGGGATCCCCAACATGGTTGGATCGGTCTGCCCCCTGAAACGATGCCACCGACTGAAGAGGAAGAGGCCCAGGCAGCAGCTAGGGATGCCCCCGACGGTATTTCCGGTGCTGATGACTCTGTTGCCGACAGTGGTCCGGCTGCTCATGACGTTTCTCTCAATAGGAGTACGTTGAGCGAAAGATCGGCCGGCCCAGTTGATCTTGATGACTCTGACTATGACGATGATGATAGTTCGGTTGAGGGGGAGAAGAAGGAGGAGGAAACCGTCGTGTCGGTCAACACCAACGTCGTTGAGATACGTCGTGAAGCCATCAGGCCCGACCCATCTGGTATTGTTCACGAGTCTGAAGATGCAATCGAAAGGCCATTATCAGAGACCGGTGCCAGGATGCCATTCAACATCAAGCTTCCGCCGCCCAGGACGGGCCGAGGCCGAGGAGCAGCCCAACAAGAGACTATTGCCGACGATTCCACCTCTGCTGCTCCTGCCGTCGCGGCCGTCGGTGCCGCTGCTGTGGCTGCGTCCTCACTTCCTCCCATGGTCCCGAAGAAAGACAGGCCTGATAGCGCCGAGAAGTCGGCGCCGGAAGTGCAAGTCGTCAAGCTCAAGATGAGCGAGAAGGACAAGGACCTATTTCTGAACAAGGATGATTCCAATCATTTCATCGACGATACCACTTTCGCCCCCGAGTTTGCCGACGAGTCTCCCTTCAGCACACCGTCTCGCACTGCTCCTCGTGGCAGCGGTATCGAGGCCGATGGCGATGGCATTGTTCTCGATACGACGCAATCCGATATCGTCAAGGCCTCTCCGACGAAGTCAGATGTTGCCGCTGGGGCCGATGCTACAAAGAAGTCTCGCGATCCTCCTCAAAGTGTGGCGCCAACTTCTGCCGGAATGGGCGGTCCGTCGGTATCGTCCCGAGCCAAGCATTTTATGGAATTGATTGAATCCAAGTCCAAGAGCCGCACCGTGCCTGGAGGTAAAAAAGCTGCTCCTGCTGCTAATGCAGCAGGCACGTCGCCCACTCCGCAAGATCCGGCTGTTGCCTGGCCCGGAGCTGGCTCCAGTGCTCGGAATGCCTTGAAATTTGCTGCTGCTGACGGAGGGTCAGAAGCAGACTTTATGAGCGAAACCGGTGTGCCCCCGTCTAGGCCTACAGAGAGCAGAGTAGAAAAGAACGCAACGATTGGTGTCTTTCAATCGGCAAATCCCCTCAAGTCAAAGCTGCAGAATATGAACAGTTCGCGAGTAACTGAGGTATCGGATGCCAGTTCCGGCGGAGGTGCCACCTCGACCGAAGGTGACGACAAGGGCGGGAAGAAGTCAATGTTCAAGCGTCTGACTGAGTGCGCCGGCCCAGTTCTTCCTACAGCATGTGCCAACCCTACCCTCGTCGATGATACGGGCGAGGAAGTCCCGGTCTCTCACCTCGAATACCTCAAAAAGAAGAGCAAGGTTGGAAGCTCACTACGTGAGATTGCTCCATCGGCTCTTTGCGGCAAACCTGATACCATCTACGAGGAAGGCTCTGAGGGCAAGGGGCGGCCAAGGAAGAAGTATGCATCTACCCCAAGCGTCGTTTCCGGCGACGGCTTTGGCGCCAAGAACGCGTATCTTGATGCAGTAAATCTCAAGGCTGCTACCGGCACTAGAGGCCGTTCCACTTCAACCGGACGACCCTCCTCGAGAGGCCGATCGTCTTCATCGCAACGGTCGGGCCAGTCAGCGGAATCCTGGCAGGGCTTCCTGGAGCGACGATCAGCGAGCAAGAGCCCGGGGCCTATCCGACCGCCCACCTCTCCCCCTGTCGCGGGTGAAACGGCCGAGCAAAAGGCTGCCCAAAAGGTTGAAGAGATGATGAAGTCGCTGGCCATGAACACCAAGTCCAAAGCTGATATCGACGATATGATCGATACTATGAGTCAGGCAAGTGGCACCGCGCCGATTCAAACGACAAGGTCGAATGTCTCGAGCAATTCCCAGACTAAGAAAAAGAGCGAATCGGCCAAGGCAGCCGAGGAGCTTGCGGCGGCTCGTGTCGAAGCTATGATGAAAGCTATGAGCTCGCAGAAGCTGGAATGATCTCGCAGTATCTTAAGCGACCCGTTCCCAATCCCTATATGTTTGTTTTTGTTTGAATGTTGAGAAAGAAAATGTTGAGAGCCTTCTATTGAAAACGATTGCTTTGCTTGATAACGGCAGAACAGAAAAAGCGTTCGGTGGCTCCCTCCAAGAAAAGAACTTATGCGTAGAAATTTATGTGCAAAACGAAATAACATCGAAAAGATTATTTGCTTGACTAGGAATTCCTACAGTGTATATACTAAACGAGAAGTGCACGTTATTTGGTATTATGATAAGCTTTCAGCATCTTCGTCAGTTCCTTGGCTTTGATCTCGCCATCGTAATAGCTGTGATAAATTCCGGCAAGAACCTCATCACCATCATCTGCTTGGTCCTTGGCAATCAGTCTTTCACGATCTTCGCTATTCATCTCGTCGATGGCATCTTTGTGCACTCTCAGAGTATTCTCGAGGTCGGCCTTACTGAGTTTTCCTTTGCTGAAATACATCCAGAGGCATTTGACTGCATCTTCGTCTCCCGCTTCAGCTGCGAGCTTCCAATGCCGGAGAGCATCGTCATGGTTGTCGCGTTCATATTCAAACGTCCCAAGATTATGCCGAGCATCAATATTCCCTTTCTTCGCAGCATCCTCCAAGAAGCCTCGCCCTTTTTTCTTGTCGATTGCGACATCATAATTTCCGAGATTCCCGCGGAGATAGGTGAGGCCGAGCTGCGACATGGCCTGTTCACAGCCCAGGTCCGCGGCGCGGTGGTAGAGTTCAAGTGCTTTGCGCCCATCCTTTGGTTGGCCTCTATAACCTTCTTTATATCCAAGAGCAAGATGGTATAAAGCCCAGGCGTCATCTATCTCTTTTCTCTTCTCGAGCAGATCGGTAGACTCCTTGTCGTCTTTTGGCTCTGGTGTTCTACAAAATGCACACGTGTATTCAATTGGCGGCAACTTCTTTTTGTCTCTCTTTGCGTTCGTTATATTGAGGGCACGTTGGTGCTCCTCGACGCACGCACAGCACAAACGTTTTCCACAACAAGAAAAATACATCACATGTCTCTTGCTAGAGGCCAAGGGAAGTGGAACCATGCAAACAGGGCACTCCTCCGTCGGGGGATGGGGCCTCCAAAGTTCGGGGTCCTGGTCCTTGCATTTGACTTCTTGGTCGTCGTCGTTATCTGATTTCGTGGCAGCATTATTTGCGCCGGGCCCATCGGCCAGCTTCACTGACTCGAGCTTATCGGCCGCTTGGTCCGTCGGCACGGGCGCACAGCAGCATCTCCACAGCATCCTCTCCTTCCACTGGCATATTGCCGAGCTCGGTCCAACAAAAATGAACGGTGCCTCGCCTTGAGATATCAGGGGGAAGGTGCGCCCCCAAACATATTCTCGCGCCGGGCCGCTTCACAGGCCCTTTCACATCCATACAAAAAACATTACTCTAAATTTCGCACACGCTACTCGGCCCCCGGATGGCTGCGCCGCGAAATTCAAATTTCGTCTCATTCCTTTTCAAACCGTCATATACTCGCCCGCACAACCAGAGAGTGCGCGAAGTTACGCCAGAAGAACGAAAGAGTACCCAGGTCTGGAACTCGTTCAAATCGCATTTATGAACCTTGCCGGTATCGGTATCGTCTGATCAACAAGGCAACCAGCTCGTAGCGCCATCCACTCCATCGAGACATCCCGGTCGGTAAGTAAAAACCCTACGTGTATGTTTTGGCCTCGGCCTCGGCCTTTGCCGCATTACATGTACTTTGTCATGTGCCGGATTTATTTGTATTTGATGGGCGGATGCCCCCCCCCCTCTCTCTTATGCCAGAGAGAGGACGGGCACAGAGGCGCGGCCGCGAAAATAATATGAAATGAATTTATTTATTTTGAATCGCTCTCGGCGAGAGCTGGCGATGGCTGCTCCTTCTTTGCGTCGTGAGAGGGCCGAGTCGAGTCGAGTCGAGTGCCTCGCCTCGTATCTTGGTTATCTTGGCTCGGTACCGCGTATCTCCTATTCCAGGCATAATGATGTGTTGCAAATCGGCGCATCGTTCGCTTCGCTCGATCACGGATCCTACATCATGCCTCTCATCTCGTATCTTGCGTCGGTATCTAAATTCTCACCTCGCCTCGTATCTTGTGTCGGTATCTAAATTCGGCACATAACGTGCTCGTTTCGTTACGTAGCGCCGCAACATGCCCCCCTCGTCGAGGTCGTGGGCGCACGACGACAGGCACGTCGGCGAACTCCGGACCAAGCCAACGTACGCTCCTCCCGATCCGTCTTGTGCAGATACGGTCATCTCGGAATGCGACCTGCCCCGCCTGCGGGCCGAGGGCAGGGTCGGCTCTCCCAAAAGAAGCAAGAGCCGGAGCAAGAGCCGGAGCAAGAGCCGGAGCAAGAGCCGGAGCAAGAGTCGGAGCAAGAGCCGGAGCAAGAGCCGAGGAAGAGGCGGCAATTCCGGCAGCGCTGCCACCGCGTGCGTCGATGCCCTCCTGTATCCTGGCCATCATCATCATCGGGCCTCGGCCTCGTCGTCCGTCGGGACGGGCACCACCGGCACCACCGGCAGCAGCAGTGGTCATCGGAACCAGAATCGCGTCGGGGAGCTGGCCGTCAAGCCCCGGCCTGCTGTGCCTGAACACATGCACGACGAATCGCACTACCGCCAGCAGAAGCAGCATCCGCAGCCGCGCAGCAATACCATATATAATAGCAGTGGCAAGAAAGGATCGGGAATGAAGAGCAAGATCGCCTCCGCCCTGTTTCGTCGCGATGCTTCGTCCTCTTCCTTTGGCCGATATGGCGCCGCTGCCAGCAGGACCCTCACGGCCCAGCAGCTGTCCGGCCAGCCGATGCCGCTGGACAATCAGGCGTATCGGACCAACGCCTACGGGTTGGATGTCAACACTACGGCCACGACCTACGACACGGCCACCTCGACCTACACCAATACCTCGGAAGAAGAGGAGGGGGAGACCACTACGGCCTCGTCGTCATTTGGTGCCAACAAGAAGTCGAGCTTCGACAGGGCCATCCAAAAGGCCATCGACCAGGGTCGGACCGGCTCCTCCTCGCGAACCACCAGGGCTGCTGCTGCGCCCACCCTGCCAGCTCCCAGATCTGCCTCGAGATCGAGGAAGCCTTCCGCTCCTACTAGAAGAGCTAGCAACTCCAAGACCGCCGCCGATGAAGATCCATTCGCTGGTACACCCACCTTCGATGCCGCGTTCGATTCTGCGTTCGGAGCTACCGGTATCACCTCCACCACGGCCCAGGCAGGATCAGCGGTGCCCGCACGAGCACCACCTCAGGCATCGTCTCCGCCGATGAACGCCCCTCGACCCGTTTCTCCCAGCTCCATGATTCTCGATCATGTCCGAAGAGGAAGCAACAACGGAAAGAACCAGAAGAACCAGAAAAGATTATCGGTTCCGGAATCCAACAAGGAACCAGCCTCCCACTGGATCCAAGCTCATCCGTATCAGTATCACGACAACCAGAGAAGATTCCCGGCTTCATCGAACGAGGCGCCGGCTTCCCACCACCACCAAGATCAGCCGCCGCATCAGTATCGCAACATCAATGTTGCTGCCGACGCCCTTGGGACTTTCCAGTCATCGTGGCCGCCTTCTCGAGCGGAGGTACTTGCACCCCAGCGCGAGGATGCTGTGCCGCCGCCTACCAAACACTCTGCTGCTGCCCCCAACCCATCTCCCTCCGATGAGGTCCGAGTCCGGGAACACTCCACCGCCCGAGATGCCAGAAGGGAGCGATTGGCGAGAGAACGGATGGCCGCCGCACGATCGTCCTCCCGATCGCGAACGATCGCTCCTGATCCTCCTTCCAGCGGTGACATCAAAAGAGACGCGCTCAATGCGTCCGATGATATACCGGATGCTTTCTTTGCATCTGCTAGTCCGAGCGTGGATACTCCAAATGAACCACCGACCGATAATTATTACTCGGCCGAGCGGCACAATCCGGAGGTGTTGCCACCGGCCGTCTACACTCGCAGTCGGTCGATTTCTCCTCGCAAGGCACGGTTGCAGATGGCACCACCAACCGCCACTTCTTCTACCACAGCACACTACGTCGCCTCAAGTAGACGGAGCCAATCGCAAGGACGATCATCCAGTGGTACCAGTACCTCCGTATCTTCCTCTATCGACGCTCGATCTCGCGCCAGTAGCCGCAGCCGCAGCAGCAGACGCAGCCGGAGGCACAGGTCCAAGTCACGAAATCGCAGCGATGCAACAGCGGCATCGCTTGCATCCGCCATGGTCGCCGCGGAGGAAGAGTCTCAATTCCTCGACAGCTTGGCGAATCACTTTCCTTCCAACGCCGCGCAGATGAGGGAATACGTACCATCCACCAAGAGCTTGGAGAATGCCAGAATGATCAAGGGCTTGGAGGATGCCAGAATTATGATCGATAGGCAGGTACAAAAAATCCGCGAGCGTGAGACCAATAGTACCAGTGACGCCGCTCCGATGCATCCGCGGCGAACGATGCCCATCACAGGTCTTTCATCGAGACCAACTGCTAGTCCAACTGCTGGTAGTTGGCTGCCAGCCAAAAATGATGGCAGCTACGGAACGTCGACGGAGGCTGCCTCAAATGTCCTTTCTGAAGGAGGCCGACCCCACTACGGTGCGAGTATGTCGAGTATGTCCCCTCTTAGAACTCTGACGGCTTCGGAGCAGGCATATACTCACGGTTTTAGTTTGGGAAGAAACAGGGCAATGAATCCGTTCGAGGACGAGGGCGATGATTTCAGTGCCTTTGGCGCGATCATGTCCAGCGATGGTAGCTTGTCTTCGAGGAGAAGGAAAGGCAAAACGCCGAGAAAGCTCCAGAGCAGTAATGACCTACGCGTGAGGGGATCTCCCGACGCCGTCGCCGATTTCCAGGAATTCTAATCATATCTGATCCTACATGTAGATCTACACAATAGCAATGCAATTGTTGCACTGATAGGGAAGAGACCAACAAACTGTAGGTAGAAGATTATTATGATGCGATTTTTATTTTGAATCCATGATAGTACACGCAGTGATCGGAGATTGCTGGGGCTGAGGAAGCGGTACATGTATCGTCGCCGTCGTTGAGGTGCTGTGTCCGGGAAGTAGCCATTTTTGGATGTCGAAGCAGGAACAAAGAGTTCAGCCAGTCTTATCTACTCGAACAGACAATACACAATACAGTGACCGGCAGAAAGCACGTGTTCTTCGGCAACTAACTTGAAGCTACCCGTAGGCTCACAATGAGCATAAAAACGGTAGGCCTCATGAACTATCGATCGACTTTTGCAGCTGTTTCTCATGACGCACATAATCCCAATGGCAGGTCAAAGCGGAAGGGACCACTCCGCGCTGAATAGCATCCATGGTGTTTGGGTCCAAAAAGGAAACGCCAGATTTGCCAACGGACATATGGCGGCATCTAATATAAACAATACCTCGGCTGGCATTTGCCAGTATCATAGAGTCGGCCTGACTGCTTCCATACATGTACATGTATTCTTTGCCGCATTTGCGTCTGCTCGCGGCGTTTGAGAGATGCTTTGCTTGAGTTTGGAGAGCACCGGTAATTTAAAAGCAAGCTGAAATATCGTACAGCCTAACTTCTTCTTACGAAAGAGAGGTTAGCTCTAGAAGTCTAGTAGTTAAGACAGGCAAATCCGGTCTATCTGGATTCGCTGTCAAAGAGCTGCATCATGGAGCAGCAGGCGGGGAAGCTGCCATCTGCATCCTTCGCATTGCTCCAGTAAGCCGGCCGAATCCGTAGAACGGCATGAGCTCCCGCAGCTCTTGCCGCCTCCAACTCTTTCTCGTCGACACTCAAGACCACCACGTCCTTGATATTGGCATTCATCCGCTGGGCAATTTCCAGATAGCCATTCGGCTCCGTCTTTGCTCCGACGGATGCATTGTGCTCCTCCTCCGTCGAGTCCGCCGTATCGAAATATCCGCTAATCAACGACGCCAAATCGCCCTGACTCGACAATCGTATCATGTGTACCTGTTCTGCTACACTTGGCTCTGCGAACAAGCAAACCGGTATGCCCATGGTCCGACAAATGCGCAGCAGCGGGATGAAGTCGGGATAGATGTGCCCCTCCAATCCCCCCTCGGGCGTGTTGCTATTGGGAGACATCGAACTCCGTCGTCGTCCCGCCTTCCATACTTGTCCCTCGATGGAGAGCAGCTCCTCGGTCCGAACGTCATGTTGGTGCAGAAATCGGGCGCACATCTGAACAACCAGGACAGCGTCGGAACCACCAGGACCAAAGCCGTACATACCTCGTAGACGTTGCAGTTCGGACTGCATCTCGTCCCACACATTGG
>Ga0115006_10002934_pt1 | contig 11436 bp, 16 predicted proteins | sample ArcOceMetagenome_3_FD_88943 | JGI IMG/M metagenome (GOLD analysis project Ga0115006, IMG submission 88943) | Marine eukaryotic phytoplankton communities from Arctic Ocean - Arctic Ocean- Svalbard ARC20M Metagenome | ecosystem: Environmental > Aquatic > Marine > Oceanic | place: Arctic Ocean...
GAGCTCACAATCAATGAGCGGCTTGAACTGCGAAATACTTCGAATCCTGGCACTTATACAACTTTTTGATGCTCGAGGGTACGTAAAACTCAATACGAATAGTTCCAAATTCTTCCTGTGGCCTCAAGAGAAGAAATGAGAACAACCCTAAATCCCAACTCTACAATGCTTCCCGAAGTGAAGTCGGCAAGTCCGACATCTCGGCGACGATCTTCAGTTGGTGGTTCGGGTTATAGAATTACCACTGGCGTTAGGCTTAGACCCCATCAACCCTCCACTGAGACCCCTAGTACCATGGACCATGCTCAATTAATGCAGCCCAGTCATATGCTTCGTCCATCGGCTAAGCAAGAACAGGCATATTTGAGTCTTGCTCGGCCGTTTCTTGAACAGCTCAGCCTAGGCTATTCTACATCTCTGGTATGCTATGGTCAGACAGGATCTGGTAAAACTCACACAATCTTTGGGCCTCCAGGTTCACTTCGTTCGGATACCCCTGACTCCTGGGGTTTGATGCCCCGTCTTTTGAGTGATATGATCGATATCCCGAACGTTACATTGTCTGCTTCAGCTATTGAGGTGTATCAGGTGAGGTTCGGGTTCGGAAGTTGAAGGCATACAATTTTAGGGTAAATAACTAACTAACCGCACTGACATGCGCTCGCAGGATCTTGCCTACGACCTCCTCTCTTCCTCGGCCCCTCTGACGGTGGGTTCGAAGGGTCGCGGTCAGCAGACTGGGGTCACTGCCAACGTTGCGGTTTCTGGGCCCATCACGGGTAAACTTGGTGCCGTTGGCGGCGCGCACCCAGCTGGGTGCTACTGCTGCTACTGCGAGCGCGCAAAAATGAAGAAGCAGGAGGATTTCAAGAGAATGATGGCGGAGAGGAGAGGGGAGGTGAGGCGAAGGTAGGGAGCGTACCAACAGCTGCCTAATGCTATTCTATACGATAAAGCTAAACCCTCCTTCTCGTCGCTTCGCTCATCGCAGGCCCCGCCTTTCAGCAAAGGCGTAGATCCTTTCAAGGTGAAGAGGAAGTCAAAGCCAGGTGCTTCGGTGCCTTCGCCTAACCAGGCTAGGAGGGGGGGTGCGACGGTTGACTATGCGACTGTGGGTGAGAAGTTCATTCGCCTTAAAAACCTTGACGACATTCTGGGACTTTGTAGGACAGTTGAGCTCAGTAGAAACACAACTTCTCACGAACTGAATGAGAGAAGCTCACGCAGTCACTGCCTCGTCTCGGTGATTGTCGTCATGAATGAGGGTGGCACGACACGGAGGACTAAATGCCTCCTTGTGGACCTGGCGGGAAGTGAAAGGATTGCAAAGAGTAAGGTGGAGGGGGTGGCGAAGTCCCAGGCAATCGAGATCAACAAGAGTCTCACGGCACTGGGGAGAATAATCAAGTCTCTTTCCTCCAATAGTGCCCACGTACCTTACCGGGACAGCACTCTGACCATGCTCTTGAAGGACAGTTTGACAGGTGAGGCGGAGTGAGGTAGAGCGAGGAGCGAAGCGACAGCAAAAGCTACATACCGCCTACGTATTTGACTAAAACCTTCTGCTCGTCGCTTCGTTCCTCGCCTCCCTCATCATTCCGCTCATCATTCCGCTCATCGCAGGTCGGGCTTGCACCACTTTCGTAGTGTGCGTGTCTGACGCCAGGGAGCACGATGAGGAGACGACGAGGAGCCTGCAGTTCGGGGATCGCTTGAGGGGTGTGAAGAACAAGGTTGTTATGGCGGAGGCGGTCAGGAACGACGAGGTCGTGTGGAACAAGAGCAACGTCAAGTCCCAGATTGCGAAGGTAAAAAGGGAGCTAGCGTCGATGGATGGGGGAGGGGTCGACAAATCGGCCACCAACCCCGCCGCTGTTAGGAAGTTTCACGCGGACGTAAAGAGACTAGAGAAGATGAAAGGAAGGATAAAGCTCCTGGAGGCAGAGGCTTACAAGGCGGGAATGGGACGGCAGGCCAATTCTCCCGAACTGAAGGAACTCAGGGACTCGGCAAAGAGACTTTATGAAGACGTCGAGAGAGTCAAGGGAGCAGTTGACAGGTTAACTGGAAAGACATTTTGGAGAGAGCCAAGCTCAGGGTGGAAGAGAAAAATGGAAAAAATCAAGGAGCTAGAGGGGGTGCTTGCAACACTATAATCAGTGGCCAAAAATTTGTCACATAAAACGAACCCTTACGTGTCTTAAAAATGTCCATTTCCACAAACTGGTTTTGCAAAAACTTGCAGAGGAGGATGAAGCCTCGTTCACTCCCTCTTGGAGTTCCACTACCCCTCGACGAGCATGCATGCAGTGTCAGCATGCCTCAGTGGTCTCACGTAATCGTAAGTATTAGATTGTTTTGTAGATGGTAAAAAATGTGGGGTACTTTATAGAAAGGGAGGACGAGGTGTTCATGTGTTCAATTATTGTCCTTTCTAATCAATAGGATGAATATTAATTACAAACTTCTGTTGGGTGTTGATAAAATTGAATGCTTTAATAACATATCATCAATAAAATTATCATATTTTGGAAATAAAACCCAACCCCTGCGGATGCACGCCGATGCACAGCATTTGCAAATCATTATTGTGAACCTTTTCCCTATTCCTAGACATAAGTTTCTTACAAGATCGTGCCGTCTTTTTTTTCGCAGGGCTATGAGGAGGGTGATGAAACGGTTGCAAATGCTTTATCATGCGGGTACCCCAGGTGAGATAGGTTGAGGCTGTGCAAGAATCACTTCAATCGATAAGGCAACACCTTTGGTTGCGATGGACAAATTATTAACTTGCAAACGCCGCCCTTGCGGTACTCAATTCATCTCGTCGCAGGTTCGTCTACCATCCATACATTCTTACCCTGATGGACCAAGCCATTTCTGTTTACTGTGACAAACCTGGGAATGAGGGCCTTAAAGAGGATACTATCGACTGTATTCTCATGCCGAGGTGAGGTTAGCGATGATTGGACGGCATCTCCACCCTGAGCATCTCAGAGACTAACATTTTCCCCAATCCCCCCTCCCCCCCTCTCAGCCTCAAGGCTGCCAACAGGTGCAGGGACTTCATCGTGAAGGCCACAATGTCCCATGCCGATGAGTTGATATCCCCTGACAATTCCCTGGACGTCCCCGACGTCTGCTGCGCGTCTGACCTGACAACTCAGAAACACAGGAGGGTCAAGGTTATGGATATGGAGGCAGAGGACATACACGCGGTGGTTTTTCCGGCCATGACGGGGATCGCCATTGAAGCTAAGAGCTACTGGCAGCATACAGGGGAGATTGTGACGAGCAGGAGGGGTGAGTGCGGAGGGGGAGAGGAGCGAAGAGAAGCGACGAGCGAAGGCATCCAGCGTAGTGAGTGCGGGGGGCGTAGCGATTCGCAAAAAGACCATATGGCTCGCTCGCCGCATAATGCTGTTCTATACGATGACTCTAACCCCCCTTACTCGTCGCTTCGCTCCTCGCCCCAGCCGCTGCCGCCATGCAAAAGCTAGACATTCCCTTTGAGCGCATAACAAGTAAATTCGGCACCCCTGACCAAGGCGGTGATTTCTCTTCCTTCCGCGAGGACCACTACTGCCAGCACCGGTCCCTATCGGAGATCCAGGTTGGAGAACTTTTGAAGGGTACGGAGGAGGGGGTAGAGGGGAACGAACACCCTTGCGATGTTGTCGTGGGGAAGCTGAGCGAGATCACTGATCAACCAAAGGAGGTGAGTGCTGGAACGAAGCTTCGGCGAGCTGAGGGAGCTTCGGAAGAACTCGACAACTTTAAAGAACCTGGTCCGTACTCACTTCGCTCGCGCGTAGAACGTCTTCCTCGCCCCCAGTGGTATGCAGGCCATCCACTCCGCCCTCCGCCTCTCACGCCGTCTCCGACATGAGGAACACAGGGGACCAGGGAGCGCGGTCGTCTACGGTTTCCCCTACCTCGATACCTTGAAGATGTGCGGTAGGACGGAACTTTCCGATGGGGTCGAGTTCTTCGGTTTCGGGGATGAGAGGGATCTCAACACGCTGAAGTTCCTGCTATCCACTAGGGCCAAGCAGAGCGCTAACAAGAAGGACGCTGGCATAACGTGCCTTATCACGGAGTTCCCTTCCAACCCCCTCCTCAACATTCCCGACCTGATGAAGCTCAGGGAGCTTGCGGACGAGCACAACTTCCTCATTATTGTAGATGACACCATCGGAAACTTTGCCAATTTGGATCTGCTAAAGGACGGGGTTGCAGATGTAATCTGCACGAGTCTGACCAAGATATTCAACGGCCGCGGCGATGCTATCGCTGGAAGTCTCATTATTGGGAAGGAGGGGAGGAAAGGGGAGCAGGTGAGGATGCGAGGAGGAGAGGAGGCGAGGAGGAGAGGAGGCGAGGATGGCCTGGCGGAAGCGACAGGCTAGCGTAATTACTAACAATCGCTCGCTTTCCCAATCGCAGCTGCGTCGGATAATGTCAGGGTTTGGTGACGGTAACAACCATGGTGACTTATACATGCAGGATGCCAATGCAATCGCCAAGAACAGCGAGAATTTCGTGAGTAGGAGCAGCAAGATCAACGAGACTGCCGAAAGGCTGGCGGACTGGCTAAAGGGGAGGGATGAGGTCGAGAGCTTATACTACCCTAAGTTCACGCAAGGGGGACTCTACGAGAAGTTTTTGGTGAAGGAGGGTGAGAGAAACGACGGACATATTGGGGGTTATGGGGGGCTTTTTAGCGTTGTACTAAAGGAAGACGTGTGCGAAAGGACATTCTATGACTCACTAGAGATATGCAAGGGTCCAAGGTGAGCGAGGAAGGGTGCGAGCGCAGGAAGGGTAGTTGGGTTGCAGTGCTATGAAGTATACGGGATGAGCATAGCGGTAGCGAAGAGCGAAGCGACGACCTATAGGTTCTTTTTTTAATTGAGATAGATAGTAGCGGGGCACGTTGTCGTCGCTGTGCTCCTCCCTGTTATAGTGCTATGCAGTATACTGGAGGAGCGCGTATTTACTGCTGCTGCTGTCGCTTCGCTCCAGCCCTCACCTAACCCCCTTCGCCTAGCCTCGGTACCAACTTTACCCTAGCTTGTCCGTACACCCTCCTCGCTCACTACCACGAGCTTGATTTCGCTCGCGCCTACGGCGTCCAGCCCAACCTCATAAGGGTTTCTGTGGGACTGGAGAAGTTCGAAGATATCAAGAAAGCATTCGAGGGTGCGTTTGAGATATGTAGCGGGATGGAAGGGGTGGGAAGGGGAAGAATGGAAGGAGCTGGGGGGGTCAGAGGGTACAGCACGGTGGCAGGAAGGGGTATGGGGGGAATGGGGAGAATGGGAGGAGGGGGGGGGGCCGACTGGACACCTGGGAAACGGACGTTCGGGACTTGGACGGGGAAGACAACGACGACTGGATGGACAGGAGCGGAAATTACGGGGAGGATAAATCTACAGCCGTCGCCGGCGATTGCGCAGGTGGGGAGGAAATTGGTTGGGGAAAGAAACTACTTGACAAAAATACCAGGTAGGGCAATGAAAGTTTTGGCCGGAGTCGGTATGGTTCTAGGGGGTATAAGTTAAACGGGTGGAAGAAAACATGTGCCGCTAACTAAAGTCAACGAATGTAAACAACGACAAGAATTCTATAAGTTCATCGTGTGACGGATTCCACCCGAAGAAAGGTAAAAAGGTTGACCCAATTCATGGGGCCAAGAATGAATGATCACACAATAGACGATGAAAATAAGTCAGGTGTGTCAATACTCTCCAGGTCGAGTTGTATGAGCGTCAAGAAGTACTTTGAACATGTTTTCCAGCTCGCTTATCGTCGGGAGGTTTAGGTTTATCACCTTATTTCATCACTAACTGTTGAATTTATCGCTCTCATCCTTCATTATTAGAAAAATCACCTGTCTCTCAAGCTAAACAGCACCCTCCAAATGCTTTCGTTGTAGCAATGGTACTTCTCTTGTTGACTCAATCCTACCTCCTCATTTCACCTTTCGTTTATTCCGGTGCGATGGTAATTTGGCTGAACCCAAGCCTTACGAAATCGTCGGCCGGGTACTATGCTGGGTTAGTTGCAAGTAGTTTTATGTTTGGGAGGACAATTTCTAGTTATCAGTGGGGGAAATGGAGCGACGTTTATGGGAGGAGGGCAGGTGAGGGGGGAGCGAAGCGACGGCTGGGCGGAAGGCTGGAACGACAGTTGGAGCGAAGCGACAGCAAAAGCAATATGCCGCATAATTGCACAACTAACCATGCTCTGCTCCTCGCTTCGCTCCTCGCCCAACCCCTTCGCTTATCGCAGTGTTACTTCACACGCTTGCGGTCGGCACCGTCATTCAGATACTCTTTGGGAGCTCGACGAGCATGACCGCCGTGTTGTTCTTCAGGAGTTGTTTGGGTCTCTTCAACTGCATCCCGGGCCTCCTGAAAACGGTGATTTCGGAGTCTTCGGATGATCCCACGTGGGTTAGCGATACAACGGGGCTGGTCTTTGGCATGTGGGGCGTCGGATTTTTAATAGCACCATTGGTCAGTGGAGCCCTGGCTGACCCCTTGGGGCAGTACGAGGGCACGACTTTCGGTTTCTTGGACCCAGTCTTGTCTCGATATCCCTTCATCCTACCCAACATATTCGGAAGCTTCTGCACGTTCGTTGGGTGGTTGGCGGTGAAATACTACTTTCACGAAACCTTGCAGGACGCGGTGGACTTTCCTTGGATCAGGATTTGGAAGGAGTTCAGGAGCAGAGGGAAGGGGGCGAGGCGGGGGAGGGGGAGGTACAAGAGGGTCAAGAGCGACCTGGCTTTGGGGGGCGACGTCGAGGACGGCGAACTCAGGGAGGGGAGGAGGGGGGGAGAGGAAGAGGAAGAGAAGGAGAAGAGGAGGAAAGTTAAGATGTCGGCCCCGCCTCTACCGCCGGCTACTATAGGATCGCTTCTCAGACACCCTCCCACCCTATCGCACCTCAAGGTCTACTGGATATTCTCCTTCTGCATAACAGTAACGGACGAGATAATTCCCCTCTTTGCTCTCTGTGACAACAGAGGAGGGTTGTCGTTAGAAGTCCATAAAATTGGTGAGATTAAGAAGGAGCGAAGGGAGGGCAGTTTAATTTTACTAATGTAGCACAATACCTAACAATCTTCCTCTCGTCGCTTCGCTCCTCGCCCAGGACTCACTTTGTCTTCCAGCGGTGTAGTCTACATTCTTATTCAATACAAGATGTATAAGTTCTTCATGAACAAGATCGGGAAGCATGGATGCCTCATCTTGGCCATTAGCGTTTTCGTACCAGCAACTATGCTGATTCCTGGTGTGCTCTTCGTTCAGGGTAACGACGAGGGGGTGGTGAATTCCAAGGAGGGAGAATGGGGTGGGGATGGGGATGGTAGCACGAACGAATTGACGTGGCCAGCGTTCCTTTACCTAACAATTTTGATCGGTGTGACAAGAGGTGAGCGAAGGACCGTAAACTGCATAGCTCTAAAACTAAAATTCTTCTGCGCATCGCTTCGCTCTTCGCCATCCCTCATCGTAGCTTTCGCCAGCATGTTCTTCAGCTCCATAACTCTAATGTGCAATGCCACGGTTCACAAATCGCACCGCGGTACCATGAACGGGCTTTCTATGCTGGGAGGGTCAGTGGCAAAGATGCTAGGACCCTTGGCGGCCGGGACCATTTTCGCAACTTCAGTGAGTGGATTCATAGACGAGCGTGTTGGGAGCTTCCTGGCTTTTGGGGTTGTGTCCATAGTGGGGTTTAGGGTTGCATTGATGGCGAGAAATCTTCAGTTGTTTGATGCTTTTGATTAGAAACAATGACATCTTCATTACCATCCCCTCGCTTCCCCATCATCGTTGATCATCGAGTCGAGTTCCTTAAAGTTCAACTCGTCGCCCTTGGCCAAGGCACTTTCCATGAGTGCCCTCAACTTCGTCACGACCCCCCTTCCCTTTTCCACGGTTTGTGCCTCGACCTGAAGAGATATGACAGGGTCGTGGAGGGAAGGGCGGATCATGAAGAACCCACACTTGTTGTCGGTCGTTATCCGAATTCCCTCCTTGTTCTCGGTATCGAAGCTCCAGCCTTTGACATTCCTTGATTCTCTCGTCACTACATCGGAGATGGTGCTGCAGAGCTCATGAGTGTCGACACAACTCGTCTGCGATAGCGAAGCGAATCGCCAAAGGGGTTGGCATGGTGGGTGAGAACCATTGCGGTAGTTGGGGAGGGGATGCGTCTTGTACGGAAGTACATGAGGTTTTCAGAGCCAATGCTGCCGTTCATAACTCCTCACTTTGCTCCTCGCCCAATCTCACCTCCATTCGCAGCTCCTCTTCGTAGCCAGCGTCCTCGAAACCCTTAAGGCAAGCAGCTTGTTGCCCTTCGCCGACGACGGAAGCAGCAAGAAGAGCCGTGAAGGTACCATCATCTGAAAAGTTATTCTCGGCGAAGGCGCCGTGGCCGGAAGTCTCCACCGCGAGGGGGACCAACTCTCCCAACTTGCAGCGGCGTTTCGCCTCATTGATGACGTTGAGGTAGCCCTTCTTGAAGCGAACTTGGGTTCCTCCGCGACTCGCAATAAATGTCTCAAGTCCTACGATGAGCGAAGCGAATCGCAAAAGTGGCTGGGATGATGAGTGAGAATTATAGCGGTGGTTGGGGAGGGGGTGCGTCTTGTATGAAGGTACAAGCGTGTGTGGATTTCGTTCCTAACGCTAACGTTATCAGCTCGTCGCTTCGTTCCTCGCAATATCTCACCTATACTAGTAACGCTGTCCGTAACGATCTTAGGTGTGGCGTTATTGTCGCCCTTACAGACAATATGGGACAGAAATGCAATGAGCCTGTTGCGGTTTATCTCCTCGAAAGTGTTGGGCGAGTCTCCCTTTAGGACTACCCCGCATCTGTCTCCGTCAGTGTCAAGAAGAATGGCCAGGTCGACGTCACCAATTTCCTTGCATTTGTCGATCGTTCTCCCCATCATGATTTTGCTCTCGGGGTTAGGTGGGCCGAAGGGAAACGTTCCGTCGGGTTCGGGGTTCAGCAAAGTAACTTTGGCGCCGAGACTGAGAGCGAGGAGCGAAGCGACGAGTGGAAGGTTGTTAGTTATGTAGGTAGGAGGTTTGTGCGAGGGCGAGGAGCGCAGCGACGAGCTGAAGGAATTTCTTGAGGAGAGGCACTATGTTATTATAGCCTGCCCTCGTGTAATCTCACCTCTCCAGGACGGGGGCGACAATAAACCCACTTCCTGAGCCCGTGGAAAGGACAATGTTCAGGCTTTCAAGGGGGCGGTCCTTAGACGTGCGCTTTCTAAAAGTATCAACGAGGTGGGCTTGATACGTGGGGACGAAATCCACGAATTTTGCGCTACCTCCTTCATTGCTTGTATCAGCGGTGGGTAAAGCTGTGGCGTCCGCGAGGAGCTGCCTGACTTCCTCCTTGGACAGGCAACGTGCGTGGTATGTCGGGTCTTTGATGAAGAGCTTGAAGCCGTTCTTCTCTGCGGGAAGGTGAGAGGCTGTAGTCATGCAGCTCGCAGAGTACTCTGTGGTACTGGCGGCAAAGAACATGCTTGGGGTAGTTGTCAACCCACACTCCTGCGAGCGAGGAGCGAAGAGCGGGGCGAGGAGCGAAGCGAAGAGCGGGGCGAGGAGCGAAGCGAAGAGCGGGGCGAAGAGCGAAGCGACCAGCAGACGGTCATTAGTATAGTGGTGGATAGTATGCTGCCGTCGCTTTGCTCCAGCCCTCCATCCTTCGCTCCTCCTGCCCTCACCTCCACAACACATCCAGCAGAGATAACCCCCCGACTGAACGCGGAAGTCAAATCTGAACCATGAACACGAGGATCGCGTCCAATGAGGACCCTTGGGATTGCATCGTCCGTACACTCGCAAACAAAACGGCCGAATATTTTCCCGATTCGTGAAGAATTTTCACAAGTAAGTGTTGTCCCAAATTCGCCACGGATGTCGCTTCCCGAGAGAAGGGAGGTAAGAGAAGATAAAGATTGGGGGGTTGTGAGGGAAAGAGGAAGAGACGGAGCAACGAAGAGCGCGAACAAGAGGAGCAAAGGAAGCTGCATGTCGACCTCCTTATTGGAAATCAACCTAAATTGGATTTTTCGAGTATAGGAAATATGTCAGGTCGAATTCTATTCGTCTCTAAAGCGAAGGGGAAGAGTGATGTCGATGCGAGTTGAGGGAGAAACAGGAGCCCAAATTTGCTTTGATTGCCAACATTTGAAGGGAAAATGCGCGTTGCGACACCGGCCTAACTAAGTAATACCTTAACTTTGAGGCAACACGCACGACTTTGCTTTTATTTTCTCTCCCCCTCCCTCAATCCTTTGCACCCTTTCCCTTCAAGAACTTGAGTATTACTTCGTGCCCTTTCCATTTCGCCAACTCTAGAGCTGTTTCTCCATCCTCCGTCACCTTGCCAACGTCCGCCTTGCCTTCTTCCATCAAATACTGGAATACTTCCAAGTGGCCGTTCTAAGACGCAGTGAAGAGAGGAGTCTCTCCGTGGTTCATCGCCTTGTCTATCTCTGCCTTGCCATCCTCCACCAAACACGTCACGGCCTTCAAGTGGCCGTTCCGAGACGCAATATAGAGAGGAGTCCGTCCCTTGCTCGTAGCCTTGTCGACTCCTGCCTTGTTCTCCAAAAGCAATGCCACAATCTGCGATAAGTGAAGCCGATCGCAAAAATTGTAGGGGATGAAGGACGAGAATTGTTGTTAATTGAGATGTGTTTGGGGAGGGATGCACGCGTGCGATACTCGCTGTTAGTGATGGTGTTTTCAGCTCGTCCTCGTCAAACCTCACTTCCACGTGACCACCTTCCACAGCACTATGGAGGGCTGTTTGACCTCCATCGTAAGCGTGATCCATCCTACTGTTCACCCTAAACCCCTTCTTGAGAAATCTCTTGATGTCGTCGATCCTGCCCTGCCTTGCCGCCTAAAAACAACTTTCACAAACCACCCTGTGGCACTCTTCCTTGTGCTCCTGCTATGAGGGAAGCGGCGAACATTGGGGTTAGCGTTGAATAAGCCATCGCTCCTCGTCCAATCTTACCTTCCAGTGCGCCTTCTGGCAGTCCCTCGAACATTACCTCGTGAGCTCGCAAAACGCGCACTTGCTGAAGTTCTTTCTGCCACTCTCCATTTTACCGCAGTTTGAGCAAGTCTTTTTAATCCTCTCTGCAGCCCGCGCCTCTCCCCACTGCCTTTGCCACCTTCTTCCCTTTCTTTCCCATTACATCTCCTTCGAACGATGCTAAGTGATTTCTTGCCCTCCTTTTACTTCACTCCCACCAAGAGTCAACCCCAAAGCTGATTACTTTTTACCTAAAGATGATACGGCCCAATGAATTACTAGAATCGATAGGGACCGATTGCAGGGTAGTGAGAGGAAGGAGAAGAGTAACGTTCAATGCGA
>Ga0115006_10002935_pt1 | contig 11436 bp, 10 predicted proteins | sample ArcOceMetagenome_3_FD_88943 | JGI IMG/M metagenome (GOLD analysis project Ga0115006, IMG submission 88943) | Marine eukaryotic phytoplankton communities from Arctic Ocean - Arctic Ocean- Svalbard ARC20M Metagenome | ecosystem: Environmental > Aquatic > Marine > Oceanic | place: Arctic Ocean...
ACCGACTTTGCTCTTCAGGCCATTGTAGAATGCCGCGCGGCGAAAGCGAAACGAGTCGCAGTGTTGTTGCGCTGGCATGCCGATGGCGGTGAAGTGCGCCGTGGTCTCGCGGTGGGCCTGTAGGGCGGGGGGGGGAGAGAGTCGTGGGTCCGATCCCTGGCAGAATTTTTTTTCTTGCGAAACACCCTCAGGGAACACGATCTCTCGATCTGAAAGAGCTCGAAACCGGGTGGACGGCACGAAGTGTACCGCTCGCACAGATGGAGCACCGCGGCGCTCGCCGCCGCAGAGCGTGGCCGTGGCGTGCGCGCCTGCCGTTCTTGTCTGCCTGCCTAGTATGCATCCTGGGCACGGAGCCCGCCCCCGGCGGGGACGCCGACCGTTTTCCATGCCAGACGCACCAGGACTGTGGTCAGTCGCGGGCACGGCGCGCGGCGGTGGTGCCGCGCGCCCGCAGAGACTGTGAACGCATGCGTCTGCGATGCGCCAGGCGGCTGACGGGAGGCGTCGAACTCCCGTCTCCTTTTGTGCTTGCGCAGGCGACACCACCTTTTGCAGTGCGCAAGAGTGCCGCCTGCAGGAAGGGATTACAGTGACGTGCGGAGCATGCAAGGCCTGCAGCCAGTGCAGGTTCAACCGCGACGCCATCGATCGAGAGGTATTCGCCTCGATCGCCGTCCTAGCTGCCCCACCCGCATGCTGGATGATGTTTGCGTGTCTGCTTGGCTTCTCCCGAGTGACGGCAGATTCGGGTTCACAACAGTGCCCATCATGGTGTGGACTCGCACCTCTCGAGACAAATCATTTGAAGGGTATATTCATCAGCACACCTGGTGCAGCTCAGCCAGACTTGATCAGCGGGCAAGGCGGAGGCTGTGTGGTCCTGTGGCGATTTGAGGGCACGTTGTATCAGCGCTATTACACCGGTCCGTGCGAGAGTAGGAATGTGTGGGCGCAGATTCGACTCCAGCAATCCCAAATGAGGCTGCGAACGAAGCGACTGCGTTTGTGACAGTGCATGTTGCTGGCATGGCCGTGATAATTCTGGCGTGTGCAGGCTAACCATTGGCGTTTAATCTCGCGCGCGCGCTCTGGCACGCACGCAAAAATTGGCAGGAATTGAATATGCCTCACTTGCGCTGCAGCCATTTTCTCAGAACCCGGTAACATACGATTCGTTGGTGTGAGCATCGAGCCATCACAGAAACTTGACAAAGTGCTGTTGCTGGCGTGCTGTCTCGCGCCGATTTCTCTGGCTGCCCTGCGCTCGGATGCATAAACCATAACACGAACCCGATAATATTTTGATTACGCGCAACGAACCCACGGTATGCAGGCTGATGATCCGAACTCACCGTGTGGCGACCCCTGGATGGAGACGGGGAGATTTGAGTTCACCATGTCCCCGGGCGTCAGCGGGAACACTCTGACGCTATTTGTCCCCGCAGACTTCGACGCAAGTTCATATCAGGTGACTTTTTGTTCTGGAGCGTAGAATTATTGCATCGTTCCAGTCGTTTTGTGGTTTGCATCCCTAAAGCATTCGATAATATTTCTTTGTGACTGAGCAGAAGCAGACGGCGAGAGTTTTCCAAGCGGCACCGTTGGGCCTTGATTTTCGGTGGAATAATGAAGAAGGAGAGCAATTGTGGGATGGTGTGCCTGAGCGCTTGGTTCCAGCATCCGAAGGGAGTTCAAGAGGCGATCATGAATTATGGTGTGGTGCACTGGAGATGTTCGATTCGAAATGCAAGGCTTGCTTTCAACGGGAACGGCTGGTCTTGCGGGTGTCAAGCGCAGACGCATACAATCAGCACAAGGGAGGAAGGCCAAGTGCATTTTTTTGGAGGATAAACACCTGGGGCTGTGAGATTGGAGAGGCATTAGCCCCTTACATGGCAATACCTTCAGAAACTCACGTCCAACGCCGTGCGGGGGCCAAAGATGGATTGACAAGTGGGCAAGCTTCCAAAAACATACTTGACAGTACGTCGCAACGAAAACCACGCGGAGGCTCTCGCAGAGCACTGCTCTTCAACGTGAACGATATGCCGCCGAACAATGCGAACTGGCTACTGTTCTCGTCTGAACCCATCAATATCCACGATCATTATTCGCAGGGTGAAACTGCAGACGGCTCGTACTGCGTGTTCAGACTGAACGAAACGGTGAGCTGCTCCTGCATTGCCATTGAACGAACAATTGAATCATTGTCATGCCACCCTCCTTCAAAAAACCTCTAGCGAACGCACTGTCTCGGTTTTTCCACTAACACGATCAGAGAGACAACAGGTTGTCACGCCAACAAAGAGTAGAAGAGCACCAAGATGTGTGCAGAGTAACGGTACCGATTGTCCGAGATGCCCCCCGCACTCGGTGTGTCACAAGTTTCACATGACGTCCGACGCGCTTGCTGAGCTCGACGGCCTGCGGTTAGAGCAGACTCAAAATCTTTCGCTGCCGACGACGACGTTTCGCTGTGTTTGCGGGGGTCCAATGAATCCTGGTGAGAGCTTCAGCCCACACACAGCGCTTTAGAGCAGTATCTGAAACGTTTCTCGAACCGAGGGCCACCTCATCACATCCATGACTCTGATTGATTCGCTTCGATCGTCCCGGTGCGGCCTTGACTTCGTTGCTGACCTTTGCACAGGGTACGGGCCGCCAGCTGCTGGTGCCAATGAGTGCTCTGACGTGGATGAATGCGCACTTCAGACACATGATTGTCATGAAATGGTAAGCTTTTTCAGAGTGACAGAAAGCGTCAGAATTTTCATAGTAACAGAAACTGAAAGTCATGTGCTCACAGCTGCTGACATGAATATGCACCGCAGGCCACATGCGTAAATACACAGGGCTCGTTCGTGTGCAATTGTAATGCAGGCTACGAGTCTGACACTGTGGTCCAAGGGCTGAATTGTATTGATGTGGACGAATGCGCTATGTCTAAGTATGCCTCTGGTTTGGACGAGCACTATACCATGCACAACTGCTACGTACTGGCTACTTGCAACAATACCGTTGGGTCTTTTGCATGTGTGTGTCCCCAAGGTTTTGTAACAGCAGAGGGGGCAGCGGAAGGGACGGAATGCATGCACACAAGCAGCGTTCATCTTGAACACGCATGGGCCACTGGAAATAAGATCGGTCTATTCTTTAGTTGGAGATTAGAGACTATTCCGCATCCAAAAGATGTTGTTTCCATAGAGGTTGCTCCGATCGTTTACCCAGAATGCGCAGAGTTTGTGCAGTTTACAGCGCCTTGGGACTGCCCAGATCCGTTCGTTCTTGAGCGCCGGACTATTTTCTGGATGTTTACAGGAACGGTTGGTTGTGGGTCGCAATTGACAATAGTGTTAGGTAAAGAAAAGGTTATGGACTGCCATGTGGACACCCAACCTCCAGTTCCATGGGCCGGACAAGTCATTCAGCAAAAGTCCGCCGGAGATGGTCTCTATTATGCGCGGCTCTACTCATATTCCGTCGATCAAGTTGCAGCAACGGACTTGCAAGAGTACAACTCGACAAACGTGGAGGATCTGGAGACGCTACGGGATAGCGAGGAGTATGAAATGCTGGGAGGCCTTGTAGACTGCGTGGCTGAGCCAAACACGGGTAGAGATGAATGGGACACGGGCGCAAAGTGCAGAATAGAGATACCAACATGGGATGGAGTGCCCGTAGAAGTTGTTACAAATACTGGGCCGCCCATCCGGTGTGGAGACGGAAAGTGGACGCCTGCAAATGAGTCTTGCGATGATGGCAATGTTCAGAATGGGGACGGCTGTGACGCATTTTGCAGAATTGAAATAGATACTGTGTGTACGTTCACATACAATGACAATGTAATCGAATGGACTGAAGAGGACCCGGTCACTGGTCAACAGCTACAGTATTATCAGTGGGTGCCGAGTGAAAACACTTGCGTCCGCAAATTGTGCGGAGATACGAAGATGAATCTATACTTTGAAGAATGTGATGATGGAAATCTTATCGATTTTGACGGCTGCTCGTCTGGGTGCAAGGTCGAGCGAGGATATACGTGCGAGCATTCCAGCGAATTAAGTTTTGATGTGACTCCCCCGGCCCTTGTTGAGAGCGAGATTTGTATTCCTTTCGTTGCGGAGCTCAACGAAAATGACACACGAGCCGACTGCCCCATCTGTCACGAAAAAGGAGAATGCATGTTCTACATGCACCAAAAAGTGTGTTCATGCAATCGTGGGTACGCCAAAACGATTCGCGGAAACCCTGAAGAAGACAACCCGTCGCTCACCAAGACAGACGTTGCAATTGAGCCTCACTATTGTACAGATATAGATGAGTGCAAATATCTGGTGGTGTGCTCTGAGGACTCGATGTGCATGAATACAGACGGGTCCTTCGTTTGCAACTGCCTCCAGGGCCATTCCCAAGTGTATGATCCTGAATGGGGTACATTCTCAGGTTGCTTGGACGACAATGAATGCAATCTGCCACGTGTCGTTGGCGAGAGTGTCGGTGATATCAGGTCATTTCCGTGCGCTGAAGTGGGCGGTGCTTGCCAGAACACACAAGGCAGCTTCAAGTGCTCTTGCGCATCTGGCTTCAATGGTACAGGCTATGCGAATGCAGACGGGTGCATAGATCACGATGAATGTCTTCTGGGTACTCACGACTGTGGCAGAACGCAGTACTGTCGTAATTTACCTGGCTCCTACCAGTGCTTGTGTAATGAGCGCGGCTTTCAACGCAGAGGGCGTGAGTGCTTTGTCGGCGGGTTTTATGAAGACAACAAGGACAGTTTCAGATTATTTGGTTGGAAACCAACAAGTACCCAGGGTTTGGCGCGAGAATGGGATCTCCCTATGCTGCAAAATGATCCAAAGTACTCTGCAGGCATGATGCAATTTCTCGTGAACCACCAACCCCCTAACAAGGTACATACTCACTGGGACAAGTATACCATTTCCCCATCTGATTCCGAAAAAAGAGCTCGAACGGCTTACTTGCACACAGCAATCTTTAGCCAAAGCCATCAGAACACCCCGGATCTGGGTCCCTTCAAGTGCGGTGCTCAAGTTTGTCACGATTGCTTGGAGTGGGATGAATATTCCTACGTGACCAAGAATCCGGAAGACGGGGGTGGGTTTCGGAGGGTAGTAGTGATTGACAAATCCTCGGGCAGCCTAGCCTTCCGTGCAGCCGCCTCCACATCTGATGCCATTTGGACGTGGAGTTTTGAGGGCAAGATTGATTCAACACCAATTGATTCCCTGTGGATTCAGTGGATAAAGCTCAACCTCTTTAAAGTTAATGCTTCGTCGCTGGGACTGCCATTTGAGTCGTTAGCAATCTGTAGGCAAAGGACTGCATCTACGAATGATCTATTCTCCCGGGCTGATTCCGACTATTCCTCCCAACTCAACCTGGGAGAAGTGCGAAACTTTCTTCTCAGTACTGATGAATATCAAGACGAGATTCGTCTCGAAGAGGTGTGTGTAGTGTATTTCAATCGCTTGCACGCACATGTGCTTGGCGTGGGATTGCTGAGCAGATTTTCGGTGCTTTTGCTTGTCTTTGACTGTTGAGGATCGTATCAGAATCGTCTCACTGATACGATTATCAACAGTTTTTCACCTCGAGAGACCTAAACGGAGACAACTTCTTGAACATCGAGGAATGGTTTGGGTCTACATGCACTAATTACACTGGTATTATTCGAGTGATTTTTGCCATTTTTCCATTTTGTTTTTTTGGCGCATCCCGCGAACTTAGATTTTGCAGGGTGCAAAAGAGGTGTCCAATCCCTCCGCTGCCTTCGTGTTGCCAACGATGCAGCATGCACTAAATCTCTTATTGATGTTATGTTTGTCCAGCCGCAAACCCACCGCCTGCAATCCAGGAGATTGCAACACCTTTCACGCTCGAGCTCTCAGTTGCTGGAATGGTCCCAGGCAGCAAGTACTGGAATTTTACAGAACTTCTCTCTGAACACAAATTTGTCCTCAACTTTAGCGCTCACGAGCCACCAGTATCGAAGTCTAGTGACAAAGTTACCAATGTTGTTTCTGCAAGTGGCAATTACACGCTGAACATTACTAGAGAAGTGGACCCTGTCCGCCGACTCGCTCTGAGCATCAAGAACGGAAACGGTCTGCAGAGCCCGCCCCCTTGCGAGATCAACAGGAACGGGCTGAACGATGCATACTCAACCCTCCACTTGACGTCCACTGCGCCAGATGGACTGCAATGGGTAGACATTGGATCTGTCAGGCCGGAGGTCGGGACTGAAATCGTGAATGAGGCACTTGCCTCAGCCTTGCCACACAAAAGCCAGTTCACGAGAGCTGAATACGACGAATTTGGGGTCTCGCAGCTTTTCCCCAACAGTTACGTTCAGAGCAAACCCGGCCATGGTAGGTACTTTCGGCCAGTCGCAGCCGAAACCCTGCAGCCGAACCAGAAATTGCACGGGATGTGGCAGGGTACATGCAACCCACGTATTCCAGCACGATCGTGGAACTGCGATGTGAATTTGAACGTCAAAGAACATTCAGGATCATTCGAGTTGATTATTAGTGGTTGTGGTGGATTCGAAATCACCAACTTTGCAACAGGCGTAATGGTAGAGCTGTCCAAAGAAGGCGTTCCATGGAAAGAGCAAGGGCGAACATCAAAAATGTACAAGAATGTTCTCGTCAACTACGGATTTGGTGTTCCTACTGGTACTACCCAAGGATGGACCAGTTTTGCTAGCGTCTGGTGGGACCAGGCCTGCGATGCGTCTCGATGTACTGATACCCGCCCAAATAGCATTACACTTAACATTTTTCGACCGGGCGAGTCCACCAGATTTCCATCAGAGTTAGTCACGTTTTCATCCCAACAATTGGTTTATCCTTGCCAGGTCTTGACGCTGACGAGATTAAATGACGACAATCTACAAGTTCGTTCACTGAAAAGTAGCGCATTCACAAATATGCTGCAACAGCGCTTCCGGCGTCTGGAACTTTATCGTGAATTCAATTCTTCACTGCACGAGATCAAGAATCTGATCCTTCGCAGCAGAATAGGAGGAGAAGGATGTAACAATGCCATGAACACATTCTTCGACTCTGAAGCTTCTGTTCTCGATTCTCCTCCGACTATTTCACCAGACGCGTGCCTGAGCCCATGCTTTGCTGAGATGAACCGTTCACTGTCAGAGTTTGCTGCAAAAGGGGTGCAATTGTGGCGTCAGTTCCTTGACTTAGAACCCAGCTTGACTTCAGGGCTGGCAAACGCTGACCAAGAGGATTTTGAAGTCAGTAACAGCGAGTACCACGATCTGAAGCGATTTTTTGCCGCTAGGGTGCTACATGTAGCCGAGTTTCTGGCGCGTTCTGCGCTAACATGCACGGGCAATTATCAAGCGATTACGTGTCTGCAGTATGCCTCCACAATTGTCAGACCAAAATGTAGGAACAAGCTTGACAGCGCACGGCACGCCGCAGACATGTCTTTGTTATCTCTGGATCCTGCGAATGGCGGACCGGCAGGAACATGTGCCCTTGTATGCAAAAGTGATATCGAAGACATAATTGTTAGCGGTCATTGCTGTGCTGCGAGATTTGAATCCGAGCAACAGCGCTGGGCTGATTTTGTGCTTCCAGGACGGCGGGCCCTCGAGATTGACTTCAGTGTATACCGCTGCCTGTACTCATCCTCATCACGGTCTTCGGAGATCGGTAGTTCTCAATCAGTATTGGGTGAAGAACGCTGTTCAAATGCAATGCCAGAGATCGTCACCGCAAAGCATCCTGCAAAACGGGATAGATGCGATGATTCACTGTCCGGTGGTCAATCTCTTCAGTGCGCGTTCGATGTATGCGTCGACTACGCCGTGCCGCCTCAGTGCTGCAACAAAATTGAGGTATTCGCGGATCTTTTCCTGGGATATGTTGACATCTGTGAAGGCGCGATAGAAGTTTATCTTGACTGTGTATCATTGTTTCTGTTGTGCAGTGTAAGAACAATGGCGTGCTCGAGTACGTTGGCGCTTGCTACTGCATTTGCGAGCCTCCTTATGCAGGCCACGACTGCGGCGAAAGCCTGCTGCAGGTCTGTGCAGGAGCTTAGCAAAAGAGGAGCGAGATTGAGAACTGCCATGATATTTTGATTGCAGTTACTGCGTAGATCTCTGTTCCCCCAGCCTGATTGATCGTATGATTTCATAGGTAATTGGTTCGGTCGCAGTCAGTGGTGTAGCAATGCCAACGTTTCAGCCGGATCAATTTCTGGGAAAGCTTGAAGCCTCGGTGACTACATGGGACTTCAAGCCCACAGTTGAGATTGGCTCGGTGATCCCAAGCGGAAGGAGAAGAGTCGGACGAAACGGAGCTGCTGCAAGTCATGGAATGCCTGAGCGTCTTGACAGGGCTCTGAATCTTGACAGGGCTCTGAATCATTCGTCTCATAGTGTGAGCAAAGGAGGTCGGGCAACAAACACCAAAACAAGGCGGGCAAAAGCTTGGCGGAGAGACATACCTCAAGACCAGACATTGGAAGTCAGATTTCGGCTTATCGGGTTTGGGACCAAGCTGCAGGTCTCCCGACATGATTCTTGTGTGCCTATATCATGTCTGAATTCAATCATTGTTCGCAGATTTGGTCGGCTATATGGCCGCAGAAAGTGCTGTGCCCTCATTCACACACCACTATCACGAGCGTACGAACACGCAAAACGCGCTTGCATGTACACAAACGTGCTTGAGCACGTGTAAATCTGCGTGCAATCTGACCGAATCATATACAGGCCATGCGAGTGATTGAAGTTCTCATGATGTCGATGCGAAGGGGACAGTTTTCAGAGATGATGGAAAGCGCTGGGCTAAGTATGTCAGGAGACAGTTTTGCCAGTGTGCCCCGGGCCGGTAAGGCTCAAATGTCCTGACGTAAAAGAATATATATGTTTGCCGCCTTTTATGCGAGTGCAACTGACAATTGTGTTCGTCAAACTCTATATGTTTGTGCTCCCCAGTGCAACCTGACGGCAGAAGCGCCTGTGTCGACGAGCCAGCCCCCGGGGAACTGTTATGCGAGGCATTTTACAAGGAGATAGTCACTGACAACACCACTGTGCCTGAAGACGTGCCACGGAAGCCCGTGCCCCTGGCGTTGGCTCTTGGACCAGTCGCCGGAGCCTTGCTCATAGCCGTGTGTGCATGCACGAGGATGGATCGATTTTTTTCGAGTGCATGGCATTCAATAGTTAACTGGGTCGAGTTTCGAGTAGCATATGAAAAGAATCGCCGGCGAACACAACAGGTTCGAGATGCGCAATCATCAAGCATACGAACAAAAAGTTCACTTCACAGTCCACGTACGGAGGAATAGGCTTATTCCTCGATCTTTGCGTGGTGTATCGCAGGCACGCAGGGCAAGCACCATGTTTGACAAAAACTGACATGGCTTCGATGCGACATGCACAGGTGCGCAGGGAGTATGAAGAACAGCGCTTCGAGGGGAAGGGTGGAGGCAAGAGGAAAGAGAACTTGCTCCGATTCGAAACCTCCCATTTGAAGCAGCAGAGTAACCACCGGCGCAAGAATAATGATGATGATCAGGGGGCTGTGGAAGAAGATGGTGCGCAACGAGTAAGTTTTCCGCACGACAGTCCGTTGCTATCTCTGCCTGCCTCATGTGCACAACGCTGCTGACCAAGAAGCCTTTCAGGTTCAGACGAGCATCGTAAAGTCGATGAATTCGACCATCAGAATCGACAACAGAAGCAGAATCAGATTGTCCGACAATACGTTGAGATCACCCGAGGTAAAGATAGGGACAGATTGGTAGAGGAAAAGAGAGCTTACAACTGGCAAGGCCGTTCACAGATCGTCTCGTTGCAGGACACTCGCTTGGATATCGTTTCCGAAAGCAGAAATAGCACCTCTCTCAAGCGTGAAAGACGGAACTCACCTACAGCTCAGAGGCGGTCTCCAGATACACGGCCAGAAACTGCTCATAGAGGTGCGCACAAAGACTGACGGCAGGCAGAAACGCTAGCGGAAGAGTACGAGCAACCGGGCGACGCAGAGAGTGGACAATGCAAGGGGGTTCTTGAATCTGATTGTGAGCCGTGTCTGTTTGTTTCCGTGCCTACATGCGTGTGTACATTGACATACATGTTTACAGAGCATGACAGGGAAGAACCGGCAATATCTGAGGTGCACTTGGATGAGAGTCGGATCAGGGTGTTCCGTGCAAGGAAAACACAGGATTATTTGCCAGAACCGAGTCCAAGAGTGAACGGAAGCGAGACAATGACCACTTTGAATTTTGGAGCATTTGCAAAAGCGCGTGATTCAGCACGTGCCAAGACGAGCACTTCGCCAAGAAACGTTGGTTCGCCGTCCCAAACGATCACGAGCCCACACCAAGCCATAGGAACTCCAGCCGAAGTGCCGACACTGAGTGCGAGCATTGAGTATGACGAGGCCGAGGCTCCGCACAGCATCGGCAGCATGAAGTCCCAGGTGCTGCTCTTGCGGCAGCAGCGCCTCAATAAATCGTTGAATGCACGTTTACCGTCAACAGAATCCATCAATGCAGCAATCCAGTCGTCCAATTTTCTCTCCAGCGCTGCGGCCGAGATGCGAAGACGAGGTCCTGATATCCCGACGCTTTGGCAACCGGAGGTGATCGTCCGCGTTTTGCTGTGAACGACTGGCTGCATTCTCTTAACGAGAGAACAGATGTTGATTGTCGCCTCTAGTCATCCTGCTGACTGTATGTGTTCAATGCGCAGGACATCGAGGCCAACGTAAGCCGGAGTCAAGGGTACAAAGTGCGTGAAATGTCGATACCAGAATTGCAGACTGGGTCGAGGGGAGGAAAACAAACAGATGTTGAGAGAGGGGCTTCGAAAACGCGAAGAAGTCTAAAGATACACATTCCTCAACATCTTGGCGACGGCAGGTCACCATCCAGTTGGGGCGTGTCAGTGATGAATTCGAGCGCACAAGATAGCGCCGGAGTGGTACTCTGTTTCTGTGTGTCTGGCATGGTCCTGACTGAATCCGGCCCTAGTTTCACTCCTACTTACTTCTCACCCTTTTTGAGAGAACTGAAAGCTCGTCACATATAGGCCTGAATGCGTACGAGTTCTGGACTTCTTCTTATTCCTTTGCCCCATCAGAACAAAACTCTTACTCTCTTTCAGATTTCAGGGAGAAAGAATGAGAGTTTCACTCGTTAGCAGAGCAATTCGGGGCTGGGTGTGAGTTTCCGTGCCAACGACTGACTTTGAATGCGCTGAGCAGACAATGCAGTTTTCACGACTCTCGGGGTGTGGCGACAAAGCAGATCGGGTTGAAATCGTGCCAAGACGGCAAGTCGCACGTCCTTCTGCCTGGCTGCCCGAAGTCGACACCAGTGGGCTGCGCACGCCGTCTGCATTGTCATCAGCGTCGTGGC
>Ga0115006_10002936_pt1 | contig 11434 bp, 3 predicted proteins | sample ArcOceMetagenome_3_FD_88943 | JGI IMG/M metagenome (GOLD analysis project Ga0115006, IMG submission 88943) | Marine eukaryotic phytoplankton communities from Arctic Ocean - Arctic Ocean- Svalbard ARC20M Metagenome | ecosystem: Environmental > Aquatic > Marine > Oceanic | place: Arctic Ocean...
AAGGCGTGGAGACCCGCGCAGAGCACGACGCACGCGCCGTCGCCGTGCCCGGCTGCACGGCACGCAGCGCAGTGGCACGCGCACGGCGTCATGTGGCGGGGCTGCGGCGCGCCGGCGGCTCCGCTCTGCGGAGCGCTCCTCGCCTCCGCGGTGGCGTCCCGCCCCCGCCCTTGCGTGGCGCGCCGACGACAGCCGCTGCACTTGGGGGTCTTTCCCCGAAAGCTCGCGGCGCAGAGAAATTCCGCACCGCACCCAGCACACGCAAGGCGCGGCATTGTGCCGCGCGGCCCGGCGCTGGCGGGCGGTCGTGCGCTGCTCGGCCTGGCCGGCGCCGGTCAGCCTACGTACTGCACCAGCAGGGTACTGGTCCAGCAGCAAGCTGGCCTTGAAGCGGCACCAGTTCGTGGATCAACCAGCCACTCGCACGAAGCGGCGTCACACATGGCGCAGGAAGCACATCCCGGTTGGTGTGCTACGGTACAGGCGAAGCGCTGTAGGCGAGACGTGGTCGCAAGAACATCTCATCCGCTGACCGGCAGCGAGCATGCAGCTCATCGAGCCCCGCCGAGCCCGGCGCTGCTCACTTCCCAAACGGCCATGGCAGGCGACGTGCCGTCCGCGCGCGCGCGCGCAGACCATTTTCACGCCGCAAGCCGACGGGGCGGCGTTCACAAGGTGCATTCTGGCTTGCAGTATCGTGCGCAGCCGGCCATCAGGCCGGCCGACGCCACGCGCTGCGCGAGACAACCGCGTCGACGCCCCGACGCTATCCGCCTGGACGCGCAAGGAGCGCGCCCCACAATAAGAGCGCACCAGCATCGTCGCACACCCCCTTGCGAACACCGCCACTCCACGATTGCACGAGCACCGCAGCGCAGTTTTGCAGCACGGATCCTTCTTTTTTGCTCTGTGGTTCTGGCGGCATGTCCGGTGGCCGGCGCGACTGCTTCTGCCTCGCTGCTCCCTGTCGGCAACGGTGGAAACTGTCTGGGAAGGCCGTGGATTTTTGCTGCAGGATGCAGCGTGTTTACAAGCGATGAGATCCCCTCCATTACCGTAGGGCTCTTTGACAAGGAGGGCAATCCATGCTGCGGCGACGTGGTCACGACAGTGGAGGTCTCACTTCTGCAAGCGCGAGATGGGATAGCAATTCCAATGACGGGCTTCCTCGTCCGAGACAGCAGTGTATCTGGGGAACCACAAAGTGCAATGACGCTAGAATTCAGTGGCCTTCGGACTAAGAGTGCTGTCGCGGGTGCTTTCAACTTGACATTCACCGCATTTTACGGGGGCGCCCCGCTGGAGTACCGAGCAGCAATACGCATTCTACCGGACACGTTGAGCTTGCAACCCGAGTTCGGGGAGGGTCGCAAATTTGCTGTCCACGATGCGATCCCCGCTATCACTCTGATGATGACTGGAAGAAATGCCACTATAACAGAAGGTTTGGGGCTGCGAGTCAGTGTTCGGCTTTTCAACAAGGGCGACATGGCTGATATCTCGCGCCCGTCACTGCTCGGGACCACATCATCAGCCTTTGACAGCAGTGGTGCCGTAGTTTTCACAGATCTTCGCGTTCAGCGGACTGCTGGCGACGGGTTTCGTTTTGCCTTTTTTCTTGAGGACAGCGACAGACTCTGTGTCAGTGGCATGCAGAACTTACAATGCCGCGCACAAGAGGAGCACCGCGGGCTAGTCGGGGGATTGGGAGGATATTGGATCGAGATCTTGGGGCCCGAATTCAAAGTGTTGCCCGATCGTCTGGTTGTTTCATCCAGCATGCTGTCGTTCGACAACATCGTGCGAGTGGATGCGTCCATGCCCTTGTACACTGTGTCGCTCTACGACAGCAAGTTTCCGGACGATGTCCTCGCAGGCATCAATGCTGAGGACGGTTTGGAAGTCAATGTCACTTTGGTGAGCCAGAGCGAAGCCTATCCGGTGATGCACCGTCATCTTGAGGGCGCGACCAGAGGGGGTATTCACGGGGGCGTCGCGAGCTTCAAAGATTTGGTGGTTCGCAGCACCTCTGGCCCTGCATTTCGACTGCTTTTCACTGCTTCTTGGAACGATTGGTGCACGCTTGACAATCGTGATCCCTCATGTGCCGGGAAATGCTGTGTGTTTACGTCCAACTTTGCCGTTTACCCGTACGCAATGCGAGTAAGTCCTGCCGTGGTGCCTGATATGATCAGCGGGGACAACATCAGGTATCGTTAGCTTGGATGGTTCGATGTATAGCACAGCTTCTTTCTGTTTCATCCCTGCTTGCATTTCTGCAATCCGAACTTGCCACTGCTGCCCGCATTGTCTGCGTCCTCTGATGTCTGCATCACACTGATGGGCAGTCTGGTCTTTTTTGGCAGCAACTTCATGGCCGAGTTTGTTGACTATCACGGGGTACGTCTTGGGGGAATTGAAAGCGCCTTTGGTCTTCGCGTCATTCCTAGTGTATTCCATCGAGCAAGAGAGATGGGTTCTCAGCACCGAAGCGGGTTCGCGGCCAGGGGTGTCAATGGAGGTCAGGTTGCTTTTTCGTCCTTAGCTCTAAAGGGCCTGGCGGGACGGAATATATTGCTGAGATTCAAGGAAGTGACGTCCAATCTACAAGTTTCCACGAGCAGATTTTCAATTTACCCCTTTGCTTTGAGCCTGGCCCAGCCCGTACCCTCTGCGACAGCAGGAGCACCCGTTTCCTTGGCTCTTGAATTACACGATCATCAGGCGCAGGTGCCTGCACTTTCCAGGCTCACATGCCCATTCATTTGGCTCGATCTGCTCATACGTGCCTCAGATGATTCAACCTCTGCGTGTATCCTGCAGGGTGATACTGACCACATCACTCACTAAGCAGGTGCTCACTACGATCCAGCCTGAAGATCTCTTCGTTGTCACAGCTGAGGCTGTGAAATTTCACAACGGTTCATGGATTCCTTGCAACTGTGTCAATGGATCAGAGTTGGTTTTGAGTGCAGGAGCAGCGACATGTAAGAAAAGTTGATGCAGTCACCTTTGCTGAATTCTGTTACGTGTCTGAGCTGACGCTTGCTGATTTCCCAGACACCCAACTGTCGATATCGACGTTCGGGCGCTTCAAGCTCAAGTTGACGATGGTGCGAGGGGCCTTTCCGAGCTCGTCCCTGCTCACTCAGCCATTTGAGGTCATGGCTGCTGCTCTCATTATTACCGACTCAGACATAAAGGGCGTCTACATCATTGGAGATGTGCTTGGAGACGTAACTGTTTCGGTGAGTCTGTGCTCAAGTCGACCCCCCACGTGCTTGGTTGGGCGCCAGAGGATTCACGCATGCGAGGTTGCGTAATAGGACACTGTCCACGTTGCTGGTGGCGGTTCTCGGCGCTCGTAACCGCAATGTTTCCATTTGCGATGGAGACGTTGCGGTTGCAACGGGCCGCGCTGAGCGGTGGTGATGCGTGTAGGGTCGGCACCACACTGCTGCTGCACTAAGGTGCACGTGTAGGCGACAATGAGGGGGCGAGGACCGCCAGCGACGCTCCTGAGACTCCCCGCGGAGCTCCACGTTAATGATACGTGCAAACTTATTGCCATGTCCAAATGAGCAGTTGAGCGATGCGCAAGGAAGCGCAATTCAAGTAGGCGCAGAGTACGGCGCAGAGATTTTCGTCAGGATTGTCCTTGGCACTGCAGTCCTCGAAAATGAGCTGACTGGACTTGCCGCTCGTGTGCTGGAAAATGGCAAGGCGGTATTCTCGGGGTTGAAGGCGCCAAGGCTGACTGGAAAGGGGTTCCGGTTGCAATTTGCATTCGAGGATGCCACAGCTGGTGTTTTGCTCACCGCTCACACAGAAGAATTCTCCTTGCGGCCGGCGGGACTTCTTCTCAACAATACGCTTCCACATGCAAGAACTGGACTGCCTCTTCCCGATTTGTCGATCAGAATAACGAATCAGCTTGGTGTCTTCACGCCTCAAGTGCCGTTACCGGATCCGCAAAAATCCGTGGAGATCTTCATGGACCTCTTTACCACACGGTACAGTGGCTGTTCTCGTCACCGTCCTTTGTACACGGTGCCCGCAGATTGGAGCACTTGCGCTCGCATGGCTATCTTGGCAGGAAGATCGTTTTTCTACACTGGGATGGGTGATCCTGGAGTCTGTGGGCACGGCGGTGTATTGTCTGAAGGCTGCGATGACGACGCGTGCTGGCATAATGTGTCAGTCAGCTCACTCCAGTGCTCTACAGCAGGCTGTGGGCAAGTGGTGGATCAAGAGGAGGAGTCGCAGTGTGGTAACGAATCATTTGGATTCCGGTTTTTCGCCCTTCAGAATTCTTCGTCTATGCTGGTGGGAAGGCGGCGAGCACGAGCATTGGGTGGACAGGCCTTATTCAATAACGTCCTTATTCCCGGCGTTTACGGGAAAGCTGCCTGTATTCTGCTCTTCTCTGACGACGGCGATCCTCATGGTGAGATTTTTTCATATATGTGTATGAGCATGTGCATTTGATCACTTGTGAGATTCGATCTATTCTCTGCGCGAGAATGCATCCTCAAGTCCCCTCACTTGCTTGGTTACTGTTGTCACAGTCAAAACCATCGTGGCGTCAGAAATGTTTGATCTTGACCCGGCAAAGCTTGTCTTCCTTGGGCCTGCCGTTCCGATGATGTAAGCATTTCAATCCCGATTGGATCTCACAGTCGTGTAGCAATGCCAAAATGTTGTTTGCAAGCATGTGCAACTGCTGACACTCGAGTGTGTTTGCAGATTGCAGCAACTTTCGTTCACCAATATGACCGTGGCCTTTACTGATATGGACGGAGCAGACCTGATTCCCTTGCACATGGTAAAGTCATATTCGGTTGTTGCAAGTCTGACGCACCACGGTGAGGAGAAATCTTCAGAAGATCATCTTGTTGGACAGACTGTGGTAGAAACTGGAGAGCAAAAGGTGGTATTCCACTTTGACCTGAAGAATCTTGGTGGAAGCCGTTTTGCCATTCGATTTTCAATCAGCAATTCAAAAGCCCGGCTTGCTACGTCAACGTCTGAATTCACTGTCTACCCTTCTTCAGTAACCTTTGACTCGAAAGAACTAGGGGGTGAAGTTAATAAAGCGTTGCCAGCAGCAACTGTGGCATTTCGAGATGGTCAAGCCCAGCTGTTGACGAGTTTGAGCAAGAAAGATGCGGTGTACGTGGAGGTTGCACTGCTTCGCGACGGCAGTCAAGTTCTGGTCTGCTCGTCGTCACAGACCGAAACGTGTGTGAATGGGACAACAGTGCAAGTAGTACAATATGGAATCGCAACGTTTACAGACTTGATGGTTGTGGACATGGTGGGTAGCAACTTTCGGTACGAGTTCACCATCCAGGGCCAGTCGGCGGCTTTCCTCGTGAGCCCCAACTTTGTCGTGTATCCTGGGGCTCTCACTATTGCCGAAGGACAGACTGAGTTTAAGGGCGTCGTGTGGTATATTAATAGTCCTATGAGCGTCTACTCCATACGCCTAAAGACGAAGGTAGGTGGCCGAGATATCGAAGGCATTGATGAAGGTGATCATTTCAACATCACTGCGAGCCTGTACAAAGATGGGCAAGATTTCAGCAAATTTTTATTAGGGCAACGCTGGCACTTGGCAAGCTACAGCGTATCAAATGGTGTGCACGCCAGCTTTTCCGATCTTGTTGTCAGCGCAGCTGGAGCAAGAATGGAACTTCGCTTTGCGTTCGCTGATCCGCTCGTTGCGTCATCCCTGACCGCATCTACTAAGCCATTCAATGCAGTACCATACGCGCTACGGGTGAGAGAGGAGTGCTACAACGGAAATGCCATGCCCGACGCAGGAAGAGCACCATATGGCTTTAGCGGCTTAAATTGTCTTGGAATAGATGCGTCTGCACCATCGGAGTTTGGTCGATTTGGATTTCTGACTGGCTATTACCACTATGAGCGCAACAGTTACGTTGGACCTTTGCTCAAGAATGTTAGGGGCAGGACTCGTGTGCCTCCCATCGCAATCGAGGCAACAGATCTTTTCGCAGCCACGCAGGTCACCATCCAAGAAACGGATTCTTACAGGATTTCAGCGCAGCTGTTCCTGGAAAAGGTTGACGGGACTGCCCTTTTGTCTGGAAGCACGTTGGTCACCATTGTCAATGGCACAGCTACGTTCGATGATCTCGTCATCGAACCTGTGAAAACCCCATGCACCGTGGTATTACGATTTGCACTCGAAGGAAACTTATGTTCTGAGGTCTGGTGTGCGAATATCACCATACAGGTCAATCAAGAGACCGTCGCAACGCCGGCTAATCTCGGTTCGCACCCTCTGTTTCCTGCTGCACAATATGTGCTCGGTTCAATGGCGTTGGAGGGTGTGTCAGCAACTGAGTTTCTTGAGAGCCAGGAAACCCAGCAACTGTTCAGAGAGGCCATCTACCACGTTAGTGGTCGACTGGTACAGCAGAGTGCAGATGATGTTGAAATTTTGGGTGTCAATGAGATACCGAGCGCAACTCGTCGTCTTCTAGAAGCCGCCAGTCTGAGTGTCGCGTTCCGCATTACTGCGAAAACGTATGCTGCGTCGACAGCCATGGTGTCGATTATCACAGACGTTTTGAGCAAGCCCGTTGCATTTGCAGATTTGCGCAATTGTACCGCAGCACAAAGATCATCGCTCGCAATCTGCCAGAGCTCAGTTGAGGTGTCGGAACCGCCTTCCCGCAAGGTTGAGCCTGAAGCACTGAAAAACCGTGCGGGAAAACCAAGGTTTATCCCGGCGGGAAGCAAACTTGCTTCATGTGCGACTGATGGGACGTGTGTACGTGCGAATATTTCTGCGTTCGAGCATTGGCGTCTGCTGATTCAAGGTGCACCTGGGGAATCCGTATTCTATGCAATGGATGCATGCCCAGAGCCGACTAAATTTTGTTCGTTGATAGGTTCACAGATATCGGGAAAATCGTGGAATACTAGTGCATCTTCTGCTGTCGAGGTGATTGGCGTGATGCCAACGCGGACGCTGATTCCTGTTGGACTTACGGTTTCTGAAGAAGAAGATCTGGATGACGAGGATCCGACAGGTTACCATGTCAAAATTAAAAGTCTCCGGCGCCACGTGGCTACCATGCCAGAATTTTTCACGGCCAGGGCGCGCTCCTTCAGGCCTGGGATGCGGGAAGGATTCACAGTCTCATCCACTTTCAGGCTGCCGCCGCAGGCAAAAACGCCGTATCTCAAGAAGCTCGCCAACCGTCAGTATGCCCCTGGGTTCTGTAATGGGACGTGGATTGTGTACCAACCCAACAGGCGAGAAGCGCTTCCCGCTGTATCGCAACCAGGTAGCTGTTGGGATCTTCACAGGCTGGCTTTTGAAGACGATGCGAGTGTGTGCAACTCAGCCACTGCGGTCCCATGCTTGACCCCACGCAACAGCTGGATCTGTTCGGCGGGATCTCATGCGAAGACGATACACGCCGACGGGGTATATGACGGGAGCACACAACATAGCAGCAGCCCAGCCATTTTGACCAACGACTATATCCCTGGTCAAACTGAAATTACGGTGGAGAGTTTGTCGAAGCTTGGATTTACTAACAACGGGTCCCTGCTGATAAATCGCACGATCATTGTTGGTGATAATGGTAGGGCCAATACGCCATATCCACCGTTGACTGTGGTCAGTGTCGACCAAGTGGGAAAACGTCTTTCGGTGGAGGCGTCGTACGCCACAACTAGCTGTGCAAGTGGAGCTAATGTCTCCCTGGCAGACGTCTGCGATGTAGGAATCGTCACATCAACAGTGACGGCACGTGTCTACACGGAGTCCGCTGACGCCCGCATTTACTACACCTTGGATGGTAGCGAACCGTCTGCGTCATCATTGAGTATCAAGAGCGGTGGGTCTGTGTCCTTTGAACCGCCCAAAAGCTTGCGGGCAGTTGCTGCAGGCGACGGATTCATTAACAGCTTTCCGCTCGATGTTGAATTCAAGGGCGCGTGCGGGGCATGCAGCGAAGGTGAGTATAATGCGGCAGAAGAGGGATCTGAATTCTTGCGGTGCTTAAAGTGCCCCACCTTTCGGGATTCAAAGTGGGGGTCTTGCGGAATTGAGGATTGCCAATGCGCTGCAGGCTATCAGAATGCAAGCACGACCTGCGCGGCATGTTCACCTGGCCAATACAAGCCCGCGTTGGGACAGTTTCAATGCCGTGTTTGCGAACCAGGAAAGTTCGCAGACTCAGATGCATCTACAGCGTGCTCGAGCTGCGGCTCCTACATGGATTCGCTCCCGGGAAGCGACAGCATCTCGGACTGCAGTTGTACATCAGGGCATTCTGGTCTTCTCTTAGACCCGGGCACACAGTGGCAAGCTTTGATCTCTTATCTTCATGTTGCGCGATTGGCAGTCGATGCAAACGCGTCCAATATTATTGCCTGGGGCCAATTTCAACAGCCTGCAGCCGCGACTGCCACTTCCAACAGCTCTTATGGCAATGCGCATGTATACTTGAGCGAGGATATGAGGGGCGAGGTGAGAGCAGTAGACGGCATAATTGAGCCTGGTTCTTTCAAGGTCAAGAATGGGACCTACGTGGAAGTCCCGGATGGCGTAGGAAATTTTGTGGATGAGGGGTCGCTTTCGTTTGAGTTTGAGTGCACGTCTGACGTGCACTCAAACTCAAATCTTCACAGACTCATTTTCAAGGCCAGTATAATAGCTGAAAACAGTGGAGATGATTCCTTTCGCATTCGCGTGGACCAAGGTGCACCAGTGGACTGGCCGTTGGTCTCGAGTGCGAGTGGTTACAGCAGCGACTGGTTTTGGAGTGAACAGACATCAGCGAGCGCTGTAGTAGGTGCCGGAAGGCACACGGTGTCTCTACTTGTTCGGGAGGACGGGATCAAAATACAAAGTCTGAAGATAGACCATTCCAGCAGTATTTTCGGGAGCTCTGATTGCTATTTTGTCAGCAGGTATGCAAGGTTCGGACAAGGAAGCGGGGCATCTCTGCGCCGGGGATCCATGGACCTCGATGTGAAGGCACGAGACGGCTTGACAATTGTGGCTGATGTCAGATTTGGGTCCGGCAACAAAGTATCAACATCGAGGAACGTTCTTGCCATCATTATCAGCAATGTTTCCAAACTCGCGACTCCTTCGACGCGGAATCATGAGCCCGTTGGGTCGGCCGTCCTGCCAGCTTACACCGCACAAGGTGGTCCGTTGGGGAAAGGGCACGTGAGCTTCGACAGAACGCAGGCGCAGTACCTTGACGGCGGGTCACAGGCCTTCAAGGTGGCGTCGAATGGTGGCTTCACAGTGGTGGCTATAGTACGCTTCAGGAGCCTCGCAACATCCTTGGAGGCAATCAGCAACTTTGGCAATAGTGCAAACAGTATCAGTATTGGACTTGGCCGCGACAAGAGCAATCAACTGACTATGACCCTCCGCGATATGGAAGTTGTAAAGCACAGCTTTACCGCCGTGGGTACACCACTCCCGCAGAACGAGTGGATGACGATTGTAGGGCGGTTCAGCGCGCACCCCACACACTCTACTGTGGAGCTTATGATCAACAACAAAACCGTTCATATAACGAATACCACTAATATTTCGCTGGGAGACACAAGTTTTGACCACACATACGTGGGGAGCGACATCGGGACAGGGCAGCACTGGCTCAATGCCGACATTGCAGGCTACTTCTTCATCGATCAGTCCCTCAGCACAAACGCCACTGCTGCCATTGAGGATGCAATGAAGCGAGGTGAGGACCTGACGTCGTCAAAACACGAATCAAAAACGCAGGTAGAGTCCCTCATTGATCTTTACGGTGAATCTTGCTGTCCCGGATCGTCAGAGTCAGACTGTGCGATGTGCGCATCGGACAGAATTGTCCTTGCGAGGTCCGGAGATGCGTCAAGCCTCACACTGAAAGTGTATAATGGGCACGTGGTGGTTTGCGAGGCCACAGCGGCCGGCCTCATTGTACTGGATTCTTGGGTCACTGTCACCGCGCGCTATGATGCTGCCACAAACAGCGTGGATTTGTTGAAAGACGGGCAAGTTCTTGCCCAGGAAGTGTGCACCGCACCGCCCACAGACCGAACCGTGTCTGGAGCCCATATCGGCTTGGGTGGTGCCTTGCAGCGGCAGGTGCCTGAATCCATGGCGGAGGCTGTAATCGATCAATACGAAACTGTTTTGGGTGCAAATGACCTGCGCGGGCTAGCCCTTGTGGGAGCGCATCTGGCCGACAGGACGCTCTCGGCCCTCTTGGACAGCTTCGACTCGGCCGATGGGGAGATGCCGTATGCGCACACATGTGCACCCTGTACTGCTGGATATTACAAGGACGTGAACGGTTCTGTGGCGTGCACGGCGTGTAGTGCTGGCACGTACCGGAGCAGACTGGGAGGTACTGTCTGCCTCGCATGCCCCTTCGGCACTTCCACTGCGACAGCGGGGAGCAGCGCATTTTCCGACTGCGTGTGCACACCGGGCTATGCCGGCAGCGGCACCAGCTGCACAGCCTGCAGCCCTGGCTTTTTCACTGAAAATCTAGGATCGATGGCTTGTTCGACTTGTGCTGCGGGCAAGTACTCGAGTGATGCAGGCGCTTCCGTCTGTGCCCTGTGCCCTGCCAATAACTTTTCTTCAGCAGGAGCAGCAGCATGTGCACCGTGTCCTGGAAATACCAGCGCGCCAGCCGGGAGCGCGTTCTGCCTCTGCAACCCCGGCTACGGCGGTATCGGACTGGTCTGCAGCCCTTGCAATCCAGGCTTCTACAAGGACGATGTCTCATCGACGCCGTGTCCAGCTTGCCCAAGCGGCAAGTACTCCGATGTGACAGGCGCATCCGTCTGCACCTTGTGCCCTGCCAACACCTCCTCTCCGCAGGGAGTTGCAGCCTGCGTGTGCAATGCTGGATATTCGGGGCCAAGCGGCGGTCCGTGCACGGCATGTCCTGACGGCTCGTACAAGAACGAGCCCGGCACGGCAGCGTGCGCGAGCTGCGCGGCAGGCGAGTACCTCATAAACCGTGGAGATGTCGAAACCGCAGCAGGGTGGCACTTGACCGGCCCTGTACGGGACGGGGAGACATACCCGTTCCCGGCCGGCTATGCTTTCTGGTCGGGCTATGGTCCTGCACAGGATGGGGAAGCAACCCGTGCCGTTCTTCTGAAGCCCAGTGCATTTGCTCTCAAGTCGGATGGCTCCACGTTGTATGTTGTTGGGCAACACGTATCGAGCATCCGCTTGGTTGACGTTGCAGGACGCGCGGTGACCACGTTCGTTGAAGCTCTTAGTTTTCGTCCAGCCGACCTGGCAATCACGAACGATGGCAAGACAGGAGTCACATTCAGCAGTGATTACGGTGGTTACCGGGATGAAAACGGTGTCCACATTCACACGTGGCAGTGGTGGTTGATCAACATGACCTCAGCG
>Ga0115006_10002937_pt1 | contig 11434 bp, 3 predicted proteins | sample ArcOceMetagenome_3_FD_88943 | JGI IMG/M metagenome (GOLD analysis project Ga0115006, IMG submission 88943) | Marine eukaryotic phytoplankton communities from Arctic Ocean - Arctic Ocean- Svalbard ARC20M Metagenome | ecosystem: Environmental > Aquatic > Marine > Oceanic | place: Arctic Ocean...
CCGGGGGGCCCGTGCGCGGTATGCCCCGCCCCCCCCCCCCCCCCCCCCTCCGGCACGCTCGGTGCAACGTGCCCCCCCCGGCCCGGTCCCGGTGTGCAGCGGCAACTTGAAATAAAGGCGTCAAAATCCCCCACGGGCCGCATCGCGCCCCCCCCCTCCAACCCCTGGCGGACACCCCAGAAAGCCGGACATCCGGGAAAGCCCGGCGGACGCATAAAAAATAAAAGACTATCATGCCGGCATGAAGACTCACATGATACATCGGGCTCTGGTGACCCGGCGGGACCCGGTGTTGTCGCAACACAGGTTACACGTACTCAGGGCCTTGAGCACTTTCCCTCGTTGGCAGAGCACACGTTGGGCCGCGCAGCGAAGTCCACGTCAAAGGGCTGGGACATCTCGAGTTCGAACCATGCGCACGAAAACTCGAGCACATAGCCCGAGCCATACCTATCCACCCTGAGGTCTGTGTACACGACTGTACTCTCATTTGTGAAGAGCGACGTGGTGCCCTGGAGAATGCCACCCGCTGCTCCTGTGCCTCCGCGGATTGCTGCAACGACTGTCAACCAGTGCCCGGAAATGGGCCTGCGGTATATATCGAGCACGTCGACGCGCGGTTGCACCACTAGCGGCTCTCCTTCTGCATAAGCCACGGGCTGCTGCGACATACGCAGGTACCGAGGACCGACCACGTCAAACAGCGGCGACACGAGGCGAACTAAAGGCGGAGCTGAAAATAGTAGCCGGTAACCCACCAGCGCCTTGTCGATAGTGAGATCTGTATACCTGCAGATGCCAGAGCAGCAGATCACGCGATTCGTGCCCGACAATGTGGCATTTTTCAGGTTGGTTGTGGGGTCTATTGCGACAGTGATGACCAGGCGACCTGCGATCAGGGAAAGTGTCAGAGTCGATTCAAAGCAATCGTGCACAGGTTGCGTACGAGAGATTGGGATGCAGAGACAAGATTGCAAATACGACCCCTACCTGAGTCCCAGCCGACAGTCCTATTTTCAGCGTCGAGGAGATGGACTTGTGGTTGCGGTTGGAGAAGTTTATATACAATTGAGTTTTCAACCTGCACCTTATTTTCAACGTGCGTCCTCGGGCCCGTTACGTTGAAAGGCAACGACCTTGCTGGCTGACATTGCACGTTTGCGGCGACGCTCGTGTTGGCGCACATGTTGCCGGTGAAGAGCATTGTGAAGCCGAGGCCACTTTTGTCCACTTTGAGCTTGACGAAGATTGCTCTGCCCCTGATCATTGTCACGCGAGTGTTGCCAACAGGCAGCAGGCGGGAGCCTTTGGCGTGCTCCAGTGTCACCGTCACGAGGCCAGAACGATCGGAAATGAGATTGCCGCCAGAGTCCACGAGCTTGATGATTGGCTGAAAGCGAAAGGGTGTATCGGCCAAGTATCCCGACGGTGCTTGCTCGAAAACAAGGCGCACCGGAATGCCTACGGCCACAGACATGGGCAGATGGGATTCGGCGCCAAGCAACAAGGAGCTGGTGAAGCGAATAGTGTAGTGTTTCCCCACTGCCCCGATCGCGAGCGCTGTAAACTGAGAAATGCCCTTGGCAGAGGCGACAGTCGTCACTAGATCACGGCCTGCGGAGGTGTTGGTGACCACGCACGTCGGACAGACGGCCCGGATGCTCTCTGTGCGGTTGACGCCAATTTGTCCTGCGCATTCGTATGCTGTGCACTCAGGCCCTCGTAATGTAACTGGTGACGGCAAGCCTAATTGAAACAAATTCGCAGTAACAATGTGCGAGCCCATCTCAACCCTGTTGCCCCCGGCATCCTCCACTTGCACTTGCGGTTGTGTTTGCATAAAACTGCCCGACACGGGCCCTGATGGCTGGATGTTGACTCGAAGTCGGTGAGGGGCACCTACGGCGAGGTCCAATGGAATGCTTTCCACAGGATTCATGCCTCCGACATATCGCGCAAAGGACAGTCGAAACCCGTTGCCCGCATGTACAATCATCAGGTCCGTGAACTCGAGAATTCCATCAGTTGCCTGCATAAGTGTCGTACCGTAGAGCTTGAGCGGCTCTGTATTGTTGGCAGTCAGATTGCCCGGGATCAGACTGACTTGCACACGGTCTCGGAGATAACGCACTGGGTTGCGACCCCAGTCACTCAGGTGTATGAGAGGCTGTGTCTTTAGTACCTGTCCTGGAACGGGGCCCGCTGGCTGATTGATAATCAGCAGCTGCCGTACTTTGCCTGAAAGAATGTCGAAGCTCTCTGACACTGCATCCGACAGACCCGTAGCGCTAAAGACCAGCCGGTAACACGTTCCAGCCTTGTCAATGACCAAACCTGCGAATTGCGCCACACCTGCAACTGTTGTTGCTATAAAGCGAGAAGCACTCTGATCTGGGACTGGCTGACCTGCAGACATCTTGGCCTTGCTCAAGGTGCCCCCGATTGCTAAAGACTCGTCAGCCAGGCGAACACTCACATTGTATTGCTCAAAGATCACAGCGTTCCCCCTTTTGTCAAGCACTACGACCTTTGGTTGGTCCAGAAATGGCTCACCGCCTACGCCGCGGTTGGGCTGGATCTCGAGTTTCAGAGATACTCCATAGCCAGCCTTGATGAATAAAAGTCCGGATGTAATGGTTGGCGCCCTTGGAAATCCCGGTACTGCATCAAATTGCACGATATTCAACACAAATTTGTCACTGGACTTGTCTATCCTGAGGTCAGTCCACACGAATTTGCCGTCAAAAGTCGCAGTGACGCTGCGTGTTCCCTGGATGCCATCTTGCGAATAGTCTTCCAAAGGCACGCTGTGGTTGAAGACCGACAGTATGGCAGTGAGCCTGACTGGTGAAGAAATGATGCGGTTTCCACCAGCATCTTTTGTCACCACGGTAGGCTGTCCGACTAAAGGGTCTCCAGCTCTTGACCCACCTTTGGGCTCAATGGGCATAGTAAGCACAGCAGGTGGACCAATGAAATTGTCCACAACACCAGAGAGCACGCCCTGCAATGACACATTTGTTGGAGGCGTCATGATTCCGCCAATATCTTGTAATGACTGGCCCCAGGACACTGCAGTGAATTGCACGCGATAATTACCGATGACACACAGGTCATAGGGCACCTTGGGATCGTTGCATGTCGAAATAGCCAGATCACTAAAGGCAACAAACCCCATTTTCGGTTTGGTCTGGGCTTGCCCTAGCAGCTTTGGACAGAATGTTTCATCGCGAGCACAGACACTTGTAGGTGCCGAACATCGGAATGGTTTTGCAGCATTGCATACCTGTATGCGACCACCTGTGTCTGTGATGAGCGTGGCCGTCACCACGAGATCAAATACCTTTGTGACCAGCCGCCCTCCGGCATCTATAATCTGGAACGTAGGCTGTACCGAAAATGGCGTACCGCCGGTTGAAACACCAAGAGGCAACGTGAGATGCCGAAGTGCAATAGGAGGCCCTGACACTTGGAAGCTCTTAGACTCAATGATGATATGGTACTTGGAAAAGTCCGCCACATTGCGAGAAATCGAGCTAGCGGGGGCTGCCATTGCGTAGTCAGCTGCCGTCGTTGCATTTGTGCCGTTGCTCTGATTCAACAGGGGGGCTGGCGTCGTCAAGGGTGATGCCGTTGTCGAAGGAGCAGTGGCGGTGACCGGAGGAGGGATCTCTTTGAGATCCTGGCGATACTGTCGGTATCCGGGGGCTACGTGGAGCGTGGAAACTGAGTATGCGAGCTTGTATTCTTTGTCCTTGAAGGTTATCCTCAACTTGAGACTTTCCGTACCAGGTGACGGCGACATGAGGGCTACCCGTCGAAAGTCTCCCTTCCCAGCGTCAAGAAGCCGGGTAAAATTGTATTTAATGCAGCCATGTACAGATATCTGGGGCAGATCCGCAGCTGGGGCATAGTACTTATCATTCACTGCGCGAATATAGTTTTCGCGAGACAATACCGGTAGTTTGAATTCGGCAACTTCGGCTGGTGTAAACCCAGTCTTTTGTCCTAGCGCGGCAGCGAGCGCCTCGTTGCTAATTTCAGTGCCATAGCTTGGGCTAGACGAGCCCAGCCCCACCCACCTTAGACCAAGTGCTCCCGCTTGTGCTGTAAGGTTGGCCAAGGACATGTTCGATCTATAGAGAAGCTCTCGCACCGTATGCTTGTCAACGGAGCCCCAGCTTGTCTCGTTGTACAGATGCGGTTGAAGCCCACGCACCTCGCTCGTGCAAAAGCTTCGAACGACTGTTCCGTTTGTGACTAGCTGGATCTGATATTTCAGCTGCAGCTTGAGCAAAGTAGTAGCATTGTAGGGCATCGATACCGTGCGACTCGTCGTAAAATTCTTCTCGTAGGTTGCGTTCGTTGTGCTGTTAATGAGTGAGAGTGTCGTCGAGTTGAAGATTGTCGAGTTGTAACTACGATTGTGCAGATACGCTTCGATGCTCATGTCCAAAGTACTCATGAAGGACCATTTGATGGGAAAATTTCCTTCCTTGATGTGTCTATTAATCTCACCCGAGAAGTCATCACCTTCGAGCAAGTCTTTGCAGAAACTGACGATGGTATCGTTCAGATATTCAGCCATGCAAAAAGGCTGAACGATGTGTAAACCACTGACTCGATGCCCGCACGGCAACCTGTTGGAATCGTATTCCCGCTCAAAGATGTCTTGCGTGTTTGTGCACGTTGTTTGCATCCTGGTGATATTGTTGGTTGTATTGGTTATATTAGTACAATTCTCGCACCCTTGCATGTTCCATAAAGAAATTGTAACATTGTCCGAGGATTTGATCAAGTTGCCTCCCCGGTCCAAAAGTTCAAAAGATGGCTCGTCAGAGAAAGGCTCCTTCTCAAAAAATCGACTCGGCGAGCTCAATGACCTCAGTTTGTATGGGGCTCCAACGCGCACCTCGAAGGGGGCAGTCCAAATGGAGGGAAGTCCTTCAACCGACAGGCGTATGCTGAAATCGTTTCCTGCAAGAGTCAACCCCAATGCACTATTATTGAAGCTGGCGATGCCCATCGAGGTGTTCACCGCCAGGATGCCTTGTACATATTTCGCTGGTACCTCGGTAAGCCCCTGGAAGAACGTGGCAAACACGCGAAAGTCTTTATCCAGAACACGATTTCCGAAGCGATCCAGCAACATGGCTTCTGGCGCCCGTTTCACGGGGTAGGTAGCCTCCTTTGGCGCTCGCACTTGTGTAATTAACCGGAGTTCTGAAGCCCGCGCATTGACGATAACGATGGGGCTGGACACAACTGAAATGTTCAAGACCGGCACAGTAAAACGCAGATAGTAAGTGCCAGTCTGGTCAATACGCAAGTCTGTGAAGTTGGCAAGTCCATAGGAATAGGTTGATATATTTTTGCCCTGCAGTCGTGTGTCTTCAAAACATAACGTTGTGGTATTGGTCGTCGTGTTGACTCTGTTGTCGATTGTCTGATTGCTTGTCGCATTGAAAGCAAATCCCCCTTGGACAATTGTCGTCTCATTTATTTGTATAACTTTACAATAGGCGGATGACTCGTTGATCGCAACCGTAATAACGTCAGGTGTGTCGATGGGAAAGGGAGGATGCCCAAATGTGGTAACAATCAATTCTTCATGGTCGAATCCTCTCAACACGGCGTCAATGGGAAAGACTTCACCTGCCGTGGAGAGAGTCGACTGTGAAAGAAGCGCAAGTCTAGCCAGGGGACCCGACACATCGAATGAGAATGAGTCAACCTTGCCCAGAAATAAATTATCGAAGGTCAGCGTTACTTTGCGTGCAGTTGTGTTGATTCCCAAGTCTTTGAAAGCCTCCAGACCATTGCGTGCCAAGATTATGCGGTCACCGATAAGGTCGAGCCACCAAAAGTTTTCTGCACGTATACTGCAACTGACGGTCTGGGGCAGCGAAGATTTCACCACATTTCCGCCAGCATCCACCACGCCGATCACCGGTAAGACCTTCATCGGTAGGCCCGGAACAAATTTGTCAGGCTCAACTACTACCTCCAGCCCTACCGTCAGAACTCCTGCTGTCACTATCAGGTCGCGATTAGATTCTACGGGAAGCAACGAATAGTATATTTTTGTGTAGTTTCCAACTTCGATCGGGCGGTTGACTTCAAGGTCGTTTGATTCGAAAAGGATTGAGTAGCTCCCAAACAAGTTAGCCCTGTCGATTTGGAGATTGGTGAACCTGGCGATCCCATCAAAGTGGTTGAACGCAGCATACGTTGTGCCCTTGAGGCAATGCTTTATGGGGTAGCTGCATTGTGCAGGATTGCCACCTTCCAGTAGAGATGCAGTGACTCCGCCGACTATTCCTCCTCCAGTTCCAATTCTATTACCTTGCACATCTTCTACTTTTAAGAGCGGCTGCACCTCGAGTGGCAACCCTGGGCGCGGACCAGCTGGCCCATATTTGATGGGAGCTCGATCCCTTGCCTCATCATCCAAAAATTCCACTCGGTGCGGCTTCCCCGGCATTATTGTAAATGGATCACTGTACCCGGGTTGACGACCAACGGCGAGTATCTCCAACTGCATGCAAGCAGAAGCAATCTTTGTGTATAAGTCCACAAACTGGACTTGTCCTGCGGTCAGCCGAAGTGTCTGCTTGGTTGGTTTGGAATCACTTCTTATATCACCTATGGTGCCTCTGAAGACAGAAGCAGTGACGTACGTTTTACTGTCATCCGTCACAATGTTTCCACCATAGTCGGTCAAGGCCACGCGTGGCTGGGTGCCAAAAGGCTCTCCTATCACGGCACCGCCAGGTTGCTGGACAACCTTAATTTTGTGATAAGGGCCAACATCAACATTGAATTCCAGGGATTTGACCGTAACTGATCCCCCCGCACTGTTGGGTGCGGAGAAGTGCATTCTGACACATTTGCATGCTAGATCGATGCGCAAGTCCGTAAAATACACCCGCCCTCCGGGGTCAGATGTGTTGGTCACGTTAGTTGGCGTTGCACGACGACTCTGTTGACCACCGAGGTCAACAAGTGGGGAGTCCCCACTTTGTTTCTTCACCATAGCTGTGACTGATGTGGATAAATCGTGATCAACGACGAAGCCGCCTGCATCCATCATGACAAGTCTTGGTTGCTGCTTCATAGAATCGCCGGGGATAATTTCGAAAGGATTAACCTCCAGGAACAATCGTGCAAGTCGACCTGACACTGAAAAATTGGCCTCTACTGGTGAAAAGACCCAGTAATCCTTGCTTGTCCAGCTCCCATCCGGATGACGAGTTCGCCAAACGTATGGAGAAATGTTGCGAAACTTCACAGTGTAATGGCCAGGCTTATCGATGCCAAAGTCTGTGAATGTCGCTGTTCCGCTCCGATCGCTTGTTGCAACGAATGACTGTAACCCAAATCCTCCTGCATTGTGTCTCGCAAAAATTGTTGCATTAATTCGGACCTCATTCCACGGGACAAGATTTTCACCCAAGTCGACAATGGATATGGCGGGAACCGTTCTGCACGTCGGCTCCTGGGTCGCCATGAAATTACAGGATGCCCGTGCACAACATCCAGTCGGTCGCACAGCAATTTTGAGTTTCACACCAATGCCTATTGACACTTGGATGGGTCTGGAGTCGATACTAGGAAAGCGCTCCGTGTCATAGCGGATGAAGTAAGCACCGACATTATCGATACGCAGACCCTCAAATATAGCAACGCCGAATCTTGTCAACTGAGTTGCGTTATGATAACCAGGGCTGTGACGCGGGGCAATAAAATGCGTAGACACCAAGCCTTGATAGTCTTTGCCGCTTTGGGTCCACAATGTTGCATTGATGCGCGTATCATGATCAGTTTCAACCACATTATTGCCATCATCAACGATTGCCACCGTTGGCTGGGTCTCAAAGGGACGACCCGGGTACACTCCAGCGCTTTCTACAAGGATGAGCAAGCGAGAGGCCTCCCCCAAGTCTACCACGAATGGGTTACTGTCGATGGAGATGAGTCCTCCCGCTGTGAATCGAAATTTGTATGTACCCCTCTTGTCGATCCGCAGATCGCTGAACGACGCAAGCCCTTCAACGACTTGTTGAGAAGAAGTTCCCTTCAGAAGCTTTTGCAGTGGATCAGGCGTTTGGTAGTGACATGCGGAGAGAGCGTTAAGCTCAAGCCAGCGTTCGTCTGGAGCACATTTCCACTCTTCTTCTGTCACATTCAATCTGCTGGACAAGGCACACAGCGTGCAGTTGACCTTCAATCCATAGCTCGGCTCCCAAGTGGTTGTCGAGGACAACATATCACCGATTCGAACTACTGGTGTGTGTTCTAGGCTGAGTCCTGGTATACCTCGACCTGGTTGCGATTGTATTAACAACTGCGTTGGGTCCTCTGTAACCTGGAAAAGGGCAGACTGTGCGCATCGGAGACCCTCTGGGTAGGAGCAAAAACGAATAGTGAAGTTCGATCCAACCAAAGCAATTCTGATGTCGGTAAACCGAGCCAAACCACGGAGAACCGTAGCAGACCAGCCAGACCCCTTGGAGTCGACACACGCAATCTGCAAATTTGTGTAATTTTGTGTGCACACATGTGCACGGACCTGATATTGGCTATATTGCGTACTATCTGAGATTGTGTTGTTACCCCGATCCTTGAGCGCAATAACGGGCATTATCCTCAGGTGCGTATTGTATTTGAAACCCAGAGGCTCTTGCTCGATGAACAATGCGTAGGGTTCACCCAGTCGGACTTTCAGTGGCTGAGAATCAACTGACTGCAGGCCTGGCGATGAAAACCTGAGCACCAAGTTCTCATCGCCACGGTCAACACGCAGGTCAGTAAAGGGTGCAGTCCCGCAAGCTGCAGGAAGCCTCTTGGTTGGTTTGCACTTTGAACAATCATGTCTACCACCGGAAAGTGGGCAACTCACGACGGTTCTGGTGCTGTTCAAGAGAAAGCCGTAGTCTACCACGGTTTCATTTTCGGCGGTGAAGACCTGCACAGTGACATTGACAGCTGCTTCCCACAGCATATTGCGCACACGATCGAGCACAAGCACCACTGGCTGAGTCGTCAAGGGGAATCCTACCACAGGGCCTGACGGCTGGGTGCCGTTGGCGGGAGGATATCCGTAGCTTGAGCCCAATGAAAGCTGAAAAGCAACACCATTCACAATGTGGAAGAGCGGAGACTGAATATCTCGTACCGTGATTTGAGGTGGTGGGTTGATCAGGGAAAATTTAAGGTTGTACATCGTTGCCATATAATCGTGCCTGAGGTCTGTGAACTGGGCTTTGCCCCTCACAACTTCGACTCTTGTTGTGCCCTGCAGGTTCTTCGGAATGTAATCGCTTCGAGGATTGAGCGTCGCAGCAATGTACATCCTTTTGTCAGGTTCCCAAGTCACAGTAGCGCCTTCCACGTCCAGTAGTGTGATAAAGGGCTGATGGTCGAAGTCAAGACCAGCCACTTGTGGGTACAGTGGGTAGCCGGACAGGGCCATGGTACTGGGGTCCCCTAATCCCACATCGAACGCGCGGGAATTGACGGGCGCAACTCCGAGAACTGTTGTGAAGCGCAACTTCAAGTTGTAGCCCCGAAAACCGATGGCGATGCCACTGCGTGCCGAACCATCGCATTGTTGGCAAGGGAGGTTTTCAAAACGAGCAACGCCACGCACAGCTTCCAGCTGCAGCACATCGTTCAGTATGAAGACATCCTTAGAGCTTGAGATGAGCTCTACCTTGATGGCAAGCGAAGAGCTGTTCACCAAATTTTGGCCTCTGTCGAGAATATTGATGATAGGCTGCACCTGAAAGGGCTTCCTGATCCAAAACCCGTGCGGCTCCTGTTCAAGCGTAAGCTCGTGCGGCTCTCCATGCACGACCTACCCCAAAGATCGGACAGCGTCAGATTCGGAGCACGCTTACAAACGCACTCTTGTCATGCACGAAATAATGCACAAATAAGCTGCCCCCCAAAGGCTTCCGCGGACACCCTTTGCCGAAGGTGACGATCGGCGCGCACAATTATCAAGCCCTTCGGCTGCTGCGGATGCGCTTTCGATTGCGCATGGAAGAAACACGCGTAACAGGCAGAAACGCGGCGTGAGGGGGCAGAACCTCAAACACACTGGTCAGGTTGATCGTTTCTTTGGTGGAGAGATAGGTCGCTGAGAACAGCATCTTGTACGAACCGACAGCTTGGATCTGCAGGTTGGTGAATTGCGCCTTACCACAGCGCGTCAATATGAGTGTCTGTCCGAGCATACTGCGCGGGGCGCCGGTATCTGCGGCCAGCAAGGTGCTGTTGACGAGGACTCCGGGGATGTCTGTGTCGTAGACAATCTGCGGTGGGAATGGGGTGAAGGCGTTCCGACGCCAAGTCACACTTGTGCACAACCAACACCAATCGCGTGGCGCGAAAGAGAGCAGCACGCGAACCCCCCCGGCACAGAGCGGGCACAGGTGGAGTGGAAGCCCACCGACGCGGGGACGTAGCGCCCAAAGAAGTCGACGTCGCCGCGATGATTCCACAGCGCCACGCGCGGCTGGATGCCGGGGGGCAAGACCTCGCCCGCGATCACTGACGGCGGAGGCTGCTGCTGAATTTCAATCCACGTGGCCTTGGCCAGCACCTGCATCGTCGCCAAGAGCACCAAGCTCCCGAGGGCCCGCGAACGGGCCCTCGCCGCGGCCATCACCGCTGGCAGCGATCACCCTCCTGCGCGCCACATTCCCAGCCACGCCGACGGGTCTCGTTGCGCCATATTTCCGCCGCAGCTGCCCGGCAGGAGCTACCTGGACCCCACCGGCTTCTCCGTCTTCCAGCCGGGTTCAACAGCCTGGGTTCGTGGCTGGCCAGAGGTAGGAGAACAGGGGCGGAGGGGCAGAGAGAGGGGCTCGTCAGGTGGTGGTACTGTGCGATGAATGGAAAGAGCCCGGACAGCCCCGTCGTCAAGCACGAGCCCGGCGTCCCAGCCGGCGCCGGGGCTGGTGCGACGTGCGCCGCGGGCCCGGCGGCGCCCCCGCGATCGCGCGCCGAGAGCGCAGGCTCGGGCGCCAAGAGACCCCGTGCCGCTGGCAGCACGCACGAGGCAGCGCCTGCGCAGGAGAGCGTGCCGTCTGCGCCACCGTTGGGGGTGAAGCGCGGCAGGGGCAGGCCGCCAAAGGGCTCTAAGGCGGGCGCAGCGAGCGACGCGAAGAGGCCGAGGTGCGCGGAGGCAAAGCCAGAGGGTGGTGGATCGGGGGCGGCGGTGGGTGCTTGCGCGCAGGCCCACAAGGAGGTCACGGCGGGGAAGGAGCGGGCGAGTCTGGTGGATCTGAAGCCGAGTGATCTCATCAGACAGATCAGCAGCAGGTGTGCGCTCGTCGCTGCACGCGCGCGCGCGTGGTACACATGCTCGCACGCACGCACACGCACACGCACACGCACACGCACACGCACACGCACACGCACACGC
>Ga0115006_10002939_pt1 | contig 11429 bp, 8 predicted proteins | sample ArcOceMetagenome_3_FD_88943 | JGI IMG/M metagenome (GOLD analysis project Ga0115006, IMG submission 88943) | Marine eukaryotic phytoplankton communities from Arctic Ocean - Arctic Ocean- Svalbard ARC20M Metagenome | ecosystem: Environmental > Aquatic > Marine > Oceanic | place: Arctic Ocean...
CATGTTCAGCACGAGGGAACGGGGTGAGCTGCGGCTGCTCACTCGGTTTCCTTCTCGATTTCCTCCATGGTCAGTGGGGCACCGCGGAAGAGCCAGAGAATGGACTGATCGAGCCGGGACACGTCGTCTTCGGGGGTCTCCACCGCGGCAAGTCTTGCCTCCAGCTTTTCCTCGGTGCTCCCCGGCACGGCTGTGTGCGTGTGCGCACAGCGACGGCGCCGTAAGAGTGGGCGGCGTCACAGCAGGGGCTGGTAGGGCGAGAGGCGAGCACAGACAGAGGCAGACATGGGCGACAGGGATCAGCACACGGTACCTGGCGGGGCATCTGTGATGGAGGGCACGGCGCTCAAAGCTGTCCGCAGCTGCCAGCACCATTTGGCCTTGTCAGCACCGGGCGACGAGCGACGAGGCACCCACTACCGCAACGCGCGCGCACCAACGAGCACCCGCCGCACGCGCCTTGTGCACACAAAACGAAAAGGCCACGGAGCACCCACCCTCCGCCCCTCTCTGTCAGCTCGCGGTCACCTCCATACGCGCTTGTGCGCGGGTTGGAAGGAGGGGAGAAAAGGCAGGAAACCTGACGAGCGGTGAAGGGCATTTTGCGCTTGAGCATCGACTTGTCCCAGCCCAGCATCGCCAGCACCCGCCTCACCACCTGCCTCCCCGCCTCCCGCTCAGTGCCGGCATTCGCACAGACTGGACACTGGTCACGCTGAATGCTGGTCACGCTGAATGCTGCTGAACCAGCATGGTTGACGTGAGCGCGCACAACTACACTCACGCGGCGGTCTCGGCGGCAAGCCCCCCGGCGGCGACGCCGGCTCCGCCGGCGGCGCCGCCTGGGGGCTTGCCGCGAATCCTCCAACAAACCGCCGCGTGAGTGTAGTTGTTCTACGAACAACTACGTCACGCACTGACAATCCGCAGGATGTGGTGTTTTGGAGGATTCGTGCTCTGCAGCCTTGCCAGCGCCTCGCGTGTTGCAATCAGCAACAGCAGCTCGACACCACGCTGCTGGCCAGGCAAGGGCGAGCACCGGGGAGGAGGGCGGGGACAGAGGCACCTGTTGGTGTTTATCAGAGAGCGAGGCGTTGCCCTCGACGTCGCAGAGCATGCGGTATCCGGTGCGGAGGGCAGCCATCGACTGTTTCTGCACGCTGCCTTTCATCTTGATAGCCTCGGGGAAGACGTGCGACGGATCATACACCCCGCTCGCCAGCATCAGCTCCCGCACCATCTGCCCAATCCACACGCACACGTGCGTTGACGTAGGCGCGCGGGGTTGGGGGGGGAGGGCTAGAAACGCGTCACTGTGCAACAAGAGTTGACTCTGTGCAACAAGAGTGAATGTTAATGCGGTCAGCGCCTGTTCAAGGGCAGTGCACGCGCAAAAAGATTGGGAGTCGGAGCAGGCGCAAACCTCGTCTTCATTTTGAATCTCCTCCACCTCCTCGTCGCTGTCGCCATCGGCCTCAGCCTTGTTGATGGCAATGATCACAGCCATTGCCGTCTTGAATTCTTCCAGGTTAATGGTTCCCTATGTGTCAATGCGCGGCAAGGCAAAACGTTACTCGCCACCGTGCGTGCGCCCTCGTGTGCGCCGCTGTGCAAATGCGGTACGATGGCAACGGCCAGCAAGACAGGCTGCCTCGTGCGCCCGTTCATCGCCCAGCACCGCGCATCTTGCGGACGTTGGCGTTCCATCCATCCTCTGTGCGCTGTGGGGGATTCCAGGCGGCGGGGGGGGGAGACCGAGCCGTCGGTGTCCATCATCTTGACCATGTCGTCTAGTTCCTCGGCCTTGATCTGCGCCAAGCCCCAACGCACAGCACCCTCAGCAACCATTCTCGCCCACAGCGCACGCCACCGCACGGCACGTCGAGGGGAGTTGCGATCCGCGCGTCCAAGCATCTCGCCAGATTCGGGCGCGAGCGAACAAGAGGGGTACGAGGGCGGGGGCGTGCATGCATGGTGCACGGGGTGGCACCTGCATGCCCATGGTATCGGCAGCGGCAGCGAGCTCCGAGGCGTCCATTTCGCCCGAGCCGTCCTCGTCGAAGGCAAAGAAGGCACTCTCCAGGTTGGCATGCTGCTTGTGCGTCAGGGCCTCCAGGGCGTTTTCTGCCGAGGGCATCTTGCGCAGCTTGCACGCCATGCCCGCAGTCGACTTCTTGTACTTCCAGTCCTTGCCAAGGATCTGTGTCACCTGGAGCTGCTGATCTGCGCCAAGCTCGTTGCGCAGCAGGATGAGCTGCGTGCAAAAGTGCCGCCCATGGTCCGCGTGGTGCTGCGCCAGCGCGCGGCAGAGATCCTTGCACGGCTCTGCGGTGAAGAGATTGCTGCTGAGATCGAGGGAGAGGAGGGAGGTGTTGCGGTGGAGCATCTGGGTCATGACGCGCGCCGTTGAGTTGGACATGCAGTTGTCGGCCAGCTGCACATCCGTCAGCACCGTGTTGGCCATCAGCATGCTGGCCAGCGCTGTGCCCGCGTCGGCGCCGCAGACATTGGCGGACAGATTGAGCGCGCGGAGGGTCGGGTGGCCGACGAGGGCCTTGGCAATGGCCTGCGTCCCTGCCGACCCGATGCCATTCCGCTCCAGCTGCAGGCTGGTCAGGGTCTTGTTCCACAGCAGCGTGCGCGCAATGTAGTGGCCGCTGGCGTCGTAGAGGTAGCACGCGTTGCACAGGAGCTCGGTCACAAACACGTTGCCCTTTTGCTTGGCGTAGTACTCGAGGGCATCCATCTCCCGCAGGCCGGCCTTTTCCAGCTCATCGAGCAGATTCTCGTTTTGCTGGCGGATCTGATTGAAATGCTTCTGCGCGGCCGGGTCCTTGAAGAGGATGGAGTCCGTGTTGCCGACCTGGTGGATGATGCTGTTTTCGCGCCGCAGCTGCTCGAGGTAGGCGTTGTACCTGCGGTTCACCTCGTGGTACTCGTCGCGCAGGTCGGCCAGCTCCTCTTTCGCGTCCTGCACCTGCTCCCACGCCGCCCGCGAGTCGGGCGGCATGCACAGCGCGTCTGCAATTTTCTCAAAGCCCGCATCGACAATGGCGTTGTCGCTCAGGTTGAGCTTGACGAGCGCCGAGTTGTCCAGCAGGGCGTCGCCGATCAGCTTTGCGTGCTGCTCCTGCAGGCCGCACCCCGACAGATTCAGCGACGTCAGCTGCGAGTTGGACTTGAGCCCCTCGTACAGGCGCCCGTCCTGCCCACGCTCGTGTTTGCCGGCGAGCGAGAGGTCCGTCAGGTTGGTGGAGCTCGTGCGCACCATGTCGAGGATGGTCTCGTAGGAGGCCTGCTGCAGCATGTACGCGCGCAGGAAGCCGTCGCTCGCGTTCACCCTGCCCGTCTTCAGCTGGTACATCATGTTGACAAACTCCTCAAAGTCGATGCTGCCCTCGCCGTCCTTGTCAAACTGGGCAATCACCGCTGCCGCGGCCTTTTTCGGAATTGGCTCCCCGAGCGCGTTGAAGAGCTTGCAAATCTCGCGCGTGTCGATGTCGCCCGACTCGTCCTCGTCAAACAGCGCAAACTCCTCCTGGTACTGCAGGATCTCGTACGCGGTGAAGATGGGGTATCGCTTGGCCAGCACCTCGGCCATGCGCTGCAGCGCCGTCTGCTGCGCCATCGTGCGCTCCTTCGGCTTCCTCGCCTTGGACGCCATGGCTGCTGCTGCTGCCCGACGGAGCAGGCGGCGGCGGCGGCAGCAGCAGGGGGCTCTCTAGGCCCTAAACGGGTCGGGGCGGCCGAGCTCTCAGCACTGCCCTGCGCCTTGTGCTTGATTGTCGCGCACCATGACAAGTCCAAGTCTGTGAAATGCTCCAAGTTCCAACGTCTTTCGGTTCGTGGGCGCCTTCAAAAAAGGCTCAAAAGCAATGCGCTACGGTAATGCCCAACTTGCGCCGTGCAAGCACCACGGCTTGCGGCCATGCGCGCGCGCGCTGTGACGGGCGCTGACGGGCGCGCAACGTGGCAGGCCTCGCAGCCCTCCTCGTGGCCTTCTTCTTCACGTTCCTCTCACTGCCAGCCAGTGCCATCAATGTAGACGTGGGTGCCTCCCTCCGCCCCTGTGCATCGCATCGCGTCGCATGGTTTTGGGCGGCGCCGCGCACGAGCCCGCCGCGTACCGCCCGCGGCGTCGCGCGTACGACTGCGCGCATGGCTGACTGGGCGCGGTGTGCGCAAATGCTGCGCTGGCGCGGTCTACTAGCGCCAGTGGACTGGCCGGCCCGGAACCCGTCCTGCGGCACGCGGTGTGCCTGCCAGGGCGGGCGCGCAGTGCGGCATTTGTGAGCACTAGTCTAGCACCAGCGCTGACGCAACCCGCCGGGACCGGGCCCCCTGGTGTCCGCGTGCAGTGGATTCCGGCAGACGCCGACGGTCCCCTGCCAGCGTCTCGCGAATTTCGGGAGAAGCTGCTGGAGGTGAGCGAGCAAACAGGAATGTGTGCGCAACTGCGATGCATGCGCGCATGGCCCGGTGTTGGCGCGCGCGCACGAGCATGCCTTGCGGCACGCATGTGTGCCGCAGTTTTTGCGCGCACTCTGTGACACGCTCCGCCACAACCCTGCGGACAGTTGTGCATCACCCTGAGGAAAAATGTGGACTTTGCCGACGCGCTTCCCGACCACAAACGGAAGACAGTGCGCAGCATGTGCCGGCGATTACGAGAGGTTGTGGCTGTGTATTCAGCGAGCAGGGTCGCTCGTGCAGGGCGCGTTTTCCTGCTTCCCAGGACGCTGGGTGCATTCGCGTGCAAGGGTGGTGACGCTCACAGAAACGAGCAGAGCGATAGAGCGATAGAGCAAGCAAAGCCACCGAGCGCCCGGGGGAGGGGGGAGGGCAAATTTTGAAACGAGTCACCGCCCTTTCCCACCGCACGTCGTCAGTGCGTACAGAGGGGCGTGCTGGCACGGAGGCAAACCCCTCGACTGGCGGCGGGGCGGTGTGTCTTACCGTCTTGCGTCTGACGTGCGCGTGCCGGTGCTTGGCGCCGTGGTTGAGCAGGCCGAGTTGGCAGAGCGCGGCGCGTATGATTACGCTGTCAACCAGGAGCCGGCGTCGCGCTTGTGGATGGGGTTTCTCTTCGCGGGGATTGCTCTGGTGTGTGCACAGGAGCGCGCTTCTGTTTCAGGGTCCCGGTGTCTCTGCTTCTGTTTCAGGGTCCCGGTGTCTCTGCGCGCGCGTGCATCCCCTTGCCCTCCACTGCTACCCCGCGCAAACTTGTCTTGCAGATCTCTCTCTCTCGTGCGTGCGCACACACACACTTGGTGCGGATAGAAATGTTTGCATGGGAGAGGGAGGGCAAGGGAAGAGGGCAGGCCCTGACACAAGGCGGGGCGCAGATCTGGTATTACAGGCTCAAACCCGGGTCGCCGATCGAGTCGTATTGGTCCAAGAAGCGGAAGGCAGCGCGGAAAGAGCGGCTGCGCCTGACACGGCAGCACTACGCTGGTCTCCATGCCCCTCCCCCTCCGCCGCCCGCCACCCCGCTGCCGCGCTCATGTCCCCTTGCATGTCGCACATGGTGTGCCAGCGAGGCGCTGGTGCTGCAAGTGGCCGCGGGGGGCGCGTGGCGTGCGCGTGGGCGGCAGGCACTTGCGTGACCTCAGCGCTCGTGTCACAACCCTCTCGCTCCCAGGCAGCGTGTGCGTCCTAGCAAGACGCTCTGCAATCCACATCTCCGCCTCTGCTGAAAGAATGCGCGTTTGCGCGCGCTCGTGTGCGTGCAGGTCAGGCAGGGCAGGGGCCGGCGCTATCAGAAGAAGAAATGGAGCGTGCTCGGCAAGCGCGCTTAGAGCGCTTCCAGCCCACCATCCCTCCTCCCGACGCCCCTGCCGACAAGGACGCGACTGCGAAAAAGGCCGACTAATCCGCCCTCGTCCCCGTGCGGTGCACTGTAGAGGAGGTGGCGGAGGTGGCGGTCAAGGGGTATTCAAGGCAAATGCAGTGCATGAGGAGGACTGCGAGCGCGACTGGCTAGTCGAAAGTGACGACCGACTGGACGGGACACGCTTATCCCTGCATGCTACCGTACCGAGACCCCACGCCTATCCCTTGATTCCACCGCACTGTACTGTCCAGCAGGTAGTTCTGCGCGGCGAAAGCCGCCCGTGGGGCGCCTTTGCGCGTTTTCGAGAAAATGTTTTGGGCACTTTTTCTCGAAACCCGCGCCTGGGACGTGCCCCCTGGCGTGGGGCAATCCCCCGGCGCCGCGGGCAATCCCAAGACGGAGCGGGGTAGGTCTGAGTCAAACACCAAGCGCGTTGGCCTTTGGAGACTGACGTGTGTAAAAACAAAAGATGGGCATCTCTCTGATGTCAAGTGGTGTGTCTCGAGCGCCGCGCCGCCTCCGTGTGCATTCTGACTGTGCATTCTGACTGTAACACTCACTACTCGCACTCTTCAAGCCAAGGGGCAAGTCGCCTGCCGAGGAACACCTCTCAGCGCCGTCCCCACACGCCCCGGACGTGCTCCGCGGGGTTCTGGGCCGAAAAAACTTTATTAGGTGCGAAGCCGCCCGTGGGGCGGCTTGGCCGCCCCTAAAGTATACACAGTGTTTTCAAGCGTGTTTGGAGGTCCCCCGGCGATCAGGGTCCCCTCCGGCATTCGGGGCCAAAACAAGGCTCTTCTGCCTGCCTGCGGGCAGCTCCTGGGATCGCAACCCTCTTCTTCGCGCGCAGAGGAGGGGGTGCGGGCGCGTGAGAAGGCTCACACGCCGAGGCCTTGCAGGGTTTTGCTGAGGGTGTCCATCTTGACGGCCATTTTCGCCTGCAGCGCCTCCTCCAAGAGCGCTGACTTGTCCGCCAGCACTTTTGCCACGGCCCGCGACACCTTTTCTTCCTCGGTCAGCTCCTCCTCGGGCGGTTTCTCCTCCTCGGCCGGCTCGGCTGGAGGAGCCGCCTCTTCCTGCGCTGCGGGCTCTGCTGGTGCTTCCTCTATCTCCTGCTTTGCCAAGCGCAGTGGCGGCGGTGCAGCAGCTGTGTTGACGAAGAGGTGCGTCACGTGCTGGTCCTTGTCCTGCTCGTGAGTATTTGCATATTGGTACAGGCGATAGTGCTGCATGTAGGTGGACGTGACGAACGTCGTCAACTCGGCCACGTCGTGCGGAGAGAAGAGGACAAGCGAATCCTGCACGCCCGCCAGCGAGTGCTTCAGGACCAGCCGCTTGAATTCCCCGAACGCATCTTGCACGGTTTTGCCGCCCGTCATCGCAAATTCGTGTGTCAGCCGCACTGCCCAGCGTCGGCAATGGTCAGTCATGCGGACAGGCGCCGCAGCAGAGGACAAGACTCCGATAGCGGGCCCGGGGCCGAGACTTTACGATATTTGAGACCAGCGTTCCCCTGCGATCATTTAGTGTGCAGGCTCGCGGGGGGATGCAAGCAGCGGCACCTATGGTGAAGACCGCGGACGTCTTTTCCTCGTTCAGACCGTGCTCTTTGCAAAACATCAGAGTCCACAGGTAAAAGTCCACGAGGATCGCATTTTTTGCGTTGGTTTCGTAGTCGCTCAAGCTGAACTTGTTGGCGATAAACGCTAGCGCTGCGTCGGGCTGCCGTGGCGCAGCCGCGGCAACAAGGAGGCCGCAGTCAGATGTGGCGGTGAGGTGGGCGGGTGGAGTCTCCAAAATAGTTGACACCAACGTTCCCCTGCGATCAACTATTTTGAAGACTCGTGCGAGCCCCTGCCGCCGACCGTCCGCAAAGCCGGCGCCCGCCCTGCTGGCGGTGGCAGCCCACACCGCAGGGAGTGGCGCCCGCCGCAGCCGCAGCGCGCAAGCAGCAGCGCGGGGGGGGTGCGGGCACCTGGTCGATTTTCATGAAGGCCTTGACCTCGTCCCGCTTCATGTCGGTCCACGCCAGGCTCGGCGCAACCGGCGCGGTGCCGTACGCTGGCGCCTCGCCCTCGCCCTCGTCCGCCATCCCGCCGGCTCGCGCCGACCTTTCCCCTCCCTCCCTACCTAGAAACCCACCAACGGATTTCAACGACGGGCGCTGTTCGTGGGCACGAGCCACGAATTCTTTAGTCTAAGGCCGGTGGCTGCGGGTGGAGGCGGCTGGCGCTTTGGCGGGCGCCGGGGCTCTCAAACATGCAGCACATGTCGCACGGCTACCGCTTTCCGTCGACAGACCCCCTGCAGCAGGGGGCGCAGGCGCAGGCCAAGCGCGAGGGCCAGTTTTTCGACCAAGCTTTCCCCGGCATGTCATACAACATGCCAGGGCACAGCCACAGGTGCGGCCACAGGGGGGGACGCGAGGCGGGTGCGGGCGCCGGAGAGGCGCCGACGCTGCTGATGCGGCGGCGTCGGTGCTCGGCGGCATGTGCTGCCGCCTGCCCTGCCGCGCATCAGATGTGCTGCGCTGACGTGTGCGTGTGCGCCCCGTCCGGTTCGCGTGTGTTGCGCGTGTGCTGTGCCCGGCAGCCAAAGCCATCGGCCGTCGGCACACACACTGGTCCTCGAGGAATATGATTTGGACGCGCTTGTCACCGATCTGCGCATGGATGGAGCGTCGCTGCGGTCGATCCTGCAGGTAGCCTAGCCTGCCACCACGACACGCCGCCGGCGCCTCGCGCCGCTCCGGTCCTGGTGGCCTGCGTCGCCAGGACGGGAGCATGCGGCGCGGTTTCTTGTGCTAGTTTGCTCGAGGTGCATCGCGCGGGACGAGCACCGAGTCTTGACAATAGTTGGCACCGGCGTTGATCACCTCCTGTGAAGCCTCGCATGCTCGTGCCTAGGCAGTGCGCCAGTCTCTGAAGTAGTAGACGCCAGGGTTCCAATTGCTCCATGCGATTGACTCTTGTGGAGACTTGCGCGCCGGCGCCACGCCACACGGCCGTAGACACCAAGACGGTTTAGTAGGCTTGTGAAAGACTTGAGGCGACTAGTCTCGGCGGTGTTGATCCGCGCAGTTAGTTGCCACGCCGGTGTCCACCAAAGTTTGAAGACTCGGGGTGTCTGGTGTTGTGCTCGTAGAACCCGGACTCGCTGCAGCAGCTCAAGGTGCCCCAGTTGCGCCGCATCCTGCAACATGTCCGCCGAAAATGTGGCAAAACGCATCTAGGTGCCCGCCCAGTTCCCCTCTTCCCTCGTGCCGCGCGCACTGGCGTTGGGAGTTGTTGCACGGCGTGCAGCCTTGACACGCCTCATCCGTGTAGTTCTTTTGCTGCCGCCTGGGTCGAGCGCGCCTGCGCGCTCGGAGGGCACAGGATTGGACCAAGATTGATCGTGTTGAGTGGGACGGCAACTGACGCGAGGCTGACACCACTTGCCGCCAGGTGTCGCTTCCATGAACAAGCCGGACCTCATCAAGGAGGCGCGCGACACACTGTACAGGAGCGGGGGACAGGCTGGCACCCGGCACCCGGTCCCCGGCCTGCACGGAACCTCGCACCACCCTTCCGCGTTTGCGGCGCATCCGGCCGCGTCTTCGTCCTCTTCGGTTCGTTCTTGCGCCTGTCGTTGGTGTGCCGCTGCTTCTTGTCGCACACCTACTCTGTGCATTCACGCGCCGAGATTTGCAAAGGGGCGGGCTGGTGGCGGGCTGGTGGCGGGCTGGTGCGGATGGTGGCGGCAGGACGGGCTGGCACTGGCTGCGAGTGGGCGCGTAAAAGGCGGGCGTAGAGCGCGCAGGCAGCCCCTTGACGGTGCACGGCACAGGCTTCCTTGGCGGCAATCGAGCAAGAGCGGATGGAGGAGCGGGCCAAGCGTATGACGCCCAACCCCTTCTTCGTGGTGGACAAGACGCTGGCGGTGCGGCTCTCTCTCGCGTGCTCTTGCGCCACTCTCTGCTGTGCTCTCTTGCGCCTGTTGCCTGTGCCCTGCCCCAGGCGCTGGCGGGTGTGGTGACAAGCCTGGTGCCTGCATGGCGCATGCCGCAGCCTCGTGCCCTCTGCCGCGCACAAGGTGGCACCGAGGAAGGGCTTGCGGGCAGGCGCTGCCCTTGGCATGCGCAGCTCTGATGCGGCTGCGAGGGTTGGGGGAACAGGTGCGAGACATTCGGACAGGGCCCGGCATGCCGTCGGCTACGCGGGTCGAATTCAAGCTGGATCCTGGATGGGAGAGATGCGACAAGAGCACATGCACGCGGTGTCGTGGCAGCGGCTGCACGCGCTCGGTGCACGTGCGCATCTTTGAATACGACTCGTCACTGGTGCGGCCAGTCTCGAGCGGAGGGCGTCGCGGTGTCATGACCGAGACAGCTTGGCCTATGCAGGTCTTCCCCCGTGGCTGCTTTGTCGTGTATCCTTTGTATCCTTCGCTCTTTTAGACAGCTCAGCATACCGTGCCTCCAGAGGTTGAGCCAGAGCCTGCCTGCTTGGTTGAGCAAGTGCATGCGCCAGTTGGGGCAGTGGCAGCGCGCACCCGGCACCTCTGCAGCACCTCTGCAGCACCTCTGCAGCACGCCATTGCTCCAGAATGCCTGGGCATAAGCACGAGGCAAAGGCTCTTGGTGTGCGTCATGCATCCTGTGCGCCGTGCGCCGTGGTGGGGGGGGGAGGGGCGGCAGCAAGTGACAGACATGTGTGCATGGGTCTAGGGGCTGTTGCGAGTCAACGACATGGTCCTGGCCCACTTGCCCAAGCGCAAGAAGAAAGCGGGGCCGCACGTCAACTACACCACTCCCCCCACGACTCTGGATGCGTATCCAAACCTCCTCAAAACCGGCAAGAACACTCTTACGGTACCTCCCCGCACGTGTGTGCCTACAATCCCCTTGTGTGTGCCTACACAACAAGCCAGTCGCCAGGGCTCAGTGCGCGTGGAGTAGGTGCAAGTGATGAACAACGAGAGGCTGACAGTGTGGATGTGGAGCAGGTGCAAGTGATCAACAACGAGAGCCTGACAGTCTGCGCGCAGTTGGGGGTGATGCGCTCGGTGGAGCAAGTCGAGTCTGAGGTCATAGCGCAGAGCCCGTCGCAACCCTCGGCGGTTGTGCCTCCCCTCAAGCGCGTGTCCCTATGATGATGATGATATCATCATGTGTTGTTATGTGCGTGCAAGCGTCGGCACGTTTGTCTTTGTTGACGCCAAAGACACGTTTGTCTTTGTTGACGCAAGGCCGCCTGACCTCCTGCTTGTCCGCACGCGCGTGCTTGTCCGCCGCATGCGCTGCCTGGGCGCTGTGTCTGGCGCTCTGGTCAGGGCAAGGCGTTGGTCAAGGAACTGCTTGGCGACGACTCGGATGATTGCGCTTGTACCGATCTCGAGCTCACGCTTCGATGTCAGTCCTCCTCTTCCTTGCGATCCCTTCCCTTCTCCCTCTACACACACACTCGTGCACGAACACTCGTGCACGAACAAGACACCGTTTGAAAGGAGTGAGAGGTTTAGGCAGCAGCATGGCAAGGTGCAGGAGGTGGTTTGGGCGAGCAGTGCGTGCCAGGCAGGCGCGAGAAGAGACATGACACATGGAGCCAGAAGAGAC
>Ga0115006_10002941_pt1 | contig 11427 bp, 9 predicted proteins | sample ArcOceMetagenome_3_FD_88943 | JGI IMG/M metagenome (GOLD analysis project Ga0115006, IMG submission 88943) | Marine eukaryotic phytoplankton communities from Arctic Ocean - Arctic Ocean- Svalbard ARC20M Metagenome | ecosystem: Environmental > Aquatic > Marine > Oceanic | place: Arctic Ocean...
GAGGAAGGAAAGGGAGAGGCGGAAGGGGGGAGGTGGGGGGGGAGGGGGGAAGGGACGGGGAAGGGGTTAGGGGGGAAGAGGGGGGGGGGGGGGAGGAGGCGATATTCGTGGGTTAGTTATGTGGGTAGGCTTTGTGTTGCCTTTGCTATCGCTTCGGTCCTTGTGATAAATTCTTACCTTCCCCCCCCTGTACACCGGCGTAACCGCGACGCTCCCAAGGCTGATCTTGGCGTGTTCCTCAAGTCCCCACAAGCACTTTTCAATGAAACCCGTAACCTGTTTGAGAGCATTTAGGATCCAGCTGAATATCTGGACCCTTCTAATGTCCGGTAATGCCTTGTCCTCGAAAAGGTTCGGTAGGTGTATGAGGGTCGCAGCGACGTTGGAGAGTGTGGGGGGTGGGGACAGGGTTATGAGGGCGGATTTAACCATTGTCTTGGAACGGGATGACGTGGGGATTGTGGGATCGAGGTCCTTGGAGGGTGGGAGGTCATCCGTGCCTATACGGGCCTTGGCAGTTACGACTGTTGGTTTATCCTTGTCTACGTGGACGCATAGGGGGGGGCGGTTTCCCTTCTTGTTGAAAGGTATTCCGTGGACGCCTGATTTGAGGGTTAGGGTACCGTCGAGAGTCAGACCGTGGAGGAGGTTGGGGGAGAGGGAGGAGAGAAGAACATCCAGGTGGGAGGAGGAGAGGAGTGGGGCAAAGGAATCGGGAGAAGAGGTTGAGGTAGACTGAGGGAGAGCGAGGAGCAGGCAAGGAGCGGGTGAGGAGCGAAGCGACGAGTGGAATGTTATTAGTTATAGTGGTCAGCGGTATACTGTTGTCGCTTCGCTCCAACATTCCTTCGTTCCAGCTGTCTTTCGCTCCTCCTGCCCTGCCCTGCCCTCACCTTCGCGGCTGGATCCTCCGGCGTGAACTTCAAATGAATTTTATTCCTCTGCAAAAGTTTCTTCCTCGGCAACTTTGGCGGCCTCGAGAACGCAGTGGCCTGAACTAGTAGCGTGAAGGTGAGTATTGCCACCACTGTTAGGAGAACATTATCGTAGTATGGGGAAAGGAGGGGATTGTTTGATAGGGGTGGAGAGGGGAGATATTTTATAAACGGAGATAAGAGGGATGTGATAGGTGATGGTATAAGGAACATTTTGTTAGTGTAAGTGTTTTATAAAGTAGCAAACAAGTAAGATTTGCAACAGCAGGTCGACGAGTCTGCTGGGGAAGTCCTTCTTATTTTCACTATGAACCTTCAATGACCTTTAAAGATTAAGCAGCGGAAATTTAGAGCGTTTTGGTAGCTTGTGTGGGTCGATATGTTCTTAAGAACATAGATTGGTTGATTGGTAGTTTTGCACAAGGGTGACACAGCAGATTTTTTTGCAACTGTTCGTCACAACGTCAACTAAACCACTCAAAAATCCGGTCACGTGTAAATACAATGCTCTCTATCCTTTATTTTCTTTTTATTCACTATCTGACATCTGTAAATCCTCTTTCCTCTCCTCCCCCCCGCCTCTCGTCGCCTCGTGTTGCCATAGTAGGTGGTGGAATAGGTGGTTTAGTAACCGCCGGTATCCTCACTCACAACTCGGTATCATGCGTGATAATCGAGAAGAACGCCGTCTTGGGAGGTCGTTGCGGTAGCATAACAGTTGAAGAGGAGGGGAATAAGGCAAGGTGAGTTTGGCGACTGGAGGGAAGAGACAGCTAGTGCTATGCCTAACACGTCGCTATCCCTCGCTCTTTGCCTCATTCGCCCCCCACCCCCACCCCCCCTACCTTAGGTTCGAGGTTGGTCCCTCCTTGGTTCTCCTCCCCTGCGTGTACACCGACACAGCCACCTCCTGCGGTGCTAACCTCTCCGATCTAGGTTGGCGTATAAAACCCGTACCAGGTGCCGTGTACGGTGTAGGTTTTGACGACGGTAGCTGGTTGGAGATCGGGGGTGATGCGGGGATTCCGGAGGGTATGAAACGGTGGACGGAGGTTAATGACGCTATGCTAAGGCTGGGACTTCCGCTCTTCATAGAGGCCGACGTCGGTAAACTGGGGGGATCGTGGCTGGAAGATGTAATTAAACTGTTAAAGAACCTACCCACGTACAACCCCTTCGCTCCTATGTCCTCCTCCGTTTCTAGAATGGTGTCTGACCCTAAGGAGCGGCTAGTATCGACCTTTCAGACCCTCTACGTCGGCCTCGTCCCTTCTCCGCCTGGTAAAAATAGCGTCATCGGCCGTGTGTCGCCCTCCCTCTTTGGTCTATTGAGCGCAATGGAGCTCCTAACACATAAAGGGGACGGGAGGAAAATCAATGGGGTTTACCAGATCGAGGGAGGGTTCGGGAGCGTAGCGTCCGGGTTGGAGGAAGTTTTACGTGAGCGTGGCGTTGAGGTTCGTTTGAATGAGACGGTTGGAGAGATTAGGGAGGGTTACGAAGGTGGAGTTACTGTAGACGGGGAGGGTTTCGATGCCGTTGTTTGCAACATAGACATCGATACTGCAGAGGGTGGGATGGTTGAGGGCGGAGAAGGTGGGAAGGCTATGCAATCGGGGAGCGTGCTGCAGATGCACTGGATAACGGGGGGTGTCAAGGCGAGGGACTCTCTTCGGTGCCACAATGTTTTCCTGGCCGACGATGACGTCGGGAGTTGGGACGGTTTGAGGTCGCAGGACGGGGGAGACGGGGGAGATGTGGATGCTTTCAACTTCTATTTGCATAACCCGGGGAAGGGGGATGAGACGGCGTGTGAGGGGGGGGGGACGAGCCTGATGGCTCTGGTACCGTTGCCAGCGGGATGCGTGCTGATGGAGGAGGAGGTTGAGATTTGGAAAGTAAGGGTTAAGGAGAGGGTGGAGAGGAGGACGGGACCCTTGAACATACTTTACGAGCAATATACGACGCCCAAGGACTGGGAGGGGAGGTACGGGTTACCAGGAGGTGCAGTTTTCGGGAGCTCGCATGGACTGGGGCAGCTGGGACCCACCAGGCGGGGGGCAAAGATGACGGGGGTCAAGGGGGGGTTCTACGTCGGTGCGAGTAAGAGACCGGGGAACGGGGTTCCTCTCGTCATGATTGGGGCGAGGAAGACTGCGGAGGAGGTATTGAAGTTTTTGAAGGTGTAGAAAAAGCCAAACTTGTTATTGTAACAACACTAACACACCCTTCATCACTTCTTACCAACCATCATGTCCAATAACGTCTTCTGTCTCTTCCCCTCAGCTCCCACCCCACCCTCCCTCTTCCTTCTCCCCCTCTCCCATAGATCTTCCTCCTTTTGCATTCTCCTCGCTAGCTCCTCGTCCGTGACCTTTTTCTTCTCTTTCTTCACCACCTCCTCCCTCCTGTCTTGTATTTCCCTCGCTTCCCTATCATACCTCGCCTGCAAATCGTTTGCAAAAGCCCAGTCGTCGTCCTCATCGTGTTGCGATTGCGACTGGCTGAGACTCAAAATTACATCGTCGTCGTCTTCCACCAATCCATCTTCCTCGTCATCTTCCGCCTGACCCTCCTGGCCCTCCTCAATCTTCTCCCCCTCCCCCCCCTTCACAGCCCCAAAAAAATTCATTATCCCACCACCCTTGTCCTTCTCAAACTCGTCAACCCTAACCCCGATCAGTCTAACTTTCCACTCAAGGTCCTCCCTACCTTCAACCTCCTTCCTAACCTTCTCCGTCAAACCCTTCGCAATCGCACAAACGTCGTCTTTGTCGTTCGTGTGAACCTTGCCCATCTTGGACCTCGAGAAGACCACGTAATTTGCGAGCTTCACCTTCAGTGTCACCCTCCTCCCGCTCAAATTCTTCCTCTTCATAGCATCTTCAAGCTTGGAACACACAACGTCCAGTTTTTCCTCCAAATCTTCCTTCTTCCACACAGCCCCAAATGTTCTCTCTATTGATATGCCTTTTTGCCCCTTGTCCTCCCCCGCTCCAAAGCTGCTCCCCTTCTCCTCCTCCTCCCCCTTTCCCCCCCATCCCCCAACGCTCGCCCGAAGCATAAAGTTCGCCGTTGCAGGCTTGAATATCTTGAATAAATCGTAGCGTCTGTCAAACATGTGCCCTACCGTCGTGATTTCAAACGCGGCGAGCTCCTTCTGGGCGACCCTGCCCACACCTGGTACTTTACGGCACTCCAAGGATTCGAGGAAATTCATGACGCTTGAATCGCCAGGCGCTAGAAAGTACTGTCCGTTCGGCTTGTTGAGATCGGAGCAAATTTTCGCGAGAACAGAACTCGGGGCAATCCCCGCACTGCAAGTCAGATGGCATTCTAACCTAACCCTCTCTCTAATCTTCTCCATTAAGCCTTCAACATCCTCCTCAACATCCTTCCTGTCCAAGTAACCTGTTACGTCCATGTAGAACTCGTCCAGACTGTACTGTTTGAGGTCCGGGTCGTACTCGGTCAAGATATTCCTTACCTGAGACGAGCGAACGTTGTTAGTAGTGTGAAAATTCCTTGTCGCTTTTACTGTCACTTCGCTCCAGCCTTACTTGGGAGGATTTCGCATTGTAATATTGGTAGTCGGAGGGCAGGTGGAGCAGTTTGATCTTCCCTTTACTAAGTTCATTAACGAGCCTATCAGCAATAAACCCGGCCATGGCGCTCCTCACGCCAAACTTTCTAGCTTCGTAATTCGAGGTAAGGATCATACCGCCTCCAACGACAACAGGCATGTCATTCAAGTGTGCCCCGTTGTACGTCGGAGGAGTGCCCTCCTCGACGTGCTTAGCTATAGCGCAGGAGTAGTAGAACGAGTCCATATCAACAACCACCTTGTGACTTCTCTTCGGTCTCATCCTCCTCATCCTCTCAACCTCCTGGTCGACCTTCTTCGCCTCGACACCACTCAAAACAGCAGCATCGTACTTCTCCTTCATCTGCAGTATTCTCGCCGTGCTCTTCTCATCCTTCACCTCCTGCTGACGAAAGTAGTCTGAACCTGAGCTGCAACGAAGGATGATTGACGATATTTGGGAGGCTAGATAGGAACTATCTCGTTGAGTTCCTGGATATATAGCGAGTGTTCAGAAACAGGTTATTTGTAGTGTGTTTTCATCGCACTCCCGGCCGACCCCTCCCTCCGAGAGCCTATCATCCATTCCATACTCACCTTTACCTGATCCATAGACCAGTAAATTGTTAGCCCTAGTAGCAGAGTCCACAGCAACCTCCTTATTCATTCTTGCGTACCCTAACACTAATAATTTTGCCTTTCTCCCACTTGCTCAAAGTCCAGTTAAACATAGGCCACACTCAACAAACCCTCAACCTCGATTTTGCTCTTCCCGCACTCATTTCCGTCTCAAATCCCAAACTCTTGTATTTGAAATTGAATAACAACCACCTTGATCCAAGCACCTGTCGAGGAAGTTAAAAACTCGAGCCCATAAGGTAATGACACTGCTCCCAATTCTCCTCCTCATCCTCTTTTCATATTCTCGCAACTGTTTACCGACTCTTCTCCCCCCTTCCCCTCAGATGTCTCAAATAGATGACGAACAAGCCTCCTTGTACAAAGGCACTCCCCTCCAGGTTGGGGACGAGGTGCCTAATTTTACTGCCGATTCCCACCTCGGTATGATAACCTTTCATGAGGTTCTTGACGGTCAGTTCTCCGTTCTCGTAACGTTTTCTAATGATTTCGAGGCGGTTGCGACCACTGAGCTTGGAGCCATGGCAAAGCTTCAGGAAGAGTTTGATGCTAGGAATGTTAAGCTCTTTGCGTTGAGCGCGGACACCAAGATGAACCACAAGAGATGGCTTGAGGATGTCGAAGAGCTGCAAGGTGAGTTGTATCCGGAGCGAAGGAAAGCTGGACAGAGGGCTTTCCAGTGCCATAACTAATAACCTTGCGGAGGGCTTGAGCGAAGCGACAGCAGCATACCGACTGGGCTATTCAAGAAGAAGTATTTACTGCGTTCGCTTAGCTGGCGCCCTTCAGCTCGTCGCTTCGCTCCTCGCCGTCGGGCTTTCCAGTGCCATAACTAATAACATTTCACTCGTCGCTTCGCTCGCGCCCCTCTCCCCCCTCCTCAGATTGCAAAATAACCTTCCCCCTCTTTGCCGATGTTGATGGCGCCATATCCCGTGTGTTTGGTCTGGTCCGCCCCGGAACCGTAGGCAATGCTTCAAAGTCCATAATCCCAGCAGGCCTGACTATCATAATAGACATCGACAAGAGGATACGGTACGTCTCTCAGTACCCCTCCAGCACGGGTCGCAACTTCTATGAGGTTTTGCGCGTCATCGATACCCTCCAGTTGACATTGTTCCACTCTGTTGCGGCGCCGGCCAACTGGCAGCAGGGGGAGGAAATGTTTGTTAGGAACGATGTGAGCACGGTCGCGGCGAACGCAATGTTCCCCAAAGGTTTCGTTCCCATCAAGGAGTGGTTTAGGATCACGCCGCAACCGGACACCAAGATGTAAGACTTCAATTCGACGCCAAGGTCGGCCTGCCACCAGAGCTTAATAAAGACGCTTCGTTGTGTTTTAAAAGGTTTCGCCACCACATTCAATTACCGTTACAAATTCTTCCCTCTCCTTAAACTTGCCTCCTGTCTCTCTCTCTAGAGGCCAAAGGCGAGGTCCTTATTAGGGATTCCATTGCCAAAGTAAACTCCACCGTATTCAGGCTTCCCCACGGTCTGGAAGAAGAAGTATCCCGGCCAGTAGGTGCTCCTCAGGTACGCGCTAGTGTTGGAGCTGGAGTAGTTGACGGACCATGCACTGGAGGGCTTGTCATCGGTGATTGAGTCAAAGATGTCACCGGGGCGGCTGACACCGGGCTTTTCTACGGAGGCGACAGCCATTGGCGACTCTGGCTTCCTGAAGTGCACGTACGACCTGAGGGCACCGGCAGCTCCGTAGGAGAGCCCCTCGTAGGATTTGTTCTTGATGATTTGCTTGGCGGCATCGGCAATGAAGGAGCCGACGGGGACGATGCTGACGTCGTGGTTGATGAGACCGACGGTGTAAGCGAGGCGGTGGATCTCGCGGAAGGACTCGGTGGTGCCGTCCTCGTCGTCGGTGGGCTCAGGGGGCTCCTCAAGAGGGAAGGAAGGGTCACCCTTGAAGCGTCCAGTGACAACGGCGGCCTTTCCAACGTACTCCTCGGATAGCTCGGGCATCTGCTTGAGGGTGAAGTTGGCGGTTGTGCAGAAGTAGAATTTCTTGGTAGGGAAGCCGAAAGCAGGGGCGAGGGCATAAGCGACAAGGTAGTCCTGCTCGTCGCCCATGAGCTTTCCCCAGAAGGCAAGGGGGGTGCTCATTTTCTCTGTCGGGGGGGGCGGGGGGACAGGGAGGTTGGGAGTGAGAAAGAGCGCAGAGACCACGGGTACAATCCAGGCAAAGGCACAGAGACACTAGGTGCATCAACTGCTGCCGCTCCCCAACCCAACTGGAGGCTGGCCAAACGTATCAACATCAAAAAAAATATTCCCATCCGTCCCTAATCCCTCCAACAATCACTCACCCTCCATCTGCCTCTGCACCATTGCAATCTCAAGCCCAGAAGCCTCCTCCGGAGAAAGGGTGTACCCGGAAGGGCCAAGCTTTGTGGAAACGTGGGAGATATCCTGTTGCGTGAATGGAGGGGGAGGGCGAGTTAGTTACGAAAAGACTTAAGATGGTTGAATTGGAAGGTGAGGAATCCCAATTGAGACAAAAATGAACAACCCTCGATCCCCAACAGCCCAACGGGAGCATTGTAAACTGCTCATTTTTTCATTTTCTGACGGTATCGAGGATACACATCCGTACTCTCAGCACTCCATGTCCGAAAATTGCAAGCAAGTACCGGTAAAAGGCCCTCAATCCATGACCTACCATGTCTATATTTGGGAAGGGGGTTGAGAGTTTTGAGACAAGACACTTTTTTGATTTATAGAAGTCCAAACTCGACTTGCGTTGTCAGCGTCTTAAACGATGGAGGATTACGGAAAGCAAATTGTGAGTGGTCCCCTTCGTACCCGACAAACGTCATTTTGCGGAAGTTGGGGTCGTTGGTTTCAAATTGCCAAGGGTCGGGGAGGGGGTCCCCATGGGAAATTTGGGCTCTCAGCATGGAAAGTTCTATTTTTACTGTTCCCTCGCCTTGCTTAACTTACAACCTTTTTCACCCTACCCTCTTGTCGCCTCAGCTCTCCTCCCTCCCCCTCCAAATTCTCCTCTTCTTCAATACATGGTACTCCCTCCTCTGGTTTACACTGAACTTCGCCCTCTACATCTACAAGGCCTACTCATACCACTTCCCGTACGCCGCCTATGAGTGGGAGCTTGTCATGCTCTTCCTAATGGCCTTCATTGAGCACACCCGCCTCTTCCTTGCCTCCAGGGGCAACAAGACGGAGCAGATCCCTCCCCTCGTCTGGTCGATTGCCCTCTCCATACCCATGCTCGTCGGATTCGCTTACTTCCTCACCATGCAGACATACGTCCTCAGGCTGGACGTCATACTCAACACCATCTCCATGGTCTTTGTGAGCTTAGAGCTTCTCTTCAGCATCTTCACAAGTCTCAGCTTCTACAGAGGCTTCACGGGCTGATCCAGAAGGAAGGCAAATAGAGATGTTAACTTTGTGTACGTTTTAGAAACCATCGAGGAACATTTTTTTCCTGGTGCCCATGTGTCCTTGTCGCCATGTGAGTTATTGCTCAACAGAATGCCAGAGGGCACATTGGGCTTCCCACAATGCGTTGCACAAACAAATCATGGCGAAAATGAAGGGTGCGGGGAAGTAACGAAAGAACTACAGCATGAATTTCTTGATCGACGCTGTCTTTTAAGTTTTGTCTTTTCACAGCGTTGCGCGTCTGCTCTGGCGCAGCAACGTATCCCTCCCGACCCCCCCCCCCGTTCCCCTTGCCCTTCTTCCTCCCTCATGTTTAACATCCAAGCCGTCCCTACTGATACAGATCCCACCATCCTTCCAAAAACCACATACACCACGCCCTCACAGCAAATACCTTGTTTATTCGTCGTCCTTGGCCATGGGCCTGATGATGGCCCAGAAGAGCTTGCATTCCGTGGTCTCGCTGTGGTTCTCGACGCGGTAGATGTTGTTAGGGGGTACGTGGAAGAAGTCTCCCGCGGAGAGGAGGAACCTCTGGGCGGTGTCGGGGTTGAAGGTGGTCTCCTCGGGGGCGCCGATGGCGACCTCGAAGGCCTTGGGCTGGCAGTCCGAGACGAAGAAGACCTGGGAGCACATGCCGACTCCTTCGGCGTCCTTGATGCCCTCCGGGGGGAGGATGACATGACCGGAGATCCATCCAGGTACGTCTTCTGTAGCCTGGTTGATATTAAAGGCCTGGGCAGCCATTCCGACGACGTCCTTTCCTGGCTCGCGGTCGGCAGTGATGGGGAGGGCGGTGGCGTTCATGTCGGAGGAGTAACTGATGATCTTGGTGTTCTTGTACTCTCCCTCTCCCTCGTCCCAAACGACGGCCTTGTCGGCGTCGGAGTATGATGCTCCCTCAGGGAGCTTGCTGGAGTCGAACTTGACGGCCCTCTTTCCCTTGAGGCCGAGGGGGTTCCTGGCAATTCCCTTCTTCTTCTTCACGGGGGACTCCATGGCGTGGAGGACGCCGACAATCTTGTGCATGGCGGGGGGCACGTCTCCGGCAAAGGGGAGAGCGTCTTCATCGTCGAGCTCAAGGTCGGGCTTGACGACCATTTTCTCATTCTTCCAGAACTTGAGGGGAGCAAAGCGCATCCTCTTGCTGCGGCGAGTTCCGTCGTCGGGTGTGTCCTCGGAGTCGGTGACGGTGATGTTGTTGGTACTGACGAACTGCATCTGTCCGCCGGTTGTGTCGGGGACGATCTCGTCGTCGTCGTCGTAGTCGGCATACTTGGGGCCACGGCTGGCCTTCTTCTCGGCCTTCTTCATCTCCCTCTGCCTCTTCTGGGCGGCCTTCTTCTTCCTGTCGTCCTCCTTGGCCTTGGCGGCCTTGGCGCGCTGCTTCCTGACCTCCTCGGGAGTGTCAGGGGCGACGGAGACAGAGGACTCCTCATCCCTACCAGCAGAGAAGCCAGAGAGACTGTCAGGGGAAGAAGGGTAGGCGTTGCGGCCGCGCTTAGGGACGGTGGTGGATATATCGCTGACGGCATCGAATCCACTTCCGGCGGAGGCGCTCTCGGGGGTCTGGACGACGGAGAGCTGAGCCATGGACTTCCTTCCCCTCTTGGCAGAGGTGGGAGTCTTTGTCAAGGACCCGTCATCGCCGGATCCAAAGGAGAAGCCGGGAGTAGATATGGCAGGAGAGGCGGGAGAAGCGGAGCTCTTCTTCCCCTTCTTGGACACAGGGGTCTGAATGGAAGCACGGGAGGTACCGACAGTCTCAGCCTCAAAGAAAGCATCGGGGTCCTCAAGACCGTCAGCACCGCGGGTTGTCTCGCGGACAGCGATACCGGTACGCCTGCGAAAATGGGTTGGAGGGGGACGAGGAGGGGGATGAGGGGTCAGAATCAAGTTGGAGGCAAACGATGGGCGAGGGGGGAATGTTTGCAATGATTTTTCAAGCATTTCTGGGATTTCCCTCGGACTTTTGAGTCGAAAATCTTTTCTCAATATATTAAAAGTAGTCTGTTTAATATAAAAGCGCCCTAAGCGTAAGGAATTGGGGACAAAAGAGGGGGGGGCTGTTCAAAGTGACCCTCCCGATGAAATCTGAATTGGGGCCAATTTTGAGGAGGACTTAGGGCGCTCACCTTCCACGCATGCGCTCAGATACAGTTGCAAAACGACCACTCATTTTAAATTTGTTTTGGGGACGTTTGGGGGAGGATTGAAATGAATAATTTGTAAAAGGGAAGAAGGAAACACTTGATTTGAATCAGGTGGTACTGGCTATTTTAGGTCCCTCAAGACCCCGGAGTACAGGTTAAAAAAATCTGTTGTGATTTTTCCTACAGCAAATAACTCCCAACCGTAAATTTTCGTGGACGTTCGAGACAAAGAAGTAAAAGAAGCAGTTTAAATACCCTTGAAATTTTATATGAAAGACATTTGGATATATTTCTCGTCTCACTACACTCCAGCCTGGTTTTGAAAAATACAGGCGTTATTATCACCACATTGGAGGTCAGGAGAAAATTTACCAGACCCCTGCGTCACGTAATTTATACAATATCAATGCCTTTAGTTGAAGCCCTCCTCCTCCTCCTCCTCGTCGTCATCGTAATAATCGTCGTCTTCGTCATAATCCTCGTCCTCGTCATAGACGACCTTGTCCCCCCCGTCCCACTCATCCTCGTCACCCTCCCCCCCCCTGCTTCCGTCGTCGATTCCTAACTCTGCCACTCCCCTTGGAAACTTGTATCCCTTGGTGATCTTGCCCTTGCCCATCCTTATCCGTTTTTGGTCATTCCACTTCCCACCCCCCTTACCCCCCCTACCCTCCCTTCCTCCCCTTCCTCCCCTTCC
>Ga0115006_10002942_pt1 | contig 11427 bp, 9 predicted proteins | sample ArcOceMetagenome_3_FD_88943 | JGI IMG/M metagenome (GOLD analysis project Ga0115006, IMG submission 88943) | Marine eukaryotic phytoplankton communities from Arctic Ocean - Arctic Ocean- Svalbard ARC20M Metagenome | ecosystem: Environmental > Aquatic > Marine > Oceanic | place: Arctic Ocean...
AGAACCAGCAGTAGGTGCTTCACAATGTGCTTCAGGTAATCAGACATGGAAAGGAATCATTGGCATTTTTACTGCAAAAGAGAAGAAGAAAGCAAGTCAACAAAGTTTCTCAGTAAAAGGGTCTAAATCGAACATTGCTAAAATTAAATAATTTGTTGTCCCAAATTTACTGTAAAGAAACAGAATTGCAATAAACATAATGACAGAGCTAAACAAAGTGTATAAAAATAATAAATAAGAAGCTTTAATCTTTCTTTCGCGCGACCCAAAAACACCGATCAAAAAATACATAGGTATTAATACAGCTTCAAATAGAATATAAAATACAAGTAGATCTAAACTACTAAAAACTCCATTAAGAATTGATTCGAGACTTAGGAAGATTATTACATACTCTTTAGTTAAAAGAGGATTTTTTAATTTTCAACTTAACATTATACAAATTGGTATTAAAAAAGCAGTTAACAGAATCATTAACAACGCAAGCCCATCGATCCCAAAAACAAAATGGTTATTTGCTACGTTTAATCACTCAATTTTGTTCGTACACTGAAATTTCGTCGTTGTTGGGTCAAATGTTAAGTAAAGATAAATTGAAGAGTTAAATAAAATTAAAGATCATAAAAGTGAAAAATTTCGGATCAAAACAAAGTTTGATCTTTTTATGAATAAAACAATTACAGCACCAAAGATTGGTGCTAATATAAGAAATAATAGCATCTTAAATAAATTATATTTGACTTATAAGCTTTTATTTTTTATTGATTGTAAGCAACCAAGACTTTAAAACTAAAGCTACCAAATTTCGTATTTCCATGGTAAAATCCAAAATCTAAAAATGAAGAGTAAGATTGCATAGCTAATTTACCTTTATATAAAGTAAATTTTTGCTTTCTACCTGATTTTGTTTTTTTTCATCTACCTGCACAAATTACTTTTACACCACAAATTGGATTTTTACTTTTCATACTTAAAATGGATTTAACCGTTTGGTCTACATTTCTTTTTAAAAAAGATTGAATAGTTTTATTTACCCCTTTTTTAAAATTAGATTGAAAATTTCAGTCACGTTGTTTTAAAGATGCTTGAATTTGCCACCCAATGTAGTTGGCAATAATTTGAGCAGAGTTAGATCGAACAAGAGAAAAATCAGTAGACTTTACAATCTTTTTGCTCAAAACTGAAGTTTTTCTTTTTTTTGAAGCATTTTGTTTTCTATTTTTTTGAAGATTTCGCAAAACTGAATCATATAATACAAAACGCGTTAAACCGAAAAAATGTGCGAAGTTTAGATGATTTTCTCTTACTTTTTTATAAGATGACACTCGTGAATTAAAAGAAAATATTCTTTTTTTTAAAGCACGTGGTCAACCCATAAGCATAATAGTAGAAAAATTTGATCTTAAAAAAACCGAATTAAATTTGTAGGTTTTAATTAAAGGTTTATCGCTTAAAATTGAAAAAAATTTTGATACAACACTTATAAAATATCTTATTTGCAAGTCGGTAAAAAATAAATTATTAAATTGACGATTATCAGAACTGTTAATCGTTAATCACGATCTTCTATTATTTAACCTACTTAAAATTGGGTTTGTTTTTTGACTCATCTATTATTATTTAAATTAAAATCTGGAAAAACAGGATTTGAACCTGCAACCCTTGATTCGACAAACCAATATTCTAACCGTTAAACTATTTTCCAATAAGCGAACAGCGAGATTTGAACTCGCATTTTTGGTTTGGAAGACCAAAACTTTACCATTAAGTTATGTTCGCTGACTAAAAATTCATCTAGTCAATAATTTTTTAGAAATTAAGAGAAAAATTTTTTAAAGACCACCTCAGAAGTAAACAGCAACATATAAAAACAATCAAACAACATCAACAAAATGTCAGTAAAAAGCTGCGGCTTCAAATCCGAAATGATGACGAGTTGTAAATTGATTTCTATTTAAACGAATAAGTGATACAATAATGAAAATAGTTCCTATAAAAACATGAAAACCATGGAATCCAGTTGCCATGTAAAAGCAAGATCCATAAATTCCATCTGAAATTCGGAAATCAGCATTTATATATTCAAAAGCTTGGAAACAAGTAAATATGACAGCAAGAACAACTGTTAAAACTAAACCTCAAAGGGCTTCTAGCTTTAAACCAGCTGTTATCGCGTGATGTGCATACGTGATTGTTGCACCAGATGTTAATAAGATAACAGTATTAACAAGGGGCACCTCCATACAGTTAAAAGTTTGAATACCTTTTGGTGGTCAAATATTACCGATTTCAATTGTTGGAGTTAAACTTGCGGCAAAAAATGCTCAAAAAAAAGCGAAAAAGAACATTACTTCCGAAACGATAAATAAAATTACACCGTATCGTAGGCCAAGTTGAACGATGTTAGTGTGGCAACCTTCTAAAGATCCTTCTCTAGTAATGTCACGTCATCATACAAACATACAAGATAAAACGCTGAAAAACCCAAGCAATGCTGTTTCAAATCCACCAACATAACCGTGAAAATACATCACTCCTCCACTAACTAATGTCAAAGAAGAGAAAGCAGTTAAAATTGGCATTGAACTTGGATCTACCAAGTGAAATGCGTGACGCTGAGTAAAATAAGTTTTAATTTTCATCAGAAATTTAATTTAAAAAAAACTGTAAGTTAACTGAAAAATTTAGATAAGAAATAAATACTAAGTAAAACTTAAACATAACAAATTTATACTTTTAATAAGCTTTTTTCTAAATATCCAAGTGTAGGAATAATTACTAAAAAGTAAGCAAAGTAGTAAACAGATGCAATTTGTCCGATTTCAATAAATGGAGTTTCTGGCGTTTGTTGACCAATATAACCCAGTAAAATAAAATCAAACACTAAAAATCAAAAAAATGTTTGGTGAATTGGTCGGTATAATGTTGAACGAATTGCAGACGAATTGACTACAGGTAAAATCAACAAAATTAAAATTGAAGCTAATAATGCTAAAACTCCAAATAATTTATTAGGAATTGAACGCAAAATAGCATAAGAAGGTAAAAAATACCATTCTGGTACAATATGCTCTGGAGTAACCATAGGATTTCCGGGAATATAGTTATCTGGATGACCTAAATCGTTTGGGTAGAAATAAACAAAGAAAGAGAAAAACATTATAAAAGCAACAAAACTTAATGAATCTTTTAAAACGAAGTATGGGAAAAAGCCAATTTTATCGTTAACAGATGAAATTCCTAATGGATTGTTTGAACCATTTTCGTGTACAGCAGCGATATGAATTAAAGCAAAAGCAGCTATTACAAAAGGCATTAAATAATGCAAACTGAAAAAACGATTTAAAGTTGCATTATCTACAGAGAACCCTCCTCATAGTAAAGTAACAATTTTACTTCCTACAAGTGGAAAAGCACTGAATAAATTTGTAATTACTGTAGCACCTCAAAAAGACATTTGACCTCAAGGTAATACGTACCCCATAAAAGCTGTTGCCATCATTAGTAATAAGATCACTGTTCCTAAGATTCACACTAATCCACGCGGTTCAGCGTAAGAACCATAATATAAACCTCGACCAATATGAATATAAACCACAATAAAAAACATCGATGCACCGTTTGCATGAAGGTAACGTAACAATCATCCACCATTAACATCTCGCATAATATTTTCTAAACTTAAAAAAGCTAGATCTACGTGAGGTGTATAATGCATTGCTAAAGCAATTCCTGTAACGATTTGAATACCTAAACACATTCCGGCTAAAAATCCAAAATTTCATCAATATGAAATGTTAGATGGAGTTGGGTAATCAATTAAATGTGCGTTAATTAATTGAACAATAGAATTTTTCTTTAATGAAATAATCATCGTTTAAACTTAAAAATATAGGAGAGCAAAAAAACAAAAAATGGAGATAATTGGACTCGAACCAATAACCTTTTATTTGCAAAACAAACGCTCAACCAATTGAGCTATACCCCCTGTCTTTATAAAATAAAATTTTAATATTAAAGAATAAAAAACGTCTACAAAACGCTATTATTTCAAAAATTTATTTTTCTTTATTTAAGTTAAATTCGCGTAAGCAGGTTCAAGACTTACACGAATTTAGAATAAAACCTATTATAATAAAGCTTTTTCAAACCCTCCAATCGCTGTTGGCATAACAAAAAAAAAGATCATTAAGAACGCGTGGGCTGTAACTAATACATTATACAATTGATAGTTTCCCGCTAAAAAAGCGTCACCCGCTTGCGATAATTCTAGACGCATAACTACTGAAACAATAAAACCTAAAACTCCCGAAAAAGCTCCGAAAACAAAATATAAAGTTCCAATATTTTTGTGATTTGTTGAAAATAATCAACGCGTCACTCAAGCGTTATTATAATGAATTGACATCATTAAGGTCGCTGTGTTATAAAATATAAATAAACATTTAATTATAGAGAATCGAACTCTAAAAAAACCATTAATTATTAGAAATTCATTACCTTTATAAAATTGCGAAATTTATCAATCTTTTGAAAAAGTTATATAATCTTATTTTTTAGGTATCTTTAGTTAACTTATTTAAGCGGAGTTTTTATAAAAAAGAATTTTAATTTTGAAACTTAAGTACTAAATAAATCCGTTTTAAAGGAGTTGAACCTTTATTATTGATTTAGAAGATCAATGCTTTATCCACTTAAGCTAAAAACAGAATTACCATAAACTTTAAAATCCAATTAAACTATTTTATCATAACTATTCAAGAATGATTGGACTTGAACCAATAAAATGGCAGTATCAAAAACTGCAGCCTTAACCAATTTGGCTACATTCTTTTTTATTTTAATAAGAACACAACCGAATTATTTTTTCTGAAAGATTTCTTAGTAATTTTTGAGTTTTTGTTACTAAAGACTACTAAATTAAAGTTCCTAAAAAGCGCATTTGCGTTTGATAAGGTCAAAAATGTAGAATGGTTTGTACGACTTATGTTTCTACTTTGAACAATTGCCGGCTCTAAATTGCTATTATATTTTAAATAAACTAAAATTTTTAGTTTTTTAGGTTTCGTAATTATAGTTGCTCCACGAATTAAGCCTTCTTCTTTTAAAAAATTGACTAATTGTAATGTATTAGCACAATAATTGATTTGAATATTTGACTTTTTACGCTCGTAAGCGTTTATAATTTGCGAAATTAGTTGTTGAAAAATTTTATGAGTCACCGTTTTTTGTTAATAAATCGGGCAGAGCAAGATTTGAACTTGCGTAATTCAAAGAATTAATATGTTTTCAAAACATACGCCTTAAACCAAACTCAGCCATCTACCTTTAATTTGACCGAAGTATATTTTTTTCTAATTCCAGCCACTGATTCATCAACGGCTACTTTGTTACAACTTGCTCACAATTAAGAACCTTACCTTTTTCTAAATAATTTACATTTAGCATTTTATATAAAAATCAAAATAAATTTAATTTGTTTATAAAATTGAAAAATATAAATTAATAAAATTTTAGCTAAATTCTCTTTCATGAGATGATGGGCGATAAGTAAAAAAAAAATTTATTTTAATTCACGATTTTAATGCTTAAAAATCATTACTATTCATTCCTACTTCATAAATTTAAGTTTCAAAATTTAATCCGGACTGGAAAAACTTTTAAAGGTTTGTTAATTTTTACAAAAATAACTTCTTTTTGTAATTTTTATTGTATTACATTTACAGCCCAACGCATAAAAGTCATAAAGATTTAGACGTCATTTACTTTTTCATCTTATTTTCAATAAGTGATTTTTTTAATTTTTTAGAACAAGAATTTTAAATTCAAACTGTGTAATAATTAAAAAAATAAGTTTCGCTCGTTTACGAAATTAATCGTACATTTTGCAACACGAACTGACGACAACCATGCAACATTTGTAAAAATGAAAAATATGAAAAAAGGATTTTCTAAACACTAAATAGTGTAAAACTTATTTTTATGCAAACATTGGTAAGATTCGCGCGTTGTTTCGAATTAAGTAACATAATCCACGAATTATATTTTTTCTCATCTAATTCTTTAAATTTCAGCCTTGCGACCGTACTGTTCAGGCAGAAAATTTTGTGTTAACTATTTTTCGTTAAAAAAAAAATTTCATCGGTGAAGGTTTGAACTACAGGAGTCTCTAATTCCTTTTGCTACTCAAACTTTAGCAATTAAAAAAGTCAGTTATTAGTAACGATAGTTACATTTCAATTGTTAGAAAATTGCTTTAGCATTTGATGTTCCAAACTTTATAAAAAAATTTTATCTTTACTAAGTTTATTCCATTTTCTTAACAATAACTCTAGCGATTAATTCGTAAAAAAATATAACAATATTATCAATTGGTTCTTTTTTTTAATTAAATCGCGATCTTTTAGCATTTTACGCCAAGTATTTTTGATTAACGTTTATTCTATACGTTTTACCGAGACATCTGGCACGAAAATTTGTCAGAATTTTTGCTTAAACAATCATTATTTGTTTAAGTTTTCGAAATTTAAAGTAAAGTTACTAACTTTTATAAAAAGTTTTTCATTTAAAATTACTGAATCTAAGTTTCCTTAATTGTTCAATATTCTTGACTGCGATTTTTAAAAATTTGGCTGTTATTTCAAAGCCAACGGGACAAAGTTTTCGTTAAAAATTGTTAAAGATCTTTGAAATAATAAATTTTAGGCTTACTAAATCTAATCTTAAAAAAGCGTTTTACTAAACAAAGTTAATTTTTACAATAGGTTTTTAAACCAAATTTAGGATCACTTTCTTTTTCATTACTCCCAACTTCACTACTTTAAAAAAGTTAAATTTGCATATCATATATATTTTAATAACGTTCAATCTGAACCAGAATCAAATTCATTATTGTAGTTTTTTCTATAAAAAGAAAATTCAAAATTTGTAACCAAATTATTATTTTAAATAACTACATTTTTAACCTAAAAGACTAAGTATTAATTTAAATTAATTCGTACAACTAAGCTTAAATTTACAAGAAAAACTAGTTGCCGATCTAAGTTTTAGTCTTAAACTACTATTTTTAGCATTTTATAAAGAAATAAAACCTTTATTGGGGAAAACTTAAATAAAAATAGATGCTTTCATTTTTTATTTTATAAAGCGTTGCTAGTTGAATATTTTTAGAAAATAACCAATCACAATTTGCTTCTTCTTATTATTCTTCTCATACTAAACAAGAACCCCCTCAGTTTTAATCCAAAATTAGATAGAAACAAAACTGACTTACGTCGTTTTAAACCCAATTCATGTGCGGTTTTATTTAACGAACAGTTAAACCCTTCGAAACTTCTTCGCCTCGAGGATACCACAAATCGACATCGAGGTCACAAACAAAAATTTCGCTCTGATCGCTTGATTTTTATAATTCTGTTATCCCTAAAGTAACTTTTATCTGATGAACAACTTCTTTTTTAATCAAAAAAGTTGGTTCAATAAAGCCAACGTTAATTTCTGCTTGGTATATCAACCTTACAGTTAAGCAAATATATACTTTTTCGTTTTAAAATGAAATTTTTCAAATTAATTTGCCTTTGCACTTCTTTGTTACCTTTTAAAAGAACTTCGCCCCAAAGAAACTAACAAACAATCACTGTCTTTTTAAAAAATTAGCTTTAATCCAATAAAGAACAATTTCTCAGCGTCGCTTCAACTTTTTAAATAAAAAATTTCATAAGCTCTTGTTTACTCTGAACAGAATGTTGAATTTTAGCAATAATTGTTTTTAGTAAAGTTTTATAGGGTCTTTTCGTCTTAATTTTGGAAAAGAGAATCTGCACTCCTACTTCAAATTCACAAAACAGAAAAACATGACAGCAAATCCATCATTACTTGATTCATGCGGGACCATATTTAGTGGACAAGGAATTTCGCTACATTACAATCCTCAGGAATAAGACTGCTATTAGCTCGTTTTTATAAAAAAGCAAAACAATTTTTTTTTCAATTTTCAAGCATTTAGCACAAGTCAGACCATATACTTTCTTTTAAAAATTAGCATGGTCATGTGTTTTTAATAAACAGTTGTGGATTTCCTTTTTTTACAGCAATTTATTTGTTAAAATTGCCACTCCTTCTTCCTAAGGTTCGGAGCTAGTTTGCCGAGTTCCATATTTTTCTTTAATTTTTACACCATTATTTTGCTAAACAGATTAACCTTTTTTGGTTTAAATACGAATTTTTGTAAGACAAAAATCAAGTTCAATTTTTCCCGAAGAATCACTTGCGAAATCTTTTAACCTTAAATAAAGAAAAAGCTCATTATTCTTGTTTTTGATAAGAATTTAATTGTTAATAAAATCTGATATGCCTTACAATTGCTCATCTTTTTAAAGTATTTACCTAAAAATAAGAGTTCGTATAACTCAACGAAATATAATTTAACGAAGAAAACCTAAAATATCTGGTGAAAAGTTTTATAACTTTTTTTGTTACTAATTTCAGGATTATCGAATTTGAGTTTTTACATACAATTTTTCACAAAAAGGTAAAAAAAAACAAATCGTTCTGCTACCAATAAATATTTTATATTTATTATGATTTTTCGGTAAAACCTAAATTTCATTATATTTTGGACAATTTTTTGTGTTTGCATTGAAACTGTTACGTTTTTATAAAAAAGATAGCTGTTTCTAAGCTTACTTCAATGTTGTTCAAACTAAAAATTTTCTTTATTTAAAAGTTTATTTAAAAACCTTAAAAATCATTTGGAGTTGTTTCTCTCTTGATTATCAACTTTCTCGCTAACAATCTCACTGTTTAAAATATTATTTATAAATTCAGAGTTTGGAAAAATCTTGTAATGAAATTAATCAACCTCAAAAAAACCAGTGCTTTACCTTATAAATTTAATTTTTAAACGCTTTTCTAAAAAAAATTTCGCAGAAAACAAGCAATCGCCGCGTTTGATTAGCCTTTCACTCCAAATCAAATTTCACATAAGTTTTTTGCAACAAACACTACTTCGGTCTTCCCATTTATTTTTACTAAATTTTCAACCTGAATTTGATTAGATCACAGCGGTTTCGTGTCTAAATTTAATAACTACCAAAACAATTTTTTTACGCTTTATAATTTTACTTAAGCTTGCTATTAAATTTAACTCCCTGAACCATAATGCAAAAGGTACACATTTTTATTAAAAAAATTGTTAATAAGCTAATAAATTAAAGGCTACCCAAAGTTAATTACTTTCCCTCACGGTACTTTACACTATAAAAATTTAGATTTTTTGTTAAGTAGTTAATTCTACAACGAAACATAGTTTCTTACGCTTCGATCAACGGAAAATAATTTTGCAATTACAAGCCTTAATTATTTACTTTGTTTCAAATGATCAACATTTCATTATTTTAAAATTATTAACCTTAAACTGATTCGATTTCATTCGCCATTACTTTCGAACTCTCTTTTGATTTTTTTCCAAGCTACTAAGATGTTTCAATTCGCTTTTGTTTTTACATAAATCTTTAATATTTAAGTAATTTAAAAAATTTAATAATTTTTAAAATAAGTTTTCTTTTGAGGGAATAAATAAGGTTACACCTTAATTTTTTTATTTTTCGTAAAAATTACTTACGCCTCGATCTAAATATTTAGTTTACCTTTATTAGCTTTAATTATTAGATAAAACTAAGCGTTTTCAATATAAAATTAGATGACAAGATTCGAACTTGCGAAATAAAGAATTTTTATTTGACGATTTAGCAAATCGTTGCTTTAAACCACTCAGCCACAACTAATTAAATTTTAAGAGATATTTCATCCATTTTAAAAATTCATAACAGTAGATTTGAACTACTAACCTTTTCGTTGTAAGCGAAATACTCTACCATTAAGTTAGTTATGATTGTATTTTATTTGGACTTAACACCATATAAACTTCGAGAACTTTTTCTACCATTAACGCCTAGTAGATCAAATTTACCACGAACAGCTTTTAAGTGAACACCAATAAGATCTTTTGATCTACCACCGCAAATCAAAACTGTAGAATGTTGCTGTAAATTGTGTTTTTCACCAGGAATTTTCACAGTTAAAAAGGTAGGTTGTTTAAGAGTCTTAACTTTTGCTATTCTTCGATTTGCCGAATTTGGCTTCTTAGGAGAAATTGTTAAAACTTTTAGACAAATAACTTTTCGTTGAGGACTTGAATTAAGCTTTTTACCTGCTTTTGAGGCTATGCTTTTTTTAAAGCGTGGCTTTTTTAATAGTTCTAATAAACGACTCATCAGTTAAATTTTTATTTTATATCAAAGAATTAAGTTTTTGTTTTTTTGTGTGTTACTTGCTATTGGACGAATTATAATTGTACTCAAAAAGTTTCTTATTGGTATTTTGATTTTTCTTCTATAAATTTAAGAACATTTAAATGATAATTAAAGTGTTTTTTTCAACAATAAAAGCATTTCTTTTTTTGGTATTCAAATAAAACTCTCGCCGATCGCTCTAAATTAAAAACACCTACTTAAATTAAAATCAGATCTAACGTCATAATAAAACTTTTTTTTAGCTTCATCATTTTCTAAATTATTATACAACGAAACAAAGCTATTGGTAAAAATAGAACATAGCTCAATCGGTGTTTGTTGTAAAACTATAAAGAAATTTATCAAATCTTTATTGAAGTCAGACAAAAATGTTGCTCTTTATTGTTATTTTACCTTCGGATTGTTGTTGCAAAACATGAAGTAAGACCGACCCAGATCCTAAAAAAGGCTCGTAATAATTTACTATAGACCGGTAATGTTGCAAAAATAGAATTGCAAACTTTAGACTTATTATCAACTCAAGTCAGCGGTGTAGTAATAATTTCATTAATTTTATTGCACCGTTTTTTTCTAAGTGTACCGCCTATACCAACGACTATTTTAGCGTAATCATTTAGGGATTTATAAAACTGTTTAGTAACGCGGTACCGTTTATTTGATATCATCGTATAAAATTGTACAGAAGAATCAGTTGATATTGTCTGAAAAAAGAAAATATTAGATTTATTCAAAATAAATACGGTGCGGTCACCTTGAGCTTTGGTTTTAAATAAAATTTCTTTTTGGCTATTAATAGCTTTGGCAATAGAATTACTGATGTTAAAAGATGAGTTTTTAAAACTAACAGTGTATTTCATCATTACATAAAAATTACGAAAATTGCAAACTGAGCTTAAAAGTTTAGCTTTTTTATGCTGTATAATTTACTACAATATATACACTAGATCTGAGGAACGAGGATCTAGTATATATATTACGTATAACATACGAGTTTTGGAGATGTGTTTTCTCTACATACTCGTCATTTTTTTAAGTCTTAAAAATTTAGCTTATTTATGCCGCCTAGTATGTCGATTTATTTTATTAGATATTTAACATACTTTGATACCAATTA
>Ga0115006_10002944_pt1 | contig 11424 bp, 10 predicted proteins | sample ArcOceMetagenome_3_FD_88943 | JGI IMG/M metagenome (GOLD analysis project Ga0115006, IMG submission 88943) | Marine eukaryotic phytoplankton communities from Arctic Ocean - Arctic Ocean- Svalbard ARC20M Metagenome | ecosystem: Environmental > Aquatic > Marine > Oceanic | place: Arctic Ocean...
AGGGTGGTGGGGGGGAGGTGGGAGGGTGGGGGAGGGCGTGGGGGGGGGGGAAGGACAGAAGCCTGGTGAGCACCCCAAAAAGTATCGCAGGAGCCGCTCAGACGCCGATAGGGACGGGCGGGGGCGGAAGCAGAAGCATGAGCCCAAGCAGCGCAAGAAAAATCATCCCTGACACGGCAGTGGCAAGTGCCCTCATCGAAAGGGTTAAGAACATGACCCAGGAGGATATCAACAACCTCCCCCCCGGAAGTCAGACCAAGGTTCTAAAGCTAAGGGCGGAATTAGGTTTAGATTCAGTGAGGAAGAAGGTACCCATCGAAGCTGCAGAGCCAAGGTGAGGGAGGGTGGGCGATGAGCGAAGGACGGAAGGAGCGTAACGACGACCGTATACTACTACTGCACAATAACTAACACCTTCCACTCGCTCGTCACAGCTTCATCGTCACGCCAAAGACAGAGAACAGAGCAGTAGGTGGGAGCAAGAAGGAGAAGAAGGCGAAGAAGAAAAAGAAGAAGGAAAAAGAGGACCGGGCGGAGAAGGAGAAGGAGGAAGAGGAGGAAGAGAGCTCAGACGATGATTATTCATTTGTTAAGTAGAGAGAAGATTTGTTATGTGAACAAGAAGGACGCTAAATTTTTAGGAAAAACCCATTACTTCCCCCGTCACGAGGAAGCTCAAGGCAGCAAGAAGATTCACCGGAAAAATCAATAGCATCGGAAGTCAGAGGGAGGTTTACGACAGCGGGAAGGACATCGTTGACAGCATGGAGGAGAGGGAAAGAAAGGAGATTTAGGAATTCGACAGGACATTCAAGGGCTAAAAGAAAATATTGTTTACGCTTAACGCTCAAGACTCCATGTTATTTTCTCTCTCCCTCCTTATCCCTTCGCACCCTTTCACCCCCCACCGAGATTCGAGCGTGAAATCTGATAACTTTTAACCTAAAGTCGATACGCCCCAATAAATTACTAGAAATAATAGGATCTGATTGCAGAATAGTGAGAGGAAGGAGAGACAGAAGCTCAAAAGTTTAAGCAAAAAATCGAAACTATTCCTAGATTAAAAACTAGTATTTATATCAAGATTTGACTATATGTATCACAATTGACAAATCTCAAATACTTAAAAGTGCCTTAATTTATGTTTTGAAAATCGTCAAATTTGACCAATCAAGAATATATACAAATTACAATATAGTAATATAATATGTTGTATGTGTGATCCATATATATAAATAGATGAAATTAAAATAAAATGATAAATTACTATAAATTATTAAACCTCAAATATACTCATGATAATATATATTATACAAAAATGTTCAAATATGATATTTTGAATAATTTATTTTACCAAAAATACCCACTTAACACAAATATGCCAGATAATAGTACTTTTAGAATCGCAACTTCACAACTCGAAAAATCGAGTAAGCAAACGTTATCCAATTTCTGTCTCGTACACTGTGCGGACTGACTGATTTGTGAACGTCTCGTAAATCTATTTCAATCAACCGTCCAAAAAATCTGAGAATTGTCAGCCTCGACGGCGGAGCCATCTTTCCCACCCCTCAATATGTCCTATAAACCTTCTTCCGACCCCAACAGCCCCCAGCGCTTCTGCCTCTCTGTCAATATTACATCATCTCTTCCTCCTCATCCCACTACTTTCACCCTACTTGACGAGAACAATGAACCTCTTTCCGCAATAATCTACCTTCCCCCTCCAGACCTGACCACACTTCGTTCAGGCGCCGATGTTGTGATAGGCAAGAAAGCCAGTAAGTCGAAGAAGACGAAGGCTGTCTCCATGGGTGGTCGGCCCTGGATGGGAGGGAAGCAGGTGAGGGCTGGCTGGAAGGCTGGAGCAAAGCGACAGTCAAAGCTAGAGCTACATACTAACAACTTTCCACTCGTCGCTTCGCTGCTCCCCTCTCGCCCCTCCCCAGTTGTCGCTTTTGTATCAGCGCCATATAGCTCAAATCACTAACCACTTAACATCCACTTCCACCTCCACCTCCACCTCCACCCCCAACCTCCCAATGTCCCTTTACACCGGAGCGAACTTTGGTATAACTTTTGAATGTGCCCCTCCTCCTGGTGTTACCTGGACCGTGACTTCCACCCCCTACCACCCCATTTCATTTGTGGTGAGATAGGTCGAGGAGCGAAGCGACGAGCTCATAACTATAGCGTTAGGAACGAAAGACGGGAGGAGCGAAGCGACGACCTTAACAGTATAGCGCAGATACTAACAGTCTTTTGCTCGCTCCTCGCCCCTCTCTTCGCTTCGCTCATCACAGTCGGTTCTGCCTTCGAAGGAGGATTTCGAGCGGATAAACAAGGAGGTCGCTTCCGATGATTCAATACCAAAGAGCAAGCGCTACAAAGTCTCATCGTCAGCCTTTGTCGATCTCGTCAAAACCCCCGCTCCTTCCCCAATAAACCCGCCACCGCAACTCTCCTTCACCTTCAAAATCACATCATCTCCGAAGCTCCCCTCCCACCAATCCTTCCCTTCTCCCCCATTTGGGCTTGTGTGTATAGAGTGTGGGAGAAGGTGAGATCACACGAGGAGCGAAGCGACAGCTATTGCTATATTCTAACATTTCTCTCCCTCGCTTCGCTCGCAACCTCCTTCCTCGTCGCTTCGCTCCTCGCCCCGCTCTTCGCTTCGCTCATCGTAGTATGAATCATCTCAAGGCCGCCATGGACCACTATTCTCAACGTCACGTTTCCTCTGTCCTCACTCCGGTACCGGACGGGGTGTGGAATGCGCACTCTCCCATGGTCCTCCAACCGACATTCAAGCCCCCTCCAACAACCACTCCAAAAATCCCGCCCCTCAAGGTCGCTTACATTGACTCCACCCTCGCCATTGTCGTCAAACCCCAAGGTATTCCTGTCCAGGGTGGCGATGGTCCACTGATCAAGGTGAGGCAGAGGGAGGAGCAAAGCGACGAGCTAGCAAGGCCATATTTAGTCACAACCCCCCCCCGCGCTTGTACCTCCGTACAAGTCACGCCTCCTCCGTAACCACCGCAATAAATCTCACCCATAATCCCAACCCTTTTCGCGATTCGCTTCGCTCATCGTAGTCTGATCTTCTCCTCGACGTCACCTACAGGGGCAACCTATCAGGGGGCCGGGTAGGCTGGAAGGACGAGAACAATTACACGACAGGAGTCATCGGAAAGGTGACAAGGTGAGATTAAATGAGGAGCGAGGGAAGGCTGGGCGGAGGGCTTTCCAGTGCCAAAACCAACAACCTCTTGCTCGTCGCTTCGCTCCTCGCCCCTTCCCGCGCTTGCTTCGCTCGCGCTCCTCCGCTCATCGCAGAACTCCCCTCGAACATCCTCCCTCCCCTCCCCCCACTGCTCCCTACACCGCGACAGAGGATGCCCTCGGCAAGGTGAAGCCATGCCATAGAATCGACTCTGCGACAGGCGGCCTTTTGATGTGTGCGAGGACCAAGACCGCTGCCTCCCTGTTCCCCCAGCTCTTCGCCACCGGCGACAAGGACTTGATACAAAAGCGATACAGGGCAATTGTTTTTGGTAGCGTGTCATCTAATGAGGGAGGTGAGATTGGACGAAGAGCGAAGGACAGAAGACTGGAACGAAGCGACAGCAGTACACCGCCCACCTTTATAACTAACAACCTTCTGCTCGTCGCTTCGCTCCTCGCCCCTTCCCGCGCTCGCTTCGCTTGCGCCCGCCCGCTCATCGCAGAGGTCAACACCCCGGTAGACGGCAAACCAAGCCTGTCCAAGTACGTAGTAGTCTCACGAGACCCCTTCGAGGACCCAAACTTTCCCAAGTTCTCCACCATGACCACTGTAGACCTTTACCCCATCACTGGGCGAATGCACCAGTTGAGACGACACATGCAAACCCTTGGTCACCCAATCTTGGGGGACCGCAAATATGCGAACTACACCAAGAGCGTGCTGTACGGGGAACACCATAAGCTCATGTGTTTGTGGGCCGTAGAAGTTGACTTCAGGCACCCGTTCACAAAGGAAAAGGTCAAGGTGGCGATCGATGAGCCCGACGCATACAGGGTTTTGCGGGACACATTCGCACTAACCACCACATCGCCTCCTTCTAAACGTAGTAAGCAAAATGTGTCGTAATGTAATGATGTATTTATGATTTCTTTTCCCCTTAAAGAACCTGGGCAAGACTGTCGCCGCCGCTGCCACCGCCACCGGGTCTTTTGCCTTTTCGTGCCTCGTATGAACCTGCCTCGTTCGGACCCAAGAGCCTCCCCTCTTCCAATTCGATACCAAGCTTCGCCGCAATTTGTCGACTGTACTTACACAATCCTGTAATTCGGATCGTCGCATTTTTCGATTCGACCCTATTCCATGGGTTTCGCGAAGGCCACTTTCGGGGGACCCCCATCTCAAACCGAGCGTTGTTCCTCATATAAAACTCGAATCGCTCAGCAAGTTTGATACCCTCTGATTTGGAGGATACCCAGCTCGAATGTTCGTTTGGGTCGGACCCTGCAATGAGAACGAATTGGTTGTTTGGCCCCTTTCTCGGTCTCATCATAAACCGGCGGAACTCTTTAATGAACTTTCTTGCTGATTCCTTCGCTTCCTCATCCTTAAAGTCCTCCCTTAACTCCTCCTCATTATAAAACTCCTCTTTCGGTGGTAGCGTCATGTTGAGAATTCCAGCAAGTCGTCTGTGTCGAGCGAAGCGATAAGCACAACGTTGTTAGTTACAATGCAATGCATTATACGGTCGTCGCTACGGTCCTCCCGTCCTTCGCTCCTCGTCCGCACCTGGTGTACGCTTCCATCCCAGGTACCCCTACTACCAAATTGGTTCTCTCGCTGCTAATCCTGGGTTCGTTGTCGGGCCAACCAGGGGGCGTTCCCAACCTGCAATCCTTCCTGGTGCCTCTCATGATAAACCCGGCGCTTGCTCCAATATCGACTGCCTCGAATTTGGTTGGGACCCATTCCCCGCGAATGAGGCAATCGCGATCCTGATTCCCCTGCCGTGGCTTTGCCATAAAGGCACCAAACTCCTCGACGAAGCGCCTTGCAATCTTCTCCGTCCCCCTTCCCTCGAATTCATTCCAATTCTCGGCATTTTCTGATATCATCGTCTGTGGCTCCGGCAGCGTGACACCGAGAATACGAGCAGTCCGCGTCACGTATGCTTCTATCCCTAGAATACCTTGCACGATGTTAAAACGCTCACTGCTAGCCACTGGTACATGACTGGGCCATGTACGGGGAATTTCTAAACGACACCCCGTGTCGCCCACTCTTAGAAAACCCGTTCTAAGAGCCATCTCGACAGAGGCATCTTTTAATCTTACCCAACGGTGGTTCACTAGAACGTCCTGACCGTACCTTCCTTTCCTTGGCTTGGCCAAAAAGGGACCAATTTCCTTGATGAAGCGTAGCCCGTCCGCCTTCGCTTTCGTTCCCTGAAATGTTTCGCGGATTACTACCTTAGGCTTACGCCCCCCGACCTCCCTTGGTAATTCTTCCCAGAGGAAGTCCTCATCATTCCCCATGTATCTCTTGGTGCCCCTTGAGCTACCCCCCTTTCTGCCCTCTTCTTCCTCCCTCAGGTCTTTTTTTGACGCGTCTTCCATTTGGCCTCCTCCAGACGGTGCGAACGCCCCCCAATCATCCTCAACCTCTTGGGCACCCTGTTCCCCCAGTTTAGAGTGTTTATGTTTGACCCTCTTCGACCTTACGGATGACATATTCTGCTATTTATAGGTGTTTTCGAGATTATTTGATGTAACGAATGGAGTTATAGGTCGAAGTCGTTGAGTTAAACCTAAAAGTTTTGCCTCCAAACATCCAGGCCCTCATTCCATGGAAAACTGAGAAGGTTTTTTATTCCAAAGAATGGACAAGAGAAAAAGCACTCGTAACATCCGTGCTACGGTTACTCCTTCACCAGAAAAGAAACGCAAAATTAAGGCTAATCAGATACCTGGACCAGTATCCTCTTCGTCGAAAGCCTACAAGACTTAGATTAAATAGTACAACAGAAGAAAGAGAAAAAATAAATATTGGCGCGATGATCTAGAAAAGTTGAAGAAGACACCGTCTGACGGACGGTGGGAGTTCCTTGGCAAACTTTTGTGGACCTATGGGGTTGCACGCACTATCCCTATCAACAAAGATGGGGATACTCCTGAGGAACGGCGGAAGACTAAGAGTCATATATATAATACATCGTCGTAGACAATAGGGAAGCCGCGAATATGGCGCCGACCAATCCCTTGGTGCTGGAGAACATGGTCCTGGACCTTGCAGACAAACTAGCGAAAGCAAGAGCTCACTTCGGGCAGAAGGAGGAGTATTTGCTCACCATGTCAAGCAAAATCGTGAACTAAAGGGGGGGGGAAATTGGGATCCACGACACTGAAACCAACAATGCTTTGACGGGAGGGAAGATTCCGGAAAAGGGAGAGATTTCTTCGGCAGCGTCTTCATGGTGATATTCAAGGCAAAGCACGAGGCAAAGTACGAGGAGCTGAAGGAAGCTTAGGGGGAAGTCGAGGGGGAAATTGACGGGAGTGGAAGGACCAGGAGTGGTTCGCTATCAGAGCATTAGACAAGGAGCTGCAAGCAGCTGGGAAGTAAGAAAACAGAATTGGGTTCTATATAAAATCGTAACTAAGTTATCTTGTAGTCGTTGGACTTTATTTTATTTCCATGCAAAACCCATGGCAAAACCTCCTGCTCCTCACTTTAAACTTGCAACCATTGAGAACCAACCCTCACTTCGCAATACCGGCTCTTGTACCGTCTGTGGACAGAAATTTTAGTGATCCTAACCGACTGCACCTCTGTCAAGCCGTCAAACGTGCCCTGGAAGCTCAAAACAAGAGAGCCCCCAAGAGTCCTGGTCCTTTGAACATGGTAAAGGCAGTTGTCTCGAACGATTCTCCCCCTCCACCCCAATTTTCCCCACGGGCTGCCGCGACCACCGCCGCCCACACTTCATCCGATCCCGTATCGTCTTTGGACATTCCTACACCAACTTCCATCGAGGTCCTGATTCGAGTTCGACCCCTGCTTTTCCATGAGTCCGACGAGGATACTAGGAATGCGACCTCCGTGATCACCACTCTGGACGATAATCGAACTGTATCCATAAATCACCCACAAAAGCAGCTCCAGTGTGAGTATGATTATTCCTTCCCCCAGTCGGCTGCCCAGGAGGAGATCTATGACAAGGTGAATTCTTGCGTCAATTCGTTCACGAATGGTTTCAACGCTACAATATTTGCATACGGACAAACCGGAAGTGGAAAGACGCACACCATGTTCGGACCTGAGGGGTATGCCGTCCAGCGTTCTTCCTTTGGAGGTCCTAACCACGCGATCCTGAACGCAAATGCTGGAGTCATCCCACGTTCTATTGTCCAGATCTTCAAGAATCTCAACAGAAAGGATCTGGGCATCGTTAGTGTGACGGCCTACGTATCCTTCGTGCAAGTTTACAATGAGCAGCTTTATGACATGCTAAGGGATCCAAGGAGGAGCAGGTGAGGTTGAACGGGGAGCGCAGGCAGCGACGACCTCATTCAATATCGTACCACGACTGACCCCCCTTTCGTGCTCGCTTCGCTCGATCCCTCATCCTCCCTCCAGCTCCCTCGAGATCCACGAGGAACCTGGCCAGGGTATCTATGTTTCTGGCCTTTCTGAGTACGCAGTGAGAAATGCAGGCGACTGTTTGGCGTTGGTGAAGCTTGGAGAGGAGAATAGGGCGATCAGGGAAACGCACATGAACACTGCCTCCTCTCGTTCCCATTCCCTTTTCCAAATCATTGTCGAGCAAACACGTATTGAGGACGGAGCCGAGGGAGAGAGAGTGTTGAAGTCAAAATTCAACCTTGTCGATTTGGCCGGATCCGAGAAGTGGGATACTCGCAAGGAAAGGAAATTCAACGAAGACCAAATCTCAGAGCTCACCAACATCAACCTCTCGCTTTACACTTTGGGACGCTGCATCGCGGCTCTGGCAAAGAACGGAAAGGCCCTGGAAAAGGATCCAGACTCGATTCCGACTCACGTGCCGTACAGAGAGTCCAAGCTGACAAGGCTTTTGCAGGACTCTCTCGGAGGAAATAGCAAAACTGTCCTCATTGCCACCCTCAGTCCGGCGAGCGACTGCTTGGAGGAAACTGTCAGCACATTGAGGTTCGCAGACAGGGCGCACAGCGTTATGACATTCGTCAAGTTGAACGAAAAGCGTCCTGTCGACCATGCCCTGGTGCAGCGCCTGCAGTCGGAGGTGGCGCGCTTACGGGCCCTCCTCCGTGGCGGTGGAGCGGTCAGTGAGTCTGACATAAGTGGCATGGCAACCACTCCCAGCACCTCCGTTCCCGCCTCATCCGATGCGTCAGGCAACGAAGTACTGGCGAAGGCCATGGAGAGAATCACCTTCCTCGAAAACAACAACAACACCCTCCGCAGGAGATTAGGAATGCCCGAGCTCCCTCCCTCCAGACTTGGCGGGGTTTCACTTAGGCAGACCGGTACCCCCCAGAGGCACACCCCAAGCAAGTTTGCAATTGTTGGGGGCGGTAACTCAGACGATGCTAACAGGCTGAGGACCGGAAATGGTGGTGGAGGCGGCGAGGCCAGTGGCGCAGCAGCACAACACCTCATTGAGATGCGATCGTCCCACGAGAGGCTTGCGGCTTTGATGATGAATATTGATCGCGTAACCTCCCGCTTTTTCACCTTTGAGATCGAGGAGGAGGAGCTCAAGGACGGGGTCACCAAATTTATCAAGGTCTTTAAGAAGGAGAAGAAGGGCTACGTGGATCTTTATGCGAGGGTGGACAGGGATGGGTGTGGTATTCCTGTCAGGGGCAGCCCCAACTACGCTGGGAAGGGAGGAACGAACATAATAGGTGGGAGTGGGGTGAAGCCGGCGAAGAACCTAATGTCAGGACCACCGACTACCTTTAAGAAGGAGAACAACTCACCATTCGGGAGCAGCAGCCCCGATCGGACATCAGTCTTCGGCAACTCCGGCAAGGGAGGCGGGAAAGTCCTCGGCTTGAGCGGTTCAGTCAATGCGGCTGGGGCGGTTGGGGTTGCTTACAGAATAAGAGAGAAGGGGGAGAAAGTGAAGGGAAGGGGGCCGAGCACTGTGTCGCCAAAGAGGGGGGGAAAGAACAAGAACTCGAACCCCTTGAATAATTCGGTTGACGGTTGGATTCAGGACGAAGCCGACGAGGAGGAAATGTTGAGAAAGGAATTGAAGGCGGCTAAGGCTAGGATGAAGAAGCAGACGGAGATGCAAGATTGGTTGGAGAAGAAGGAGGAGAAGGCGATCAAGCAGCTAGAGGAGGAGGAGAACGCGAGGAAGAAGTTCATGGCCGACCAGAATGATAAGGATAAAAAGTTCAGGAACAGGGCTAAGAAGCAGAAGAGGAAGCTCGAGAAGTACTACGAGAAATTGAGGGCGGAAATGGGAGAGTTGGGTTTGGATCAGGGAGAGGAAGGACTTAGGCAGGCTCAGCAAAACATGACTGAGGCGGATATGGGGCGATACGGGGAAGCTGAGTTGGGGAGATACGGGGGACTTGGGAGCGATAGCTTTGACGACGGAGCAGGGGGTTTCAATGCGGAGTAGTAGGTGAAAAGAAAACAAATGTTGTGCTTCGAAAGAGGGAGCCATTTTTAGGGATTCAACTCCAATGGACGGGGCACGACAGGACGGGTGTAAACGAACACTTCTCCATCAATATCCCTGCTCACTCGGAAGTTTTCATCGCAATAAGCGATGGTAAGCTTGCAGCTTGCGGGCCTCCCCTTATTCCACGGCAACAGCTTCCATACTGCTCCGACCGGCACCTTCACCTTCCAAATCCATTCACCCAACCCCTGAAGACCTGGCACGGGTCTACTGGTAGTGTAGTCCACCTCCATCTCCAGGAGGCCGTCGTTCTTGAGGTCGCAAGACGCCGCCGTCACAACGCAACCCCCGAATGTAGGGAGGAGCTTGAACCAACCGAGGATAGGGATGACAGTTAAGGAGAAGATGGAAGTGTCAAACTCACTGTAGCACATCTTGCTGGCGGAGTCGAAGCGCTGGGCGACACGCCCCACCTTGGAAACACCCCAACTGCAAGTTTGTAATTCATGAAGCTTGAAAAACAGGTTAGCCTTGTCCTCTCCAAACGCTATGCGAGGGACGAAGCGAAGCGACGAGCAGAGGTCAGCGGTGGCGAGCGAAGCGAGTTGCGGTCGTCTTTCTCTTACCTGTTTTGTTCTCAGCGAATTGGAAGGCCTCCTGAACAGCAAGAAAGAAGGGGGATGAACGGAATATACCATGGGGTACAGTACTCAGCACAAGCTCCCACTCGCCGTCGAGGTCCTCGAGAGCTGTGGGCACGGAGGGGGCGCTAGATATGAGCTCTTCAATTTTTTCCCTGGCAACCTTCATTGTGCTTGCATAATACTCGCCACTGGTTGGGTTGTAAGCCTGACCGCGGTCCAGGGCGGCGCCTAACTGCAGAACATCATACTTTATACTATCCAACGTGGTGGTTGTTGGCTGCATGGCGGATTTCAGAGATACTGATGATCGACTTGCCGAGTGAGTTGGCGAGTGGAAGGCCAAGGCAACACTTAAAATAAAGGCAAGAATTACGAGAACCGACTTCATGCGATATTTTTGTCTCTTGGGACGGTTCGTTAGGTTCTTCAAATTAGCAAAGGATGAGGCAAAAGGAAAAATCAGGGGATCTCATTTTGGGACTTACAAACACTATACCCCACAGTTTCATCAACGCCGAACCATCATGGGGAGTGATAGCGATTCAAGCGATGACAGGAAACGTAAACACAGTGTATCTTCGTCCTCTTTGGAAAGTTCTTCATCTTCCTCTTCTAGCTCGGAAGAAAGGAGGGCCAGGAAAAAGGAGAAGAAGCGTCGGAAGAAGGATAAGAAACGAAGGAAGAAGGAGAAAAAGGAGAAGAAGCGAAAGCGCCGACGTGAGGAGGAGGAGGAGGAGGAGAGGGAGGAAACAGCTCGGGCCGCTGCCTTGGCCAAGGTTGCTCAGGAGAGGGAGGCTGCGGAGAGGTTGATCGCCTCAGCAGCCTCAGCAGCAAAGGATGCGGCGTCAGCAAAGAGTAAATCCATGGCTCCCATGACACCCGAGGATTACCAGAAGCTCCAGAGCACGATTCGTGAGGTCGTGGACCCCGTAGACGGGAGGGTTCGTTTGGTTAGAGGCACGGGGGAAATCCTTGAGCGTATAGTTTCGAGGGATGAGCATTTATCCATCAACGCACAGGCAACGAGGGGTGACGGGAGCTGGTACGCTAGGCAGATGAACTCTAAGCAAAGACGGTGACACAACCCTATCGCCAATCTATCGTTTCTTTTCATTCAATGACGTTTCATTTACACC
>Ga0115006_10002945_pt1 | contig 11424 bp, 11 predicted proteins | sample ArcOceMetagenome_3_FD_88943 | JGI IMG/M metagenome (GOLD analysis project Ga0115006, IMG submission 88943) | Marine eukaryotic phytoplankton communities from Arctic Ocean - Arctic Ocean- Svalbard ARC20M Metagenome | ecosystem: Environmental > Aquatic > Marine > Oceanic | place: Arctic Ocean...
AAGGTTTTAATAATTTTACGTAATCTTAAATACAGCTGAAAATATGTTATTATTAGGGGAGAACATAAAAATATCATATGTATGTTTAAAAATACCAAAGAATCAGTTTTAATCAGTATCTATTCTACAGAAATATAGTCGTATTTACGGTTACTAACAGAGCATTTTACGTAACGTAACCTCCAGATTTACGTATGACTTTAACAGGCAAACGGTTAGGCGACGCTTCGGCTTCCATGTATGAGAGCAGTATGGTCTATTAAATTCTCGATTTCTATGGGAGATTTAACTCGAACTTTTGGCGGTCTAATTATATTGGCGCACAGAGTAAACATTCAGAGTCTCTACGTCATAGCTTCCATACATATATATACTAGATATATATATATAATATATATAATATATCATATTATATTATCATAGCTAGCATATATAGATAGTCACTTTATTTGCTGATGGCTTCACGTGCGTGTATGACCAAAAGAGTTGACGAAACTAATATACGTGTACATACCGTTACCTTTACCGCTATAATAATGTTACCCATCACGGAGAATGTTACCCATCACATAAAATACCTTCGTATTAAAATCAGTATTCGAAAGTAAGGTTGATAATAAATCGCTTGCTTGCATCATGATAGACGACATGGAATCGTTGGACGGTCTTTCTGGCTCGAGTGACGATGGAATAGAACAATCACAGTTATTTGACCTTAACGCAGATGTGTTAGGACTGATCGCTATGTCGTTGAAACCTGCTGATGTGTATGCTTTATCGCTGACATGTAAGCATTTCCACGAAATTGGCAAAGTCATGATGGGGAACCTGATGACAGCTCAGCTTGATCGTGTTATGGTAGATCGAACGAGCCGGTTAGATCAGACGGGTGCCCCTAGATCGTTTACATTTGAAGATATGTTTCCAAGAGACGCCCAAACCAGAGCAGCTGACTACGATGACGAGGGGCGGGTTCAGGTAAGGAATGATGTGACGTTTAATCTGATACGACGTTTCGTATATTAAAATCGAAAGTCATTAATATATTTTTTTCTAGATACTCCTTTCCGGCTCTGTGGCCGTCCAAGTAGCAGTGTTCGCTGACGAGCCATCGTTTTGGCGCAATGGTGACATAGACATTTTCGCAACGTATAAGGGAGCACCGCATGCGCGAGATCGATTAGTACGCAACTGTCATCTCCGTTTTGTAGGAATCACTGAAAGGTACGAGCACACGGAAGAAAACAGCCACATTTGTTTTCAACGTGTCGAAAACTACGGATATGAGGGTGACTCAGACGATCGCGCGTTTGTACAACTGATCATAGGAAAACCCGGTATTTACGATGCGACACGGTTGCTTGATGCATTTGATTTAGACATCTGTAAGTGCGCTATAATGACGGACAGGTTTATCATCCAGAGACCGTTTCACACCTTTCTTTTTAGAACGATGTTGAACCCAGGGCACAGTTGTTTGATTCATGACGATCGTTACTGATAATTATCATATATAGATCATCAATACGTAAACGATATGTAGCTAGCCAACTTAAAAACCTGTATGAATGAAAATACTATATATCGTTACATATATTACACACACATAGCCAAACACCCTCTTCCCAATTGTGATTTACAAGTTCACGATCGACCAGCAACGTGAAGCTGCGAACCAAAACACTAGTATATATATATATATGATACAAGTAAATAAATAAAGGTGTATCTGTGGCTACATATATATACGCAAACATTTAAACTAATCATAATTCGTTTTTAAATCGCAGTTATTTGCATGTATCCATACTCCGGAGCACGTTCAGTTGTTACCCTGAGGTCTGCAACCGTGAAATCCTTAAAATGGTCAGCGCGCCCATGACTGAAATGGTATATGGCGACTTTATGGTCTTTAATCAGCAGGTATCGAAGATGCTTCGGTCTTTTCTTCCCCCCCTACGCTGACAGTTTTCGTTGACATCTAAACTTTTTAGGGTGCTTGTCTGTTCAGTGTCGCTCGACAAAGGACTTTTTCTCATTCGTCCGTTCCATCGGATGACCAGCTCAACGAGCAGGAAAGACAAAACGCAGATGCTCTAAAAGTGGCATACGGAGCTATATTTTCGCTGAAACAGGTTGTTGCAAGGATACGGCCATCGGAGGAGACAAGAAGATTTGCGGCATTCCACTCTTTTACAACTAACTTGTACAAAGTTCACGTTCTGGAAAGCCTGACAGGACTCCTCTTCTTCCTGCGAACGAAATATGCAGCTCCAGACATGTCAGATAAGTTGGTGAAGTGTAGCAAGGCCTTTGCTAAGTTCGTAGATGAGAACCCTGTTGCTGGAGTGCGTGAAACGGTGCACAACACGAACGCAAACCCTCTGGAGATGCTCATGAGAAGTCTTGCATTTGGTAAAGACATTTAAACTGCTTATCAAAGTCTAGATCAGCGTCAGGTTCATGTGTTTTTTTCTCTGTAAATACATTCTTTCAGAACTTGAAAAAGTTAAAGGGCGAGAGTAAGTCAACCTTGTAGTCAGATGCACTACCATACTTGGTCAAATACAGCTTTTGCATGAAGCTGACTATAATTGAAGTGGCCATATCCTTCAGCTTGAGATATCCATCGGGGTGCATACCCGTGCGCCGTGTAGTGAAAACAGGTAATGTACCACTTGCAAAGCTCTTATCCGTTGCGAATTTGTTTCCACCGCTGACAGCGATGGCGTGAATTATTTGTAGATTTGCATACCCATATAGCCATCCCTCAAGTTCACTATTCTCGACATCTTCAAAGCAACGGAACAGTATTGAGTTCAGTCGTGGGGAGTTCCATTGCGGAAAAGCCAGTAGACTGGACAAGGACACGAAGTCAAATTTTGAAATTGCGAGCCGACAACGCGTGTGAAATACCTGGTGTAGTTAGATACACTCCTCTCGTTCAGCAAATCTTGGTTGAGTGCGACAAGCTTTGGATCAATCTATTCAGCAGAAGGAAGGTAAGATCTAAAGGACGCTGGCCAAAAGCCTTGATATGACCTGTCGGATTAAAATTTTCGACATGTGTGCAACCTTGCATTGAAACTTAATCAGCAGCCGTGAAACAAGAAACAAGAACGCTCTCAGAACGCTCTCGCCGGCAAATGTGCGAAAAGTGGGTCTGTGTTCGGCCTCACTTCAATGCAATCGGCGAGGTAAATCATCGGCAGGCATTTTGAGTCGTATCTTTTGACTAAAGAGTTACAGAAGTGCAAATAACCATCGTGCCCCTCTGCCCAGAGGACGTCAGCAGTGAGCGCCTGTTGAACCGATATTCTCCATAAAATATCATATTTGATGAATGAATTTCTTCTCGCACCTGGCAGACAAATTTATCCGCTTGTGAACCCCGCGCAGTTATTTTCTCCATGAAAACAAGCATTTCCTTGACGAGAGCAGACACGTAAAGCAACCCTCGCACATCCTTTTTCAAAAGTCTCGGTGAAACTTATGTGTACCAGCAACATACACAGCTTGCACACCTTGTTCTGGTCGAACAGTTCCCAAGTTCTTTTTAGCCAGTAGAAGACGTGTTTGTCGAACAGATTTGACAATGTGCATGACTCGGAGATATCCTGTGTTATGTTCAAGTTAACATCGCGACCAAAAGCAGAGTGGTGAGCTTCCAAATGACGCACCATGAGATTCCCGTCTACACCCAACGAGACAAAAGACACAAAAAAATGCAATAAAGCCAAGAAACTGTGAACATTCAATAGATCTTCGTTGGAGATGATCAAGTCTCGCTGCTTCATGAGGTCACACTGCATATAACGTTAACACATTTGAGGGAATATACGTCTTCGGATCCAAAATGACATATTAGTCTCACCGCGACGAAAACTATCTCGTTGAAGCCACCATCCAAAAAGGTCTGTGCTAGCTCGGCTAACTGCGTTACTGCACCCGCCGTGAGCGACTTGTTTTTCGAGCTGTCAGAAACGTGTACCCCGTAGTAGTTTCTGCACAAAGATGTCTTAGCGGTGCGTTTGCAGTTTTCCAAGAGGATTGTATTCCAACCTGAAGTCTGCAGCTTGAACGTGCCGTGTTCTTTGAAGTGAGTAGGAGTGAATAGTTTTCCCGCCAAAACTCCCGTGACGCTGTCAGGAGCTGGTCAACTGCTTTATACACAAGTCAAAAATGAGCCAAAAAGCGCACCGAGCACACGTGTAGCTTTTTATTCTGGCACACGGTACATGGAACAAAGAAATGTTAAATTTTACGCGGAAAGTGGGTTGCAGTAGCGCACCAAGGTGAAAGCTTTTCGTTCGCCATTTTGTCCTCCTTCGTTGAATCTTGGATGTGTTCCTGTTACAGACTATCAACTCGCACGAGTACAATGTTCAAGTATCGAAATCAATTGATACCAGCGCGGGCTGCCAAAATTTGTATGAGTGAGCTTGGGTCTTGAAATTGAAATAGCAGGTGAAAAATTTCAATCAATAGGGTGATGTCTTCGACAAATGGTTTCTTCCTTGCATCCTATGGTTGTCTCTTTGTCAAATCGACTCATAGAGGGAAGAGTATTTTCGGATTGGAAAGTCTTCAAACCTTAGCAATCTGACAAAGCAAGTCTGGCAAGTGCAAGTCAATGAGGATGGTAAGAATGCCGCTCTGCGTGCAAAAGCTTGAGTCTTATAAATTGCCCGTGGTGAAGTGAACATTAGAAAACCTTGGAATCCACGTTATGTGAGGAAGAAGCAGCGTTGTATGGAGAATTATCGTGGTATGATAGTAGCAGATTCCGGATAAATGTTAGAAAGAGCTGAATTGTTTTGCCATCCTCATCCCTCGAACGAAGCCTACTACTTTCGAATCTCTCCAGGGGTTCAGCCAAGTGTGAGAAAACTACAGCACAACTATTTCGGGTGAGAGCTTCTACTGTGCGATTGATATGATGCCGCTGCGCATTAAAATTCAATGCTCCAGGATCAGCCGGGAGTGTCAAGAAGACCAGGAGCTTGACTGCAGAGACATGAAATGTTTTGAGTGCAGAGAAAGAAAGTGGTTTTGAAAACATGCGCAAGGCGTGCTCACCAGCATCGAGTATGAGGTCAGGAGCGCCGCTGTGGTAAGCTTGCACCATGGGCAGAATATCATTTCCTGCGACGTCCCATGCGTGCAGCAACATCATAATGGGCCGCTCCCTTGTACTGTCGCGGCGCAGAAACCGCAAAAGGTCTTGAAGCGTCTCTGGAGTGCACAGCTGTGAGGTGTAAAAAACAAAAAAAAAAGGCTCCTACCGCGAGACTGTGGATCTTTAACATACTGCAATCCCGACTGCTCGGGAAACCGTTGCTTCTTGCCGAGTGAGCTTACAAGGCTCTGTAAGTGCGCTTCATCAAAGTCACTGATCATTGTATTTCTACCTCGCTGCCTCCCGGCGTTTGACATTCGTTTCACACTTTCATACAACCCAATATTATTGGTGATGTTTTATTTGCCACCCATAAACAGGCAAGCAACATTATTACGAAGGTAAGCTTCGTATCTAGCTAGTAGATATACAGTAGTACGGATGCAAATATCAATCAAGTCAAGTGAATATTTAATAAAGGATATTGTGATGTGTGTGCGTGATTCTTATTCCATCTTTATTTGGTTAATATATACGAAGGTAATAATGAGATCGCGGCACAACCGCGGGAGTAACCATAAATACGACTGGATTTTCTTCATTCGTTTAATTTCTCTCTGAGCTATCAGGTCGCTATTCGCAGGGTGTCACAAAAGAAAGTAATCTTGTCGAGATAAATCTTGCTAGCTAGCTAGCTAGCTACTACTAGTAGCTGGCTAGCTAGTTCGTGGATAACTCTTTTGAGCTCTGCGTTTGGAAAAAGTGAATTGAAGTGAAAAAAGTACTTTCGAAGGTATATTTGGACATTTTTGTTCGTGGCAGAGCTTAATTAAGTCTCAAGGCTGCTTCGCGCATATCGGCGAACAACGCCTCACGACAATCCTGCAATTTCGGTCATGTGTAACCTGACACTGATGCAGAACGCTTCTTCACTTACCCGTATCGTGATCGAGTGTGTATGTCTATTTGTTGTTTCCAAAGCTGGTGATGAAGATGGGCTGTCACTAAAAGCGGCAACTCCGTGTGCCGTCCAGATGATGGTGTACCTTGTGAAGTGGTGATAAGTTCATTTATCAAAGGGTCTTCTTCGACACCATGCGAATTCTTACTCGGTAAATCTGCGAGTTTAGAACTGCTGTCGTCTTTTGTTTGAGCCATATCATACCATTTCTGATATTTTGCCTCCCCTGCAGATATTAACAGCTCATGAAAGTTAAATGGTTCATCGAATCACGTATGATAAAACCGACTCACCTAAAGCACTGCGTGCGGCTTTGTTTGCGACATCAGCGCGAATCCGTTCCTCTTCTTCCTGGCGAACCTTTGCAACCTTTTCTTCCAAACGGCAGTTTTCAAAAGTCCGCTTTCTCTTGATGAGAACAGTTTCACCAAATTTCAACAAGGCCTAGATGGGGTTAAAAATATATAGCAAGTCGCACATATATTAACGCAAACTACGGGCTGACGAGTATAAGATGCATCTTACCTGCCTTTCCTTTTCAAGTCGCTCATTTTTTGACCTTTCCGCATCTACATTTAACTTGCGGATCTGGAGTATAGAATAATGTGTGATTCAAAGTGTCTTACAACTGCGTGAAGCATGTGGATATTACCTGTTGTTTCGGCTCAAGAATCTTTTTAGATCCATCAAATGTAATCTGTTGTGACCCAGTCCTTCGTGCTGCACACGTCAAGACTCGCGAAATGAAGTTCTTCAAGCGGACTTGAAGAGCCTCTTCCAGATATCCGAACACCTGAACACGGACGTCAAGGGTATATACACAACTTTTGGGCGGCTTGATGAGAACAAAGAGGCACACTTACTTGGCGGTCGATGTGAAGCGCTTCGCCACATGACGAAGCTTTGTTCATTGCATATACTCGGGCAAAAACGCAGAGTTCAATGGATTTCCTCCATGTACTTTTTAACTGTAATGGAACGTGAGTTTGATAAGATCATGGTAACAATACGCATCTGATACCTTATTCATGGCATCATTGGCAACTAGAAGAAACATCGAATCAAATCATATCATAAACAAATATCAGATGGTCCTTCTTGGAAAGTTAAGTTTGCATCGTTTCTCACCTCTTTCTAGCTGCGGTGACTGAACTTGAAGCATTAAACGTGCTTCGTCGTCTGTGTTTATACCGGCAATTGCCAGAACATCATCAGCTTCCTGTTATTTGCTTCGTGTCAATGTGTATGTAAAAATCCTTTTATGATGATTCAAACAATACGACACCTTGTAGACGTCTGTATTTGCAAAGTTTGATGGTGATGGCACCTACAGAACCAATGCAGATTGAAATGCGTAACAAAGAGCCATACTCTCGCAATATATCACCTACCGCAGTGCTTCCATTTTCATCTGCCACATTCATCGTAGCGCGGCCAAAGTGCCGCTCTTTCTCAACTGTCATCAAGAATTTGCCACCAGTTTCTCCTGTTGGAAACAGATAAGTTAGCGAGATTCTACAATTACGTCAAAAGTTCCGAGGCACTGTGGGAGATCGCAGATTCAACGAGCGTGTAGATCTACCTATTGTTCTACTGCAGCCTGACTGTGTATTTGTACGGTCCTGGTGCAGGAATATCAGCAAAGTTGAGACAATCACAAATGGTATCTGGAGTTAGCAGCGACTCACTTCAGTGCAAAGCGACCTTTGCGCTAACATACTGTGGAGCAATGTTTGAGTACCAATGACGCCATCTGCTCCACGCAGGAATTCGACGATAGAGGATTGGCCCTCCTGTGGAAATGATACGTCACATCTCCAAAAGACTTGTAGAGACAGCTCAGCTCGTTTTCGATATAAATCAAACGGGGCTTGACGGAGATTGCCACACGAACTTTGGGCCGTACCTTATACTTCCTGTACATCACTTTGAGTTCTTTCGTCTGCTTGTTTGAACAACTTCCTGCTCATCAACGATATACGGATTTAACCGAGCGCTTAAGTGGGATGCCTCCTAGAAGGACCAATACCTTGGCAGTAAGTGAGTATGTCCGGAAGGCCTGAAACGAAACGAAAAGTAACTAAATATCCAACGTAGCATCTCTCAGTTCGTTCCGCACCGCTTTTGCCGGAAAATACATGCCGAGCGAGGCCTTTGAAATGCGGGGCTTGCTCTGTGCAAGGACGCTGCCACATCTGCCACACGAACCGTGTACGCTACAAGGAACCCTCCGCGCGTCAACTTTATTTCCCTCAAACGCAGAAAACTTCTTCAAGTATTGTAAAGTCCTGGCCACCATTATTCCAATTTACGGAAACGTACCGAATTTTCCATTTCTATATTTAGATTTCGTCCATTATGTCCGTGCGTGTTTTGATTGAAAAAAAACTTATATTTCGGCGCCAGGAAAAAAACCCGCGCGAACAAAGATCAGGAAATGCTGCCAGGGCCTGACCGAAGTTATTACAGCCGACCAAATTCGGGTCCGACCGAAGGTCAGCGATATATGGTCGAGTTTATTTTCCTTTTCTCTTTTTACTTTCATTTCAATTGAACATTTGCCGTGTATTTAAATATCAGGCTGTCATCTCATGCATTAAGCTAAAAGTGAATCATCTATTCATCAGTCTATTCATCAGCATAAAATCCAACTCCCGACTTTCGCTGCAGCTCCGCTGCGGCAGATAATGGACATCATGCGCATGGGCGTGCTTCTTTTGGCAAAGTGGTTGGCACGAATGTTCACCGGTCGACTCCATTTGCTGCTGAACACTCACTCAATCATTATTCATCACCGAAATTGATATATGTAGCTGTTCTACGAGTCAACTGCAAGCAGACTTGTCTGGCAAAGAGCAGGTTCAATGTTACCTGAGCTTTGAGGAGGTGAAAACTTGGTAAGACAAGACTCTTGGCTTGAATCGACACAAACTCCACAAAGGTTCGTTCATTTGCGTTTTTCGGACAGACCAGAGACAATCTCACTTAAGATCTTTGACAATTTACACATGCATGATTTGGAGAGATATTCTGAGATTATGTCTTAGTAGGCAGAAACACCATAGATAGGTCCCCTGATTCGTCTTGCAAGTTGCAAATCCTTTGGCATGATTGTCACTCTTTTTGCATGGATTGCACATAGATTGCAGTCCTCAAAAAGATGAACGAGAAAATCTTCTGTAGCCTCTTGTATTGCCAGAAGACTCTCAGCGGTGTACCTAAAAGGTTCTGGGGAAACCTCGTTAGAGATTTCGCGCACCTGTTGGATTGCACGGTTGGTTAGAGCTGAAGTAACTTGGCAAGGGGGGGTTCCGGGAAAAAAGAGGACCTACCAAGCGACAGAAAGGAGCTTTCCGGATGAGAAGGTCTGTGCTTTTCTGAAATTTTCTAATTTCTTTCAATGCAAGAGTCCCTGGTTTGTATCTTCTCCTCCTTTTCTCTTCAGAAGCAGATGTAATAATGTTAATGTTAGATACAAAATCACATCAGAAGTCTTTCGTGGACTTCAATCGGCTCATGGAAACAGCGAAAGAATCGCAAGGCGGCGCACCTGATGCATGTTCATCGCCGGTGTCAGCGTCGTCTGCGGTTTTTTTCCGGGGTTTTTTACCCTGTGGTGTGAATTGCGTCAGGCTAAAAAGACGCGGGAAACGTCGGGGCTCGAACGCACTTTGCGCGACTGCCTTCCTTGCAGTTTTCGAGCCATCTAAACAAGAAGATCCTATCTCCAGCCGATTCGCGCAGATAGTGCTGTGGTTCTTTTACCGGGCTCAGAAGGTAACGGGGAGACAGGCGCAGGTACTCCGGAGTTATCTTCGTTGTGAGCACGGTAATTCTCGGAATTCTTCATAACATGCTGAATGAGCTTGCTTGATCTTGCTGTGTTACTTGGAAAATAAATTCATAATCATAATAAAGGACATATGGGCGTGTACGTACGTATAAACAGTAGCGTGACGTAATTACGAAGATTTAAGATTTGATTTGATTGAATTTATATCGGGGATTTGTCTCAAGGATTAACGGTTCATTCAATCAGGCCGATCACGCAGCGGTGTCACTCGCAAGGGGGGGGGGTGACACAGGGATTGGTTTTGATAGAAGCGCTTTGAAAGTGGAAACTGTCTGTTTGATAGGAGCGTTTTAAGAGCAAGATACGCGCTCGTGTAGCCGCTGACACGGAAGTAACAAGCGGCGTGCTGTATCTTTAGGGTCACCGCCGTATTTTTAGGGGGTCGGGGGTGGGTTTTCATGGTTTAAAGTTTAAACAGCCGCGAAGCGGCTCGTCGACCCCTCCATTTGAGCCAGATCCCTCCTTTGAGCCATGTCCCCTCCATCACGAAATCTTCTTTCAAAATGCGCGATGCTTTCAACCATGAGGGGGCGAGGGCGCCTTCCTTCGGCGCAAAAACCATCTACGCTAACCCCAAAACCCCAACCTGTGGCCGTTATGACCCTAAACACCGAGCGCGCCGCTCGCACGTAGCGCGCGGGCACGCGCTCTTGCCGCGCGCTGACACCTGCAGCGCGCTTGCCAAACAAAACACACACCTTCAATCCTTGAATTAAATTTCTAATGTACTTGTACATTCAAATCAAATCCTAAATTCTCGATGTTCTGATAAAAGAATTAATTATTACCTCGACGGTATCTTCGAAACTTACGAAGAAGCAAGGTATATACCTCCGTATTTATGCTCGTATTTATTACTGTATGTATATATATATGTGAGCTTCGTTCCTTCGGTCATCCTTATCATTACGATCCACACAATCACTCCAGTGGGCAAACAGAGAAAAAGATTTATAATACGCATGCATGATCATGCATGTATACAAACATGTATAAATAACGATTATTTAATATAATAAGATAATTAGTAGCGTATTTTCCAGGGAGGAACAGGAGTAGTGTTTAACGTGATTGTGTGGGTTCGTTCCCAGGGGTGTCGGCATTGCCCTCCGCATGGTTATTAAATCATGATAGAATTGCGGGTACGTGCGTACGTATTACGTACACGTTTACATGTCATATGTTGATTATTTTGGTTGTTTGGTCGGTTGGTATTACGAAGGTATTATGTATGTGTGTAATTTAACAAATGTGAAATAATGGTTTATATGATATATAAACGCCCTCACGTATGGCAAACACTATCGGACAAATTGTTCATACGTGACTCAAGAAAATTGGTTTATTCCGTCCAATGAAGGAACATCTGTTTGTAACGCTGAACCAACGATTATGAGTTAACGATGTCAAAATGTGTGAAAAAAACCTTCGTAATGATAAAGTATTTACGTTCTTATGGATAATCATTAAGATTATGCATAAAAAAGTGTC
>Ga0115006_10002946_pt1 | contig 11423 bp, 6 predicted proteins | sample ArcOceMetagenome_3_FD_88943 | JGI IMG/M metagenome (GOLD analysis project Ga0115006, IMG submission 88943) | Marine eukaryotic phytoplankton communities from Arctic Ocean - Arctic Ocean- Svalbard ARC20M Metagenome | ecosystem: Environmental > Aquatic > Marine > Oceanic | place: Arctic Ocean...
CAAATGCAACCGCGGATCGGATGGGTCGAGCTGCTGCAACAGCTCCGCCGCCTCTGCCCTCCCACTGGCGGGACTAGCACCACCACCGCCACCACCACCAAGAGCGCTGGACGCTCCTCCCAGAGTCGAAAGGGAGACATGGAGATCGGCCATGGCCGCAGCAGCCGCCGCGGCGGCATTGCCCTTGCTGTTGGATGCCGTGCCCGACGTGGAGAGGAACGAGAGGGATACGATCGAGCTGTCGTCGGCGCCGAGCGGCCCTTTCCGTCGTCCCCTGCCCATGCCATCGTCGTCCGGCAAGACGCTCGACAGCGGTCCCCGATCAATATTGCCGCCGCCAGCTCTGGCGCCGGCACCGGGGGACGACGACCGAGCAGTGGAGCTCGTCGACGCGGTCGAGACGGCGAGGGACCGCTTCGACGCCCTCGATTGACGAGAGGACATGACGCCGACGAACGAAAAGGAGCTCGTTCACTGCTGGCCGCTGCTCGGATCGGAGGTAAGTGCCGACTGCTAACCCGGTATAATCCCAATAAATAAATGCGCACAGGTCAAGTGTATCCTCCGATTGGGCTTGGCTCTTCTTGTGCTGGTTGCGTCTTGGATTCAGCAGCAGCAGTTGCCTCCTGTGACTCCTGTGCCAGCAATATCGATTGGTTATATATACGTGTGGTATACTGAACTTGTCGGCGTTCCCTGCAGAGCTGCAGAGCAGGCAATAATGGCAGCAGTAGCAGCGCCTTCGCTCGGGTTCATTCGCTCGGCATCGGTATCTCACGATGATTGTTGGGTTCCGGGTTCCCACATGCAATCGCATGCATGCGCAACAAGCCTCATTTTTTGTATGTCTTGTCCCTCGCTCTCTGCCATGACGGTCCATCTGGTCGCCGCTCTCATCGCCGCGGCCCTTGTTGCGCTGCAGCCTGTCGCAGTCCATGGTGCAGCTGCTGCCGCTGCTGCATCAGGTCCAAGGATTGGCAGGCCGCTCACCCCAACAAAGCCCGCTGCTGCCGCCGCCGCCACAGGAACCCCCACCGACGACGACGGCGACGGCGACCATGCCTGCTCCTTCTTTCTGTGGGACGTCCCCTCCCTGATAAAGTACAAGCTGTGCGAGCATCTGCTCCGGCGCAACGTGTACGAGGCCAAGGGCGGGAAGAAGATGGTGCGGATCCGTCCGGGATCGCCGCTCGGGTGGCTCTATCCCCTGTCGCGGCACGCTCCCGATCGGTGTGCGCTCTGCGGTCATGCGTTCGAGGATCATCTGCGCCGTTGGTGGGAGGAGAAGGGCCAGGTCGGCACGGCCTTTGATCGGGTCTTGGACAAGACGCATAACGAGGGCGTGAGCGTGGTGTATCTGGATGGCGCTGCTGCAAGTGGTAGTAATGATGCGAAACGACCGCACCCCGTCCTCCGGATTGATGATGCCCATGTCCGTCGTGGGGTTGGTGTTGCTGGCACCAAAGTCGATGCCGAGGCTGTTGCTGTTGCTGTCGCCATTGGTATTGCCATTGGTGTTGCCATTGGTGTTGCCCTATCGAGTCTTTTCGTTTCATCGAAGATATGAGGAAGACATCTCAAAGGACGAAAAGAGATCTACTGCTAGAAAGGGTCAAGAGAATCAAAGGGAGGATAGTCGACGACGATGACATCGATCTGTACGAGAAATATACGAGGGGCCCAGTTCCGTATCGAATTCCTCAGTTTCCCGGGAATCAACTCACTGTGGAAAGCTCTCGTTCTGCTCCTGGCTCGGAACATGGCAATCGATGAGGTCGATACATTGATTGAATTGGAAACGAAGGAAAACCGACTTCTCGAGAAAAGAGCAAACCTGTTCTAATGATTGAATGGGTGCGTGTGTGGTAAGTGAAATGTTTGTCTGTTCTACCCTACATTTATCGACTTTACCCCGCCCCCTGCTAGTATTCATTCATTCATTCATTCATCCCCTGTCGTCGAATAGATCAGACCACCGTTCCAGACGCGAGGCTGGTAGGTGGCCCGGAATGGATAAACAACTCCGGCGCCCTGGAGTATTTTGAGGTTTGCATCTTCTGCGTACACTGCTCCCAGCGCGTCACCGTCAGAGTATCGCATCTGAGCTGTCGTGAGCGTTATGTAGAAGGCTTGTGTTTCACCAGCATTCACTGTGACGGGTGTGTCGAATAAGTCTTCGGGGAGGAGAGTGCGCTGACCCTTCCCGCTTCCCTTTACCGACACAGTGCCAATGAGTGTCCAAACCGATTTATCTTTCTCTGAATCACGATAAGTACCAACCTTCGTGTAGACCTCGACGTCGACCATGTCGAGTGTGTTGGTATGGATGTGGCTGATGCCAAGTATTTCAACATCGTTGATGGCGACGCAGTCTACATGGTTGCCGGATTGGCCATTTCCTCCCAACATGGTCGTCTCGAGCGTTCGGACGGCTGGGACTGGTGTTGGCGAGGGAGTAGGAAGAGCATCGATGCCAGGAGCATCCTGCAGAGCGTATTTGATCTGGCCCTCCCAGTTCCTCGGTTGGAACGTATTCTTGAAGGGGTATGATACGCCCACACCTTGAGTGATGGACAAGTCATCGTTCGAGACGTACACACTACTATCTTGTTTGGTTCCCTTGGAATAACGAATCTCGGCGGTCGTCAGGGTGACATAGAAGGCGTGGGTTTCCCCGTCCTCGATTCGAATTGGGTCAAAGGAATCCTTGGGCAATGGTGTGAGCTGGCCCTCGCCTCTGCCCAGTACGCTAACCTTGGCAATCCGACTCCAATCGCTCCGATTCTTCTCGTGTCCTACGTACGATCCTGGTCTGGTCCAAACTTCGGCGTCCACGCTACTCACGGAGCTGGTATGGATGCTCATCTCCAACAGCACAATGTCCTTCTTTCCTGCCACCACATTGAATTGATTTCCGGCCTGTCCCGTACGGGCGTTAAGAGGAGTGTCCAACGTCGAGGTAGGGATTGTGGGCGGTGGTGTCGGACTTGGCGATGGTACGGGGGTGGGATTGGCTGTCGTCGGCGTTGCCGTCGGACTGACCGTGGGCAGCATCGATGGGAAGTCAGACCAATACGGATCCGAGGGCATATCGGTGGGCGATACGGTGGGGCTATCGGGGGGCTCAACGATTTGGTATTGGAGTGCACCGTTGAAAGCTCGAGGTGAAAAGACATCACCCCAGGGATACTTGGTGCCAATACCAACAAACAGATCGAGGTCGTCGTTCCCGGCAAAGATGGCTCCCAGCTCATGGTGCTCCGAATAACGAATGTCGGGTGTCGTGAGGGTAACGTACATGGCAACAGTGGCACCGGCTTGGACTCGAATCGGGTGTGAAAACGCATCCAGTGGAAGCGGCGTCCGGTTCCCAATGCCTTGACCCAGGACGGACGTGTCCACCACCTTGATCCAACCTCTCGAGTCCGTCTCGTGTCCTACGTACGATCCTGGTCTGGTCCACACCTCGACGTTGACGGTATTTGTGCTGACAGTGTGAATGTCCAACGATGTGATGTCGATGGTCTTTCGTGTGCGGAGGTCCAGCATGTTGCCAGCCTGGCCGTTGCCCCCGGCAAAGGTTGTGACGAGCTCGTTGGTTCCCAGTGGATGGGTGGGTGGTGGAGTGGGCGCCGGCGTCGAGATGGGAGCCGGTGGCTCTTCACCATCAAAGGTGAGATAGAAGGTCATCTCTTCTCCTGGACTGCTGATTTGACTGATGCGGATGCCGGTGGAAACAATGTTGCCGTTCTGGTAGGCATCGGTGTTGGGGTAGGGTCCAGCAGAGCCATTCGTCGACGACGGTCCTATGGAGGCCCCGCTGTGCCACGCATCTCCATCGTCACCTCGGCCGTTGCCCTTTTCGAGGTCGTAGTTGCCGTCGGCTTGCAGCAGAGCTACTCGGTAGTGCTTGCCGTTGGTAGGCCAGCCGTCCTGGCCGGGATACCCCTCATCGTTTCGAGGTGCCGTGTCGTCGATGTGAAAGATGGTAAGACCGGACTGGGGCATCTTGGCATCAAAGCCCATCCTCTGACGATTCTCAATCAAGAGATACTCGCCAGAGGGGAAGCCCTCATCGATGCGATAGACGTCGGGCGTGGTGGCCCATGGACTCAGCGAATACGAACCTCCCGAGGTAAGCACCGTCGGTGTGGCCCAGCCCAGCTGAATTTTCGACCACGACGATAGGATGGGAGGGTAGTATTGATCGCCCCGGAAGCCCCAAGAGTTGCCCATCAAATCATACGATCCCACCCCCTCACCACCAGTTCCGTCGTACAAATCGGGCAAGCCAAGAAAGTGCCCCAGCTCGTGAGCAATGACACCGATCCGACCGATGTTGGAGTTGCACGTTCCCCACACACTGGGCGAAATGTGATACTTGTTGACGCGGACTCCGTCGTCACTGTACCAGTGCAAGCGGGAGGGCATAGTCCACTTGTGAGACCAGATCCTTTGTGCGTTGGTGCTTCCGTAGCAGTCGGTACTGGACCACTCGGCGCCGTAGCCGGAATGAAGAAAGGTGATGGCATCGATGGTGCCGTCGCCATCGACGTCAAAGTCCGTGAAGGAGAAGGAGGGGTCCTGATCGATGATGTTGAGGGCGTCGTGGAGCGATTCCACAAAGACGTTGGAGAAGCCGTTCTGATTGTCGGCGTAGTAATGCTCCGTGCGAGGAAGGGTGACCCAGTCGTACACGGTCGACTCGACCGTCAGCTGCCCGTACGAGCCCTGCGTGTACACATCGCGGACTGATCCGGTCGGAGCCAGCAACGGATCGCCGCCGACGCTGTTCATCAGTACGTCGATGTCGGCCTGCGACGGCAGAGTCCGATCGACGTGGTCCGAGAATCGCATCAGTACCACCAAATTCTTGAGCGTTCCGGTATTGGGGCTGGAGGCAGCGGCGGCCGTCTGCTCTCCTTCCAGCCGACGACGGCCATCGTCGTCATAATAGTCACAAAGGCGACCGCACTGCTCTGCCTGGACACTTCCGGCAGGGGCGATGCCCTGGTGAATTCCCTTCTTCTCGGGGTTGCCACGACCGACGCGCATCCCGCTCGACGACAGCCTGCCAGACCCATCGGCAGCATCCTCGGCGTAGACGAACCAATGATTTTCGTCCTCGATGACGGTGTAGCCCTTCGAGTCCGTCACGTAGTGCCGCTTTGGACCGCCCTTGGCCGACAGCGGTGGTGTTGTGGTACCATCGGGCTGCTTTTCGCGATACGGATGAGGGCTGCTCTCAATCGCCTCGACGAAGGAGGCGCAGTGATGATGAAAGGCGAGGAGGGGCAGCAGCAGGGTCAGGAAGGGGTTGGAGGCGGAAAAGGATGAGGAGAGCGGTTGGTAGCGTTGCCTCATCCTTGAGGGCAATGGCCACAAAGTGTGGCAGGGTTTGCTTTGGTTTGGTGAGTCTTTCTTGTTTTGTGTGAGGTCTGAGTCGAGTTTCCCTTGTGCTGCCGATTTCTGGAGCTGACTGCGTGACTGACGACTGACATGTGATAGATGATGTCAACAGCAACGTTTCAACAAACATCTACCAGTAGCGATGGGACCAACAATATCTTTGCAAAAGACGCGATGCAGATTTGCAGAGTGCTGCTGCTGCGATGCACATACAATACAACGATTTTTCTGCCGAGGTTGGCTGGCTTGCTTCTCGATCAACCGGGCTGGCGTGCGCAACCAAATGTATTGTAGCAATCACGGGACAGAAAAATGAGAAACTCGCAAAGAACTTTCACTTGTCGCGGAGACTCTGGAAGTTTCTATTTCCAATCAAGGGTGGTCCAATCCAGTGATGGGACCTACTGTATGTGCATCCGCTTCCTCTCTTTTTTGGTGCATGTGCATCGCCCATTTGAATCATTCCAAGCCTGGGAAATTGGGAATCATTTTTCGCGCCCCGCCGTCGGGTTAATACTCAAAGAGAGGAGAAGAATTGGCAGGGCAAGGCCACAGTACTCATTCTACAAGAATGTGGCGTACTGCTAAAGTGCCACAATAGTGAATCTTCACTTCTTAATCCTCTAATTCAAAGCCAAGGGGATAATTATCACCAATTGGTCGACTTCTTGGATCCTCACCCATTTGCATCGGTTGCTGATCCTGTTGCCAGCATTGCTTCCTCCGCCATACCACTGGACTTGTTGGTGAGTTTGCATGCTTGTCTTCTTTTGCTTTTGCGATCGTCAACATTGCTGCCTCGGCGCTGCGTCGCCGTCATTGGTCAGATTCGATTCATCTGCTCAATTGTACCTTCTCCTCGATTTACCCATGACACCAACCCCCTTCTTCTTTTTCTTTTTGATCACCACCCAATTGTGCCAGGGCGCAATGAGTCGTCGCCATCGGCAGCGGCAGCGACGCCGCATCCGCCTTTACATGAATTTCAGATCCCTTCTTCCCTTTATCGTCATTGGTATATCGTGTCTTCTCTTGTCCGGTGGAAGTGCATTGGCGTCGGCGTCGGCACCGGCATCATCATCGCCCACCGTCGCCAATGAGGAAGATGCCACCACTGCTGATACTTTTCAGACCATCAACGTTGCACTGTCACCCCTTCAACTCCGTATCGACGGCAAGTTGCACACCGACGTTGAAGAACTTGACAAGGCCAAAAATGTTTTGACCCATGCCTTCTTTCGTCTTCTTCGTTCGCATTATGGCGCTTGCCTTGACCACGTGAATCTCCAGCTCTCTCTGGAGCAGGCGAAGTCGATGCCGTCGACCGCCACCGATCAGGATGAGGATGGTCGCAGCAGCGACGGCCCCGTAGTCAAGAGTGATGATAAAACGGCCAAGCAGCAACAGGACCGAAATGAGGCCATTCTTACAGCCGAGGCTACCGCCACATTGCATTGTAAAACAGTTGATATGCCAGCACTCTCAATTGAGGACATTGACGAGATCATCGGGCGAAGCAACGAGACGTTCAAGCACGTCGCTTCTATCGTATTTACCTCACCCTCTTCGAGCGACAATCTCTACCATTCTCTTGTTCGTATCGCATTCAACGCCTCCGACTCGAGGGGACTTCCCACGTCGCCGCATTCTAACAGCGATAATGCTGACCCCATTACCATCAGTAGCAATCGCAAGCTTGATGTCGACGATAAAGACAGCAGCGACATCTCAACGACGAGAGCCTTGGAATCTGAGGTGACTTGTGTCCCGCAAGTTACTGGTAGGGTCAAATTGATGCGAGGAGAATTCATCTGCTCAACAAGTCTTGAGTACAGCTTTGGGTTGACCCAGAAGGGAGACCTTTCCCTCCTTCGCAGCGGAGAGACAATCTGGTCGGTAAGTGTGATCGTACTATTGCCTGCTTATTGATGTGATTCGCATGCATCTTCTCGCTCTGAGAATGTCTTGTCTTCGCCGTCGCTCTCACCCAACGCGTTTGTTGTATTTTTACGTGTCATCATATATTCTCCCCCCAGGCCGGCATCCGAGGAAGCTACGCCCTAATGCAAGTCGATGGCAACTTGGTCGTTCGGTCGTCTTCTTTTTGGCCGCTCTGGGCTTCTGGTACGAGCGACAATCCCAATGCCTCCCTTTCTCTCGGCAACAATGGCGTTGTTCAAATTGTCAACAGAAATGGCAAGAGGGTCTGGAAGATTGGCATGCCCTCCAAGCCTGCCAATAGCCCCGTCGATTCCAATGACTTTGCCAGCCTCAATGGCGTCACTTGCGTCGAACAAGTCGTTGGCAAGACCCGACTGTACACCAACGAGTACATTTGTTCCCCCGATAGACGTTTCCTCTTCGGTATGTCGAGTGACGGGGACCTCTCTCTCCTCGATCAGATTGCTCAACCCAGCACCAAGCTGTGGAGCGCAGATACGTCGAAAGCAAGCTCAGGTGGCGATGCATATGCCAAGCTACAGAAGGACGGCAATCTCGTCGTCTCTACCACATCTGGTTCCATTCTCTGGACCTCGAGGACCGCCGGAGCCGGCGATCCGGCGTCTTTGGTCCTTGAGAACAACGGTGTCGCTGCTATCTTTGACACCAAGGGCCGAAGAGTCTGGTCTGCTCGTGGAGTTGGCGTCGATGTCGACTATTACTCGGACGATACGGACAACAAATTTCAGCAGAGCAACTCCAACTCAGGTTCTCTCCCTTCTTCACCATCCGCTCTCGATGGCTACTCCTGCCTCGATCAGGTCATTGGCGATAAGATGACCTTTGACCAAGGCCAATTCATATGCAGTCCCGACTCTACCTGGTTGTTTGGCGTCGATAACGATGGTGACCTATCGCTCTGGTCCGGGTCCACCAAGGTCTGGAGTGCTGGAACGGCAGTAGGGGAGCCAACGTCCACCAAGTTTTCGCAGAAAGGCAACCTTGTCGTCAAGGTGGTGTCTACTGGCGAGCTATTGTGGGCATCAAAGACTTCTGGCAATCCCGGAGCCTCCCTCTTCCTCGGCAATGTTGGAAACGCGATGATTACCGATGTCAATGGCAAGAAACTGTGGATAATTCATGGCGGAGATTTTGTTCCTACCCCGACGCCTTCTCCGACAGCAGACCCGAACAATTACATCTGCAAGGACCAAGTCGAAGGCAAAATCGTTTTGGCCAGGGGCGAATTCATCTGCTCGGACAACTACCGTTTTGGCGTATCTCCTAACAATGGAGATCTTTCGCTCTGGGTATCGATCGATTCCTCCGCCGGCATCAAAATTTGGTCCGCCGACAGTGAGGGTGCCGCCAAGGCCACGCTTCAAGTTGGCGGCAATTTGGTTGTCCGCGACGAGGCTGGCAATCCATTCTGGACCTCCAAGACCTCGAACAATGAAGGATCGTCTCTTATCCTTGGAACTGACGGCATTGCAAATATTCTGAGTACTGATGGCACGGTTCTCTGGACGACAAGCACACCCTTCGATGGTCGCGGAGCAGGCGACGGCCCACCAACTCCGTTGCCTCCCTCCTTTCTTCCCACTCCTCAGGTCACCGCCCCTCCTACACCAACGCCGATTGCGATTGCTACATCGGCCCCTATCAATTCAGGGTCGCCTGCTTCAAGCGCTCCAACATCTACCGATGGATGCATTAGTCTTCCTTCCAACGGCGGTAAGATCGAACTTTTCTCTGGGCAGTATATATGCTCTCCGAGTGGGGCGTATCGCTTTGGCTTGGACACTACGGGCGACCTTGGTCTCTGGAAGAACTCTAATAAGAAGTGGTCCGCAGGAACAGGTGGGAGTGGCGCCGACACTTACGCCAAGCTCAAAGACGACGGTACTCTCGTCGTTCGGAATCATTCCGATCGACTTCTCTGGTCCTCGCACATCTCGTCTTCTGGCTCTTCGTACGAAGGATCAACTATCCAAGTGCATGACGATGGGATTGCCACCATTACATCTGCGACCGGACTTTACATTTGGTCCTCTGCAGCAGCGACAGATGATTTGATTGCCGACTCAACTACCCTGGAAAGGAAGATTATGGCAGGATATCAAGGCTGGTTCTACTCCGACTCGGATGGTAAGTTTCTGCTAGTACATGTACAATGTCTCGCACTTCACCCCATGATTTATAGTCTTCCCATATTTCGCTAACCATTCCGTGGCATCATCTTTGCCGACCTCTCACAGGTGGACTCAACAGGTGGCAACACTGGTCCGATGCTCGGACTATTCCAGATAAGGACACCATCACCATCGATATGTGGCCAGATATGCGAGAATACGATGCCGACGAGCTCGCTGATACCGACTTCAAGTACAGAGATGGATCCACCGCCGGACTGTACAGCGCTTATACAACCAAGACCATTGAACGACATTGCCGTTGGCTTCAGGAGTACGACATCGATGGCCTCTTCGTCCAGCGGTTCATCGGTGATGCTCTCGCCTGGCCCCACATTCGAGATCAAGTCCTGAACAATGTCCGCAGTGGATCCGAGAAGTATGGCCGTGTCTTTGTCAACATGTATGACATTGGCAACGGAGATCAGAGGACCCTCGTCGATGACATCAAGAGAGATTGGATGCACCTGGTTGACGATGAGCGCATCACCGAAAGTAAGAGCTACCTTCACCACAGGGGCAAGCCCGTCCTTGCCATGTGGGGCTGGGGCTTCACCGACCGCATCGGCACTCCCAGCCAAGCCAAGGAGCTCATCGCCTGGTTCCAGGAGACGGCCGATCCTCGATACCGCGCAACTGTGATGGGAGGCGTCCCTGCCGGCTGGAGAACGCTCAGTCGAGATTCCAGAACCAACTCCGGATGGAGCAGCGTCTACCGCAGCTTCGATATTATCAGCCCATGGACGGTCGGTCGGATGGTCGACGCAGCCAGCACCGACTACTTTGAGAAGCACTACATCGAGCCCGACATGACGGAATGCAACTCGCTTGGCATTGATTATCTGCCCGTTGTCTTCCCTGGCTTTTCCTCTCACAACCTCAAGCCCGAAAAGCCATTCAATGAGATCCCTCGTCTTGGCGGCAGCTTCCTGTGGAAGCAGCTGCACAACGTCATCCGGTCCGGCAGCACTATGGTCTACGTGGCCATGTTTGACGAAACCGACGAAGGGACGGCCATCTTCAAGACTGCCGCAACTGTCGATCAGAATCCCACCAGGGGCAAATTCCTAACCCTCGATGCCGACACCGGCTATGACAATATCCCCAGCGATTGGTATCTTCGTCTCACGGGCGCCGCAGGCAGAATCCTCAAGGAAGATACTCAGGATATTACCGAGACCGTTCCTGAGAACCCTTGAATGACTTGAATGGGTGAGAGAGCGCTTCGTTCGGTCTCTCTTTTTCATTGAATTTATGGTTAGAGAAAACGATCAATTGCCGCCCCCGCTGTGTTGCCCCCGGCTTAAAATTAAATTAACATTAGAATGAATGAATCTAATTTGTACCATTGTACTCTAGACGCTAGATCTAGAGTATTGTAGACTCTAGCGGCTGTGTGCATAGCTACGTAGATCTAGATCTAGCTATTCGTCATGATCAATTTCTTCTTCTTCGTCGTCGTCGTGTTCGTATTCATCTATGTCATCATGCAAATCCACAGAAGTGTCGCCAACTGCCGCCTGCAGCTTACTTCTCATGGTCCGTCTCTCCTCGGGGGTCAAACCTTCAACCCTGGCCACAACTATGCCATCATGCCGTTTGGTGATTTCAGTAGCAAACATCTTCTTGGCATGAGGATAGAAGGTATGACCTACTCCAACAAACTCCGATTTTGGCTTGAGGCGCAGATCCTCGATGGCAGGTCGAGAAACGAGGCGGGCGGAAAACTCAACGAGATAAACGGACCTGATTTCTTGATAGAGGAACACGCTCCGGATCGCCTTGGCCCAATCATTACGGCACACCACACGATTGATATCCTCCACACCAAAGCCCGGTTCGTAGAGAATATCCTCCCTCTCCAGAATCCCAGGACGAACA
>Ga0115006_10002947_pt1 | contig 11423 bp, 5 predicted proteins | sample ArcOceMetagenome_3_FD_88943 | JGI IMG/M metagenome (GOLD analysis project Ga0115006, IMG submission 88943) | Marine eukaryotic phytoplankton communities from Arctic Ocean - Arctic Ocean- Svalbard ARC20M Metagenome | ecosystem: Environmental > Aquatic > Marine > Oceanic | place: Arctic Ocean...
CACACACACACACACACACACACACACACCTTTGTAAAGACAGAGGCGATTGGCTTCGAGCTTGGCGTAGCGCTTGTCCCAGGCGTGCCCGTAGATGTCTGAGACTTTGACCGCCTCCTCTATCAAGCTGAAGTCTATCTTCTTCCGCTCCTTGCTCTTGCCGCGCTTGCTGCTCTTGCTTTTGCCAGACCTCGTGGTGGACACCGTCTCTGTCTCCCAACGGCTCTGGTCATCAGCAGCACTCATTGCCCTGCTGGCTGCGCCTCTGCCCAACCCCATAGCAGCGTGCGAAGCCTGAAGCGTATATCGCAGCCCAGCAATAGATGCCTCTAGCCGCCCCAGCTGCCCTCCCTGGTCTGGAATTCCAAGGTCCAGCAGATCCTGGCGTTCCATCTGACACAGGTCATGTAGCTCGAATATGTGGTACTGTGTGAATGTCGTCCGGAACCTACCAAAACCGGCGGAGAGGAGCCACTCATTCACAGGAGTATCGGGCAATTTTTCATAAGGCCGCCCCCCCCCCGCAACGCTCCCAGCTACCGAAGGCGCAGGATTGACCGGCGGGGGTGGCGCGGAGGGATCCTTGAGGTGAAGGATCGCTGCTGAGATGCGTTGCCTGTCTCCGGACCATGCGGGGACGCCGATTTCACCAAGGTCTTTGTCCTCAAGTTGCAGCAACATTTCGCCATCGATTTCGTTGAGTTCGAATTGTTGACGGTACTTTCCCATTCCAATGTCATCAAGCCACAGCAGCACATCGGGCACAGACTGCGGCACGGGTTGATCAAGATTCGCACGCCCCCCGCCCCGGATTAGTCCTTTGGCCGCCGCTGGTGTCTCCGCCCCGCGCAGCCACTGCCGTACCGGATCACTGGCAGAATGATGCCCACCTGCAGGGGACATCTGCGGCGCCAGCCGCGCTTGCTGCTGCTGCGGCGGCGGCGGCTGTCGCTGAAGCTGCTGCTGTTGGACGTCGTGGAGGCGCTGCTGCTCGCGCAGGTGTGCCTGAGCGGCGGCCGCCGCCTGCTCTTGTTCACGCTGCGCGGCCGCTGCCGCCTGCTGCTGCTGCTGCTGCTGCTGCAACTTGTGGTGCTCCATCGCAAGCTCCATCTCCTTCTGCTTCTGCAACGTGGCCTGCTGGGCGGCCTGGCGCGCAAGCTCCATCTGGGTACGCTGCTGCTCAAGCTCAAACATCTGCCGCTCAGACTCAAGCTGCATCTTGAGCACGTCCAGCTCAGCAGCCTGCTTGCGCTCTGCCTCAAACTGCTTGCGCTGCTGCTCGAGCTGCAGGCGCTTGTTCTCGAGCTCTGCAGCCTTGCGCGACGCAGCCTCCTTCTCGGCCAGGATGCGTTTGCGCTTGCTCTCTTGTTCAGCCATGGCTTTCATCCGCAGCTCCTCGCGACGCATCAGCTCCTCCTCCAGCGCCCGCGCCCGCGCCTCCTGCAGCTCGCGCTCTTGCCGCGCCAACTCTTCTTCGGCTGCTTGCAGCTCCGCCTGCAACGCCGGGTCCCCCTGCCAACCATCACCTTGCCCTTCCGATGCCTCTGATGTCCGCTGGTCGTCGACGCGTCCGGTGGCCATGCCGCCCCGCACCGCGCCGCTCGACACGCCACTGCCCTTGCTTATGCCACTGCCAACGCCTCCCCGCACCAGCTGCTCCTGCGCCAACTGCAGCTGCCGAAAGAGTTCTTCATCCGACAACTTCGACACGTCCACCTCCCCCACGCGTCCCGAATCCTGCTCACGCCTCTGCGCTGACACTCCAACCCCCGACCCCGCGCTGTCACCCTCTGCCTCTGCGAATATGCGCATCATGTCCAACTTCTCGGCGTCCGAGGGAGGCGCCTTGCTGTGAGGCGGGGCATCGTCCGCAAACATCGCGCCATCCTCTGTACCCATTTCAGCAAACAGGGCCGAAATTTTGGAGGGGCTGATGCGCTGCTGCGGAGGCGGTGACGGCTGGGCTGGCGCCGCGTCCTTCCCCGCCCCCATAGTGTCGGCAAACGCCTGATGAATGAGGTCTGCGCTTGGGGGCGCCGGCACATCCTCTCCATCCTCTCCATCCTGCTCCTCCTCCTCCTCCTCGATCACGAATTGCTCGACGCCCAATTTCCCCTGCTCATACAGCTCGCGCTCATCAGCCGTCATGGGTTTGATGGGAATGGTGCGCCGCCGCAGCCTCCACACCTTGGCGCCCAGTCCGTGCACCGCAAACCCCGAGGACGATTCTTCCTTGTCATCTGCTGTCCCTCCTGCAGCGTCCTGCGTTTCACTCTCTACGGCGCCCGCCGTGGGGGCCGACGCCTCGCTGTCTGGAGTCTCGGTGGATAAGTGTTGCGCTGGGTCGATGCTTGGCGATGCGTTCCACTCCCAGGTGGTGATGCTGGGCATCCACGAACCTGCAGTTGAGCACAGTCAGTATCGCAAACGCACATTCAAACTCCAAGAGTACCCAACTTTTCCGCGTCGCGCACCCATCATCGTCAGGGGTCCGGCCTTCTTGGCGTCTTCTGCAGCGGTTACTGGTGCAGGGCTCTGCTCAGGGGTGGTATTGGCAAGCAGTTCGCGCAAGTGCGCTGACGACGCAGGCGACGGAGGCACCACGCGCCTTTTCGGGCTCTTGCTCTCCTTTTGCGTGTCCTGATCAGAGTCACTGTCCGCGCCATCTTCCCCTGCCCCAACGCTGCCGCTGAGCCCCCTGCCGACAGAACCGCCGAACAACAAGTCGCCCATGAGAGTGAACATGCCAGCGTGCTGCTGCACGACAGCCTTGCGCCGCTCCACGACAGCCTTCTTGTCATTTGGCGCATATGCTCCCCATCCAGGCGTCTCAGAAAATTTTGTGATGACGCTTGCGTCGGCCACAGAAAGCGGCGCAGCCGGCGGCGTCGCCGCATGTGAATCCTTAATAGGTCTCTCGGCGCCATCCCCCGGGGAATCACCCTCTGCGCCCAGAGCACCCTTGCCTGCCCGTCCCTGCAAAAGGTTGGCCAGGACACTGGATCCTTTGCCCGCACTCTGCTGGCCGCCCGCACCAGGAGGCGAGAGACGAGAGCCGAGCAAATCGCTAGCGGGAGCATGCGGATGCATAGCGCCCAGCAAATCACTCGCATGCGCATGCGCTTTGATCCCGTGCGCACCCCCGCCTCGTTCGCTCTGGCCGCCATGGCCGCCGCTAGCGCCGCCAGCCACGACACCTGACGCTCCTCCCGATCCGCTTCCTGCGGCGAGCATGGGGGGCGCAGGCTCAGCGCCGCTGGTGCGCTCACCGGCACCGGGTCTGCCCCACATAACGACCGGAGGCGCAGCAGGTGCCTGTCCAGCCTTAGCGCCAGACTTTGCGAGCAGGGCTCCGAGCGCCCCCCCCCCCGCGAAGCCCTTGGGCGCGGTAGACGCGGGCGCCTGCACTGCTGCTGACGCCGCCGCCCCTGCACCGCGGCTTTGAGCACTGTCTTTGCCTGCGCCCTTTTGCAAGATGTTCTGCAGCACAGATGACTGAAACCCGCCGCCAGCGCCCCCAGCCTGCGCGCCTTGCAGCGCCCTGACCGCGGCAGCATCCTGGCGAGCTGCCATACCGCCGCCAGATTCAAATGCCCTGGCGATTTTGATGAGCTCCTGCGCCTGCGGATCCATTTCCACCACCCGTCCACTGGCAGTCACCTCCTTCATGCCACCCATGGAGAGCGGCGCCGGAGCAGAGGTACTGGGCTGAATGGTGCCCAGAACGTCCTCAGCCGCTGGGAGCGCGTGCAAAAACGCCGCCTCTACCACTTTGTTTGGTGGGGGCATCTTATCTCCCCAAGCCTCTTGGTCCCTTTTCGCCAGCTCTTGCCGCAGCGCCTCATCCTCCTTCTGCTTCGCCAGTGCTGCCGCCCGCAAGGCAACTGCCGAGCTTTCAACGCCCTCCTTGACAGCACCGTTGCGGACCCCGGCTCGAGCCCCTTCTGCTTTCGAGGCGGCCGCAGTGTCAGCAACGCCGATGAGGTTCTCGGGGTGAATGCCGCCTTGAAACATCAGGTCCAGATTCGGCGCCTCTGCCTCGCTCGTGACCTGGTTCTCTGCGTCACAATTCGAACCCGAATCCACAGATTGAGTACCCCCACTAGCGCCGCTGTTGTGGGTGGGGGGGCTGTAGCCCGCGAAGCCGCGCCTTTTCAGTTTTTCCATGCGCTCATGTTCGAGGCGCGCAGCCTCAGAGTCCTCTTGCTCACGCTGGTTCCGGATTTGTGTCTGCATATAGTCGGCACGCTTGACTTCCGCACGTCGCTTGCGCTCCTCAGGTGACAGCGAGTCATTCACTACCTTCCTCCTGGCCACACCTGCCTCTGCGGTGCTGTGCACGGGACTCTGCGCATCATGCGGAGAGCATGATCCTCCGACACTGCCCGCAGTTTTCCGCGGGGGCGTCGGGGAAGGATCTACATATCGCGCGCCCTGACCTTCGTCCTCATCCGTGAGCACCTGCAGCGTCGGGTCAATCACCTGATTCGTGAGGGGCGAGCGGTTGCTGTTCTCCGAGAGCCACTTTTCAATGGCCCAGCGTTCATACACGTGCCCGTCTTTGGCGCGCACAGCTTCCTTGATCTTGTCGAAGGTGAGCATGCACTCGCCCCAGTCCTTCTGAGCCTTGCGTTTGACGACGCCCTTTTTAAGCTCCGACGGCAGCACCAGTCGCGTGCCGGCTTCCACGCCGTGGCTCTCGGGCTGAAACACAGTGCGCTCTCGCCCCACTGCCCTCTCCTCCTCGCGGGACATGTCCGCGCTCACGTTCGTCTCCTTCACCCCCGGGCTCGGCGAACCCGCACCATGTGGCGAGGCGTGTGCGCCCGGGGAGGGGGAGGCATTGGGCGGCGAGTGCGGTGCTGGTGAGGTCTGTTCGGGCGCCGTCTTGCCAGCGCGGACGTCTTGAATTCTGCGTTGGCGCTCCTGGGGGGTGAGCAAGGGGTCACGCATAATACCAGCAATAATGCTCTGCATTGTGAGCATAGGTGCCCGCGGCATCACTGGCGTCGAGTCCGCTTCCTCTCCGTGCGCAGTGGGCGAAGCTGCCTCGTGCCCGTGACCGGAGAGCGGTTCGGGGGGAGGCGAGATGTCTGGGGACGCCCCCGCCATGTGCACTTGCCGCACCTGCAACTCTTGCATCGACACCGAGATGGGTGCATGCGCATGGCTCTGCGACGCACCACTCGCCCTCGACCCCGGCTGCTGCGCTCCTCCACGCGCGCTCGCACTTGCCCCGTTTCGCTGCTGCAACTCCTGAAAGGTTGACGAAATAGGCGCATGCGCGTGGCTAGCGTTGCTGCGAGGGGCGCTGCGCGCGGAGCTGGTCGGTTGTGCGTTTGCTTCTACGCGTGGATCCTGGCGGCTTTGCAGCTCCTGGAACGACATGGAGAGGGGAGCGTGCGCGTGGCTGTGCGGCGCACTGCTCCGCGCACTCGGCGGTTGCGCCGCCGGCGCGTGCCTCTGCTGCAGCTCCTGCATCGACACCGAGACCGGCGCCACCGACGCCCTACTCTGCGGCGCACTCGCCCCCCAGACTACACTCGGTGGGTTCGACGGGACCGCATCCGCCCCTTGTCGGCCCTGCAGCTCCTGAAACGTAATGGACACGGGAGCATTCAGCGAGGATGTGGCCGAGGGCGGTTGGCCAACTGCTGCTGGACCTTGTCTCCCCTGCAGCTCGGCAAAGGAGGCAGAAATTGGGCCAGCTGCACTGCTGGTCGATGAGAGAGGCGCGGCGGGTGCACGTGTGGCGCGGGAGCCTCTGGGTTGCTGGAGCAGCTTCTCCCGTTCAAGCATCTCCCTCTCCCTCTCCCGCTCCCTCTCCCTCTCTCTCTCCCGCTCCCTCTCCCTCTCGGCCTCTGCCTCCGCTTGTTCCCGCCTCGCCCGCTCCCATTCTGCCTCCTGCGCCTGCATCCGCCTGCGCTCCGCCTCCATCTGCAGTTCCTGCTGCCGTCGACGCGCGGCCTCTTCGTGCTCCTGCCTCCGCTGCTGCTCCTCTTCCATCAGACGTTGCCGCTCGAGCGCCGCTGCTCGCTGTCGCTCCCACTCCTCCTGCTGCCTCTCACGGTCTGCCTCTGCCTCTGCCTCTGCCTGCCGCTGTCGCTCCAACTCCCTCTCCGCCGCCTCTTCCCGCTGCCGCTTCTCCTCTTGCAGCCGCTGACGCTCCACCTCCTGCCGCATCGCCTCCTCTTGGCGCTGCTGGTGCTGCTTAAGCGCTCGCTCTTCTTCTGCAAGCGCCGCGCGTACGGCCTCTTGATGCTCTTGCTGCTGCTGCTGCTGCTGCTGCTCGTACAAGACGCGCAGTCTGTCCTGCCGCTGCTGCTCCTGCTGCTGCTGCTGCTGCTGCTCATGGCGAAGCTCGTCTTGTTGCCGTTGCAGCTCTCGCATGCGCTCCTCCTCCTCCTTCAGAGCAACCAAGCGCGCCTGCTCTCGCTTCACCTCCTCTGCCACTTGGCCGCCTGTGACGGACGTAGGTTCCACTGCCGTGGGATCATAGCGAGGCCCCAGTTTCCGACCACCTCCCCCGCCCTCATCTTCATGTCCCTCTGCGCCTGTTCCGGCAGCGCCCGCTTGCATCGCCGGTGCGGCGGTCTCATTGCTCGTCCCCCCGTGCTGGGGATCCGCGGCAGGCTTATCATTCGGGAGGCCCAGGGCGTTGGCCAGCTGGTTGGTTACACTCTTCTGATAGAGTTGCCGATGCATGTGCTCGGCCCGCCGTTGGTCCTCCACCTTTTTCTTCTGCTCTTGGCGCCGCTTCTCCCTCATCGCCTCCATTTCCGCCACACGGGTCTGCGCGTCTGTAACACCGGGTGGCGACGTGTCTCCTCTTGCACCGCCGCCCCCCGCTGCTGGCGGAGAGGCAGGAGACTTTTCAGCGGAATCGGCCATCATGCGACGCGCCGCAAGTTCGTGCTTCCGCGCCTCCGCCTCGTGCACGCGCAGAGCCGCTTCTTTCTCGCGCAGCACCTTCTCACGCTCTTTGTCCGTGGTCTCCTGCTGCTCGTCCACCTGCTGGAGCACCGACAGTTTGGCCTTCGTCTTGCGAGCCATGCCGGCCTCGGCCTGCTCCTTGTACCGGCGGATTTCTGCGAGTACCTCCTGGTCCGTTTCCTTCAGGTCTCCCAGCGCCTGCTCGGCTGATGAAAAGTGGTTGAGTGCCCCCTCGTCGTCCTTGTCGTTCATTGCACGCAGGCCCTGGTTGATGGAGATGCGCGCCGCCTTGCGCTTGGCGTCCACCGCCTTCGTGAGCATCTGAGCTTGGTAGAGCGCCGCCTGCTTTTTGGTCGCTGCATCCTGCTCGCTTGACGCATCGTTGAACGTTTTGAACAGTTCCTCCGCCTGCGCGTACAAGTCGGCGGCTTCTGCATGCTTCTCCTGCGCGGTCTTGCGCTGCGCATCCTCCATCAGCTTCTTCGCAGTCTCTTGGCGCACGCCAAAGTCGGTGGTCGGCTTTGTCACGGTCATATCGGCCATGTCCTCGAGCAGAACCGCCTGCTTGCGCGGCTTGGGCTTCTCCTTTTCCTTGGGTTGCTTGCCCTGCAGGGTTGGCCGCCACACCAGTCAGCGCCCGACGACGGAGGACGCCCGCGCGGTGCAACAGGCGCACGGCGCAGGCACGTCGGCGCTTACCTGTTTGTCGGACGCACTTTTCTTGGCCGCCGTGCCGAAGCGCGCCATACGCGCATCGGGCTTCTCGGCCGGCTTTGGCCTCTCGGCCGGCGGCTTCTGCAGCGCCGCCTTCTCCTGCTGCGCCTTCTTTACCGCTGCCGTGACGGGGTTCTGGCCACCCCAGAAGCGGAACGACCCCGGCGGGAGCGTCTTCGTGGCCGCAATGAGCTGGCCGATGGCGTGCTGCGGCATGCCCATGCCCGCCCAGTCTGCCGCGGACAGGTCGCGCACCAGGTCTAGGTCCACGTCGTTTTCATGCATCATCGGGAGGTAGTCCAGCAGGCCGTGTTGCGCGCAGAACTCGTCGATGGACGCCGGCACCGACATGGCGCACGCGCTCGCGGCCGGTCCGCCGCGCCGCCGGCGCGCGTGCGGGCGCCTTTGCCCTCCCTCTACCCGCCTCTGCCTCACTCTTGATCAGCTTCGCATCTCCGCGGCATATCGTTTTCGAAGAAGTGACCGTGTCTGGGCCCGTGACTTCTGTCAAATCGAAGGTGGCATCACTGAGGAGCGTGCCAGTGGCGCCGCGGCCCGGGACTCAGCGCGGCGGCCCGGGCTGAGTCAGTGCGCGGCCCGGTCGCGCCGGGCCCCGGGGCGCCCGGCGCAGGCCGGGGCCGCGACTCGCGACTCGGACGCGGGCCCGGCGCGGCGCGCGCGGCAGCATGATGATGAGCCTCTTTTTCGAGGCAGAGGCTGAGGAGGACAAGGCGCAGACGGTCGTCGCGGCGTCTGAGCCCTCGCGCACGGCGCGGCAGCGCTGGAAGGCGGAACTTGGCACGGTCTGTGGCGCAACTGCGTTCCCCGCTCCCCGCGCGGGCTGCGTCCGCTCCTCCTTCGAAAAACTCTACTACTGAGTGTATTTGCCACGCACCCTACCCGCACTGATGAAAATCACTTCTCTGTCGGCGCACACTGGCAGTTCCTGAAGACGAACGAAGCCTCCATCAACTTGGCGATCATCGTGCTGGTCGTTGTCGATGTCGGGGCCACCGCCGCCTTTGAGTTCCAGGATGACGCGAGCCGGGACTGCTACGGACGAGATTCGCTGGCACAGAGTCTGATTTCGTCTGTTGTCCTGCTCTTCTTCGTCGGCGAGCTGGCGAGCCGCTTTCTGGGCAACGGAGTTATGGCCACTCTTGCGCAACGCTGGAATATCTTTGACGCCGTCATCATCGCGCTGTCCTTTACTCTGCAGCTGTTCAAAGTCATGAGCGACTACCTGGTGGTGGACGCCCCGCATCCCCCGGTCATGGTGTATGCCGACTACCCGCTCGAGTGCGCAGCGTTCATTGCCGAGAGCAACGCCGGAGACGGCGCGTCAACCACGCGCAAAATCGCCACCGGGTCTCGGCTGCTGTCCAGGTTCGCGGTGGGGCTCCGCCTCCTGCGGGCCTTTTTCAAGGTGGCCGCACAAAGACGGTACGCGAGGTACCTTGAAGTCTCGACGCTACACGACCTCTGCGCGGCCCCGAGCCTTGAAGATGTGACTGGAAGGATCGAAGAACGCCCCTGGGAGATTGGGCAGGCGGACGCCTATGGGCTGTACCCTGTGCACTACGCGGCGATGAATGAAAGCGAGACGGGCCCTTCGATCTTGGAAGCTATCCTCTCTGCCAACCGCTTTGCTGCCCAGCAACGTGACCGCTTTGGTGAGAGAACAGACATACATGCATAGACATACATACACTATACATAGACATGCATACACAGACATACATACGTAGACATACATACATAGACGTAGCGCCCGCTGTCTGTGTGCTGTGTTGCGGCTGCGTATTGTATCCTACGTGGTGTTCACTAGTGCCTCCTCAGTAGCTTCAGTGATACGGATTGCGCGTATTATGCCTACCGCGCCCATGAGGCCTACTAACCTTCACAATCCCCCAACCCCCTACCATATCTATACCCATTAATATGTGTGTATACATACATACATGCATACATACATGCATACATACATACATACATACATACATACATGCATGAATGCATACATACATATATGCCATGCATACATACACATATGCATGCATGCATACATGCATGCATGCGTACATGCATGCATACACATATGCATGCATGCATACATGCATGCATGCAACATACATACATACATACATACATACATACATACATACATACATTCGTACATACATACATGCATACATACATATCATGTAAGGAACCCTATTACATCCCAGCGGTACCGTGACCTTGTAAAGAGTGTAAGACAGCGGAGAGAGTGTGGGGTATAATGCGTGTAAAGGTCACTAAACAGTACAGATAAACCACACACTCTCTAAATTCTACCCCTGTAGTAAGATCTACACTGAGGGCGCTCCCCTATGCGGCGCGTATCAACTTACCGTGCCTCAGTAGTAACAAGTGACAGGCTGTTCGTGGTTGATTGGCACTCCGGGCCTATAGTAACCTCTGCACTACAGTACTAGTGACTGTGACAACTCCTCGTGTGTAGGGGCGCTGGCGCTCCACTACGCGGCACGCAACAGGGGCCCGACAATCAGACAAGACAATGCATTCAAACTGCACACATCGATGGAGCCCTGTGTGCACCGACTGGTGCGAGTAGCATCTGCTGCGCACACGTGCTGCGCTGTTATGCATGTGTGCGTGCATGTGCTGCGCTGTCATGCATGCGTGCGTGCATGTGTGCAGTGATGGTGGTGGGACAGCGCACAGCGCCAACCACACTCTGGACGTGGTGCAAACCCGCTCGTCTGCGCGCGCGCGCGCAGGTGCGCCATCTGCTAAATGCAAGGTCGGGCTACCCCTTGGGCGCAAGCGTCGCGGACATGGATGGTTGGCTGCCCATTGATTACGTCTTGGCAAATCCCAACGCGCGTTTGGACAGCACAGTCCGCTCCCTCAAAATGTTGCTGCACGTGAATGCCGACGCTGTCGCCCTGACTGTGCACAAGTCGGAGCTTGACGAAGAGGAGGGAGGCGCGCAGTTGTTGGTCAGCAAGCAGTGCCCAGGGTATAACTGGCACCGGCTTGCGGAGGGGTACACCAACCCCATCACCAAGGCTGCGGGGAAGATGATGCAGGCTGTGCCCGTGGGCTACGGTCATGATGGCAGGGGAGCAGGCGCAATGGTGGATGACTCCGTAGCGTCCAGAATCATCAGAGCTGATCTGACGGACAAATCTTCGCAGTCAGTCTACGTCAAGGTCTTCTTCCATGAGTGGAAGCAGGTGTTCTTGAGGCGGTTGGGAATAAATGGAGATCCGGCGTCGTTGAAAATCAAAGAAGACAAGCAGCGCGCCTTCGGCCGCACTGGGGCGTTGATTAAGGAGCTCAATGATATGACAGACCGCATTTATTCACGGTGCATCAAAATGGCAACACAGGATAAGGAAACCAAGCATCTTCTCAAGTGGTTTGACATGAGCGGGATCGGCGAGGACGACTGCACCACCTTGCGTTATGCGCTGTACCTGGAGGAAGAAACGTGGACCCCTGTGCAAAAATTGCGGAGGGTGATTAACGACAGCAGGAATCTGCTCCTCTACGGACGTCCCGGCCTATATTACAACATTCCTCCCGACGCCATGCTCTCAATGGAGCGTCAGCCCCTGCACACACTGGCGCAGAACGAAAGCAAGGTCGCGCCGGACATGATTGACATCCTGTTGCAGGGCCCTTCGAGACAGAACTTGCGCACGGCAGTCCGAGTTTTGGACGGACTCCGCCGCACGCCTCTCCACTGGGTGTCGAAAAATAGAGGG
>Ga0115006_10002948_pt1 | contig 11420 bp, 9 predicted proteins | sample ArcOceMetagenome_3_FD_88943 | JGI IMG/M metagenome (GOLD analysis project Ga0115006, IMG submission 88943) | Marine eukaryotic phytoplankton communities from Arctic Ocean - Arctic Ocean- Svalbard ARC20M Metagenome | ecosystem: Environmental > Aquatic > Marine > Oceanic | place: Arctic Ocean...
GTCTACCTCGACGCCGTCTTCCACCCGCGCTGCGTGGACAACGAGAAGACGTTCCAGCAAGAGGGCTGGCACTACGAGCTGGACTCCGCGGACCAGGAGATGACGTACAAGGGTGTCGTGTACAACGAGATGAAGGGCGTGTACTCCTCCCCGGACTCCGTCCTCGCGAGGGAGGCGCAGCAAGCGCTCTTCCCCGACAACACCTACGGAGTGGACTCGGGCGGCGATCCCACCGTGATTCCCAAACTCTCCTTCGAGGAGTTCAAGGACTTCCACGGCAAGTTCTACCACCCGTCCAACTCCAGGATGTGGTTCTACGGCGACGACGACGTCGAGGAGAGGCTCAAGATCCTCGACTCGTTCCTGTGCGAGTTTGACAAGAAGGAGATCGATTCCACCATCGGCACGCAAAAGTACTTCACCGAGCCCAAGAGGGTGGTGGCGTCCTACGTCGCGGGCGAGGGCGAGGAGGCGGACAAGTCCTTCGTGCAGGTCAACTGGCTCCTCAACGACGGTCCCTTCGACACCGAGACGGCGCTCGCGGTCGGCTTCCTCGATAACCTCCTCCTCGGCTCCCCCGCGGCGCCGCTGCGCATGGCGCTCGAGGAGTCCGGCCTCGGCGAGGCCATCGTGGGTTACGGCCTCGAGGACGAGCTCAGGCAGCCGACGTTCGCGATCGGCCTCAAGGGTGTGGCCAAGGAGGACATTTCCAAGGTTGAGGCGCTCATCACGGAGACCATCGCCAAGATTGCGGAGGAGGGTTTCACCCAGGCGGCGATTGACTCCTCCGTCAACTCCATCGAGTTTGCCATGCGCGAGAACAACACCGGCCGCTTCCCCCGCGGCCTCTCCCTCATGCTTCGCTCGCTCTCCGCCTGGCTCTACGAGGGCGACCCGGTGGAGATTCTTCGGTTCGAGGAGCCCCTCGCCGGGCTCAAGGCTAAGATGGCGAAGGAGGATGTCTTCACCCCGCTCATCAAGAAGATGCTCATCGACAACACCCACAAGGTGACCATCGAGCTCAACCCCGACAAGGAGCTCGGCAAGGTTCAGGATGAGGAGGAGAAGGCCAAGGTGGCCGCCTACCGCGCCGGTCTCTCCCCCGAGGAGATTGAGAAGGTTGTCGCCGACACGGAGGAACTCAAGAGGCTCCAGGAAACCCCGGATTCACCCGAGGCGCTCGCGTGCATGCCCGCGCTCGGCATCACCGACATCCCCAAGGAGGCCAAGTCCATCCCCACGGACGTCGCCTCCGTCGGTGCCACCCAGATGCTCACCCACGACATCTTCACCAACGATATCCTCTACGCCGAGCACCTCATGGTGAGTTGATTGACCGGAACCCGCCCGATCGACGTAAACACGATTGATTTTCCCAAACCCGATTCCGCACCTAATACCACGCCCACGTACGCGTCGCACTGAAAAGTGGGCCATCGTTCTGGGGCACATTGATGGTGCGAGATGAAACAGAGGTATTGCTATAATGCGGCGCGCGGGGCTCTTCACACCCTGCGCCCGTTTCGCTGCGGTACCAAATCCCCCGCCCTCGGTCACCCCGGTCCCCGACCTTGGAACATCCGACTCACAGCTGTTCTCGTTCAATTCGCAGGATCTTCACGCCGTCCCCATGGACCTGATGCCCCTCGTGCCCCTCTGGTGCCGCGCCATGCAGCGCATGGGCACCTCCAAGCGCTCCTTTGTCGACTTTGACCAGCTCATGGGCGCCACCACCGGCGGCTTCTCCCTCTCCCCGTTCACCTCCTCCGTTCGCGGCGAGGACGACGTCGCCGCCTACCTCGTGCTCCGCGGTAAGTCCACGAGCGCCCAGGCCGGCCAGCTCCACGACCTCATGGCCGAGATGATGCTCGAGGCCAAGCTGGACGACAAGGAGATTTTCAAGCAGCTCGTGCTCGAGTCCCGCGCCGCCATGGAATCCCGGGTCCAGTCCGGCGGTCACTCCGTCGCGGCGGGTCGTTTGGACGCCATGGACTCCGTCGCCGGGTACGTCGGCGAGCAGCTCGGCGGACTCGCGCAGCTCGAGTACCTCAAGGTCCTCGCCAAGAGGATCGACTCCGACTGGGACGGCGTTGTGGGAGACCTCGAGAAGATTCGCGCCGCCGTCGTCTCCCGCGCCGGCTCGGTGACCAACCTCACCGCCGACGCCAAGACGCTCGAGGCGACCGCGGGTGCCGTCGAGTCCTTCCTCAACGCGCTCCCGACGGAGGGCACCGGGTCGGCGGTTGGTGTTCCCTGGAGCACCGACCTCGTCCTCCCCTCCGTCAACGAGCTCATCACCGTCCCGACCCAGGTGAACTACGTGGGCAAGGGTGCCAACCTGTACGACGCTGGGTACGAGCTCAACGGCTCCGCCTACGTCATCAACAAGCTCCTCGGCACCACCTGGCTCTGGGACCGCGTGCGCGTCTCCGGCGGTGCGTACGGGGGCTTCTCCGACTTTGACAGCCACAGCGGCATGTTCAGCTACCTCTCCTACCGCGATCCCAACCTCCTAAAGACGGTGGCCAACTACGACGGGACGGTTGAGTTCTTGAAGGATATTAAACTCGACAAGGATGAGCTGACCAAGGCGATCGTGGGCACCATGGGCGACCTGGACTCGTACCAGCTACCCGACGCCAAGGGCTACACCGCGCTCATGCGCCACCTGCTCAAGGTTAAGGATGAGGAGAGGCAGCAGCGCAGGGAGGAGGTGCTGGCAACTACGGAGAAGGACTTCAAGAAGTTTGGCGAGGTGCTGGAGGCGACCAGGGCCCCGGAGGCGAGGGTGTGCGCCGTGGTGTCGCCGGACGCGGCCAAGGCGGCGATGGAGGAGAGGCCCGACCTCGACTTCCAGGTCACCTCCGTCATGTGATCGAGCGGTCATTCATTGAAACTCAATCGCCCGCGCTCGCTTATACGCTTCAATCAATTCATTCATCTTTGGATTCAACGCGTCTACACTAAAACCTGTCTCTACTTGCAACCGAGAATAGCCTTCCCGTAATCGTCCACCGTCGGATTCTCGCACACCCTCTGCGCGTCCGAGCTGCTCAGCAACGCCCCGTCCCAGTTAACACCGTCCAGTTGCGCCCACTCCCCGTTCTTTCCTTTGCCGAACCGAGCGTTTGTCAATATCGCGTTGTCAAAGTTCTGTACACAAAACACGACGTCATTGCCCATACGGATACGATAACCAAAATAACCAAAATAACCAAAATAAACTTACCACGTTTCGGAGGTCGGAACCGGCAAAGTTGACTTCGTAAAAGTTCGTCGAAGACATGTCAGCGCCGTTGAAGTTGACCTCCGCAGCCTTCGCGCGACTCATCTCCGCACCGACGATCTTGGCGTTCGAGAAGTCAGCCCCGGTGGCGACGACGCCGCTCAGGATCTTACCCGTCAAATCTGCTCCGCTGTAGTCGCACCCTTTAAGGTCCAGCACAGCCTCGGGCAGCGCCCCGGTGCCAACCTCGAGGGAGAACTTGGCCCTGGTGTCCTTGAACAGGTCCAGCGCCTCGAGGGTACACCCACCGGGCATGTCGATCACCAGCGGAGGCTTCTCGCCAGCTCCCGCGAGCGCTGGGCCACACGAGGTCAGCGTGAACGCCAGGGCCAATGCGGATAGTTTCTGGGTTATCGTGACCACGTCAGCGTCACCCTCGTTCTGCGTCTGCGTCTCCTCCCGCCGCTGCTGCCTGGACGCCGCCACGTACGCGGTGTGCGCACACCCCGCCAGCACCGCTCCGTACGATAACACCGTCCCGACGCGAGCGACGTTCGCCATGAGGCTGCGGCGGGCGACACCAAAGGCGACACCCTTCACCTCTACATCCTCGCTCTCCGTTACAGCCCCATCGTCGGTTCGGTTCGACGACGCGGGGGCGGACACGGGAGTCATTGTGACTCGACGCTGAACGCGCCCGACGTCACGAGGACGTGCGGGGGAGGCGAGCGAGTGCGGCTTGGCGAACGTGACGGCGTGCATGGTGACGCGGCGCACGGATGTGGGGGATGCCTAGCGATATGCCCGACCGAGATGTTTGGTCGGCCGTGCGTTTCAGGAGAGCAAATTTCAAATTGTCATGACAGCGCGCCGAGACGCCCGGAGCACCATACGCCACCGCCCACCGTCGCGCAAAGATGGCCAAGACCGTCAAGATTGCCAAGACCGACGCCAAGAAGGCCGCCAAGAAGGCCGCCGCCGAGCTCCAGAAGAAGCTCGAGGCCACCGTGAAGGCTGCGTACGATGTCGATCCGACCATCGCGCTCGCGCCTTTCCTCGCGAGGCCCTTCTCCAAGAACGGCATCGACGCCGTCGCCACCACGTCCACCGTCAAGCAGCTCAGCGCCGACGACAAGAAGTGGATCTGGAAGCTTCTGGAGGGCAACATGAGGCCGGTGTTCGGTGAGAAAGTCTGGAAGGCGCGCGAGGGCAAGGAGAAGAAGAACGACATGGTCGACGACGACGCTCGATACATCATCGTCAGGAGAGCACCAGCCGTGGACCCGGAGAACACGGACCCCAACGGCGTGAACACGAAGCCTTCGGGCGAGCCCCTCGGCTTCGTCCACTACCGCTTCGTCATCGAGGAGGACGTCGCGGTCATGTACGTGTACGAGCTGCAGCTGGACGCCGCGGCGCATCGCAAGGGGCTGGGCAAGTACCTCATGATGCTCTGCGAGGCGCTCGCGAAGAAGGCGAACGTGTCCGGCGTGATGCTCACCGTGCAAAAGGCGAACGAGGGTGCCGTTAAGTTCTACACCGGGTGCAAGTACGTCATGTCGGTCATCTCCCCGACCAAAACCGAGCCCTGGGCCGCCGATGAGTACGACTACGACATCTACAACAAGGTCTGGGACGTCGACGCGCTCAAGTGCCTCGAGAAGAGCGCCCGGACGCAGTGGTCCGAGAACAAGAGCCTGTTCGACCAGGCGCAGATGTTCGTCATGTCCAACAAGGAGCTCAACGAGGAGCTGGCCAAAAAGCTGGAAGAGGCCAAGTTGGAGGAAGGTCAAGCCGCCGTGGCTGCGTGAGACGACGTGATGACCTTAGCGCGAACTATCTTAGCGGTTTCAATAACAGAGCGACCTGTGTCACTTCTTGCCTTTCTTCGACGACTTCTTCCCCGGGGTCTTGTCGTCCTTGTCCTTCTTCCGTTTCTTCTCCTTCTTCTCCCCCGGGGTCTTGGCGCCCCCTTCTTCCGTGCCGACGTCCTCGATCCCCATGTTTCGCCTGTTCATGGTGATTCGCCTGGTGATTCTCCTCGGCCCGCCGAACTCCTTCCGTCCCCCAGCCTTTCGCGACGGCAGCATGAACATGGCGCTCGCCGTGATCGGGTCCTCCTCCTTCAGGCGCCATTTCTTCCCTGCACGTTGGTGGTCGGGAGGAAGCGTCGGTCAGCTAAGAGGATGGCAAAGTGAAAACGAACGCGAGGGTTGTCGGAAAGGCCGGTTCGGCGGTGGGTTCGTGGTACGACGATGGGCGGTACTTGTACGTGGGCGGCGGTGTTAAAACTTACCTCCCGCCTTGAACTGCGATATCTCCGGTCCGGCGTCCTCGTCGCTGATCTTGAACCGAAGTCCGTCAAGGTCCGCCGGGTCGGCGTCGTGGGGAATCTGGATGAGCCAGAGCTCCTCGCCGCCCGCCGCCGGCGCCACGGGCAGCGACCCTTCGTCCACCAGAGGCTTGATGCCGGCCGGTACGTATTCCTCGCCCGGTTCGTATACTCCCGGGCCACTCATCGCGTTCGTCCCGAGGCGCGTAAAGTCCTGGGGCGCGGCTCTCCTGTGCGGAGGCTCCCGGGCGGCGGTGGCTGATGACTCGGTGACGGGGCTGGTTTTCTGTTCGGCGAAGGCAATATAATCTGCAGAGGGTGACCGAGGGCAACCGCTGATCTCGCGCGCGGCCACCGCATTCGCATTCGTCCGAAACGATGACGGCGCGTGCGCATCGATCCATGGGCGCCCGTAGGTCGACGGCATGCCTCCTCCTCGCGCTCGTCGCGCTGGCCGGCGTCGCGCCCGTATACTCCCTGCACGAAGATCAGGCGGGATCCTACGACTGGCACAAGTCCTTCCTGGGCGAGGCGACGCAGGCTGCGTTCGCCGGGTCCAAGCAGAACATGCGCGCGTTCGTCTCCACGGAGCAGGGCGCCATCGGCGCCATCGAGTTCAAGACTGGCGATCTCGGTACGCACCGTCAATCCCAACAGCCATCGCCCCGCCCCAGATCCGATCAGGAGATCCGATCCCTAAGCGCCAAAAACCCATAGGCGATCCGTTTCGAACCCCTCGTGTTCGATGCACGTTCGCGACCGCCCAGACTGACGAATCCGTTTCCTCCTTCTTTCCCCCTCCTTCCATCGCAGTCTGGCGCCACGTCTTGGAGGACGGCGACGTCGTGGACCGCCTCATGATCGCGAGCAGGCAGCTGCTCACCGTGTCCAGCGCGGGCAAGTACCTGCGGTCCTGGAGCATGCGCGACGGATCGCTCCTCTGGGAGCTGGTCACCTACACCGCCGCGGCACCCTCCGCCGACGCCAAGGCTGAGCGGGACAGGGACCGGGGCGTCGACGTCCTCCCCTTGGGCGCCGACATCGACGGCGACGGCGACGAGGACCTCCTCATGCTCAGCCGCGGCGAGGTTCAGCTCAGATCCCTATCCGAGGGCGTCGCCGCGTGGTCCACCGAAGCCGCCGAAGCCTTCGACGAGACTGTCCGTCTCCACAGGGTCGCCAGGGACCCGACCACCGGTAAGATCATCGCATTCGGCGTCACCGAGGACGACGGCTCACCCGCAGCGATCGAGATGGAACCAAAGACGGGCGAGGTTACCCGCAAGGGCATCGCGTCCAACGCCAACGGCTTAAGCGGATGCCCCCGCGGAACCGCCCTCGCCTTCTCCGCGGACGCCACCGGCGGCGTCTTCGCGTCCGGCGTGACCGCCGACGGCGCCAAGACGTACGCCGTGGACGTCACCAAGCTGTTATCCGGTAAGACGCGCGGATCCACGACGTTCGCGCCCGTCAATGAGGCGGTGGGCTCCGTCGCGAGGGCCCGACCCGTTCGGGGATCCGACGCCGCCGGTGACTTACTCGCCGCGGGATCCGGCGCTTCGATCATTACCGGTGCCGCCGGGTGCGCCCTGGTCCGCGCGGCCACCACCGACGGTAAGCTCGAGTACGTCAGGACGTGGCCCCTCGTTCACGCCGAGTGCTCCGCCGCGGTGTCCTCCGCGTTTGTCGGTAACCCCGCGTCCAAAGACATCGGCGTTGGCGCGGTGACCACAGACACGACGAAGGGCGTCGCCGTCGTGGAGATTCTCACCCTCGCCGCCGACGGCACCGTCGAGGCTGTGCGCTCGGGTAAGCCCGTGGGTGGATTCGGTTCCTCCGAGAGGGGCGTCGCGGTGAAGGCTTGGATAAACGCCTACTCGGTCAAGAAGGACGGGAAAGACGTTCTCGCGTACCGCCCGATGGTCGTCTCCCAGGACGCCCGGCTCGCGCTCCTCGGCGAGGGCGGCCGGACGCTGTGGACCCGCGAGGAATCGCTTGCGCTCGCGGATGAGGTTTTATTCGCGCGTCTGCCCCCGCCCAAGACGGCCGCCGCGGCGAAAGCCGATGATCTCCGGGTCCGGCCGACGTTCCAGGAGAGCCTCCGCCAACAGGTGCTCGCGGTCAAGGCTAGGATCAAACGCGCGACCGAGGACGAGATGGAGGAGCTCACGGGGCTCCGACGCGGCAGAGGCGCCAAGCTCCTCCCCACGCGCGACGCCAACGGCTTCCGCAGACAGATCGTCACCCTCTCCCCCGCGGGTGCCCTCGTGTCCCTGCACAACGGAGACGGCCGCGTGCTCTGGCGCAACTTCCTCGGCGGCGGCGTCGACGCGCAGGGTGCACCCGCGAGTGCCTACAAATACGCCGCCGTGTACCGCTGGAGACCCCCCGGGGACGAGTCGCGGGATGCGGAGCACGCGCTCGTCATGGGCACCGCCGTCGACGACTCGGCGTCGGGGGGAACCAAAACCCGCGCCGTCGTCGTCGACCTCTACACGGGCGAGATCGAGTCCGACGTCGTCCTACCCTTCGCCGCCGCGCACGTCCTGCCCCTCCCGGGTAACGCGCACGCGGAGGAACACCACGAGAGCGTCTCCGTGGCGCTCCTAGTGGACGCCGCCGGGTCCGCCGCGCATGTCTTCCCGGCCACCGCGGAAGCACGATGGGCCGCCTACGCCGCCCGCCCGTCTGTTTCCTACTACACCGTCGACCAGGAACACGACGAACTACGCGGGTACGGCCTCATGCCCGGACCTGGGGTTGACAAAACCACCGGCGAGGCACCCGCGTCCTACCGCACCGCGCAGACCTGGTCGCAGCGCTTCCCCCCCGAGGTTGGACAAATCGTCGGGTACGCCGCCAAGCCCACTTCCGAGACGGTGCACAGCTGGACCAAAGTGCTCGGCGACCGGTCCACGCTCTTCAAGTACCTCTCCCCCAACGTCATCTTCGTCGCCACCGCACCCAAGGATGCCCCGAAGGCTGAGTCATCGGTGTCCGCGCACATCATCGACGCCGCCACCGGCCGGGTGCTCTACCGGGTCCGACACTCCGACGCTCGGGGACCGGTTCACGCGGTGGTGTGCGAGAACTGGGTGGTGTACCACTACTTCAACACCAAGGCTGGCCGGTACGCGATGAGCGTGCTGGAGATGTTCGACGACGCCGAGCACAGGAAGGGAACCGCGGTGGGCGAGCTGATGTGGTCGTCGCTCGTGGGCGATAACGAGACTGAGACGGTGAGCTCGCTGGCGCCGCCGCCGCTGCGGATCATGGGCCAGAGCTACTTTGTCCGGCCCGCGGCGACGATGATGGCCACGACGTACAGCGCGCAGGGGGTGACGGGGCACCAGGTTCTCATGGGCACGGCGACGGACCAGGTGGTGGCGCTGGACAAGCGTTGGCTGGACCCGAGGAGGCCGACCAAGCCCACCAAGGACGACAAGGAAGAGGGGCTCATCCCGTACAGCGAGGTTTTACCGGTGTTTCCCCACTCGTGGGTCACCACCAGGCACCAGGTGGCCAAACTGTCGGGGATCGTCACCGAGCCCGCGTCCCTGGAGTCCACCGTGCTGTTCGTGGCGCACGGGCTGGACTTTTTCTTCACCAGGCTGCACCCGAGCCGATCGTACGACATGCTCGACGAGGAATTTTCGTACCTGCTCCTGGTGGTGACGATGGTGGCGTTGGCGGCTGGTGCGTTCGTCACTCAGGGTCTGGCGATCAAGAAGGACATGGAGAAAAGGTGGAGGTGATAAAGCCCATCGACTTGTCAATGACGATATATCTTATTACGTATTGAGACGCTTCCCCGGCTTGTATTTGCTCCCCCCTTTGGCGTATTCATCCCTGGGCAACACGCAGTGCGTCACCTTGCACACGTGCGTCGTCCTCGCCAGTTTCTTTCCAACCGCAGATGTGTTCTCCGTATCCCTGCCCGTGTTCTCACGACTATCCCCACCACCCGACGTGATGGCCCTGGCGCCGAGGTAGTCCGCCTCTTCTCGTTCAAACTCGCCCCGCCTCGACCCGCCCAGCGCTCCGTTGCGGAAGAAGCTCAAGCCAGAGGCAGCCTCGAGTTTTCCCAGCGGCACTGCGAACTTTCCGAGCGGCGTGTTCGGGGCGATCGGCGCGTTAGGCAGGACGAACGCCGCGGCCGCGACAGCCTTCGTTCCCCCCGGTGACGTCGCCAGGATCACCTTGAAGAAGTGCGTCGGCACCGCGACCAACTCTGGCGCGTCTCCCAATAATCCATAGTCCATCCTCCACGCCGTCTTGGGCCTGGCGACGTCCTCTATAGGTATCGTGGTCAGCGCCCCATCCACCGTGGTCAGCGCCCCATGGGTCCCCGCATCCACCCCGCGTGTCGATGCCTCCAGCTCGCGGGCCCTTAACTCACCCGCGCCGCGCGCCTTTGTCGGGAGGAACAGGGGCCCCGTCGCGACGAGCACATCACCTCCGCTCTTCCCCGACAGCTCGCGCGTGAACCTCTCGAGCCTCGCCCAGTAATCCCGGTTAAATCCGTCGCCAACCTGCGGCGAGACGTTGATGAGCTCGAACGTCTCGTCCATGGCGCGCTGGCTGTCTTTATGCCCCGCGGCCGCCGCGAGGTGGCCCCTATCGTACCCCGATCCCCTGTAATCGGAGAGCTTTGGACGAAACGACGCGGGTGTCTCGGCGTCCTCGACGAAATCGGAACGTCGCCTGTTGCCCGGCCCCGAGACGGTGTCCTGGTTGATGACCTCCAGGACCCACCGAGGGTTCCGGGTGCGGGCGTCGAAGGACGCGACGAAGCCGCTCCTCACCCGCAGCGTGTCCTCCGTGCCCGTCGGCCAGCCCATCCGCATCGCGGGGTGCGACTCCGCGGACTCCATCGTCGCGGGCTTGGATGATGCGGGCGATTCGTCCCTGCGCTGGATGTACGCGTACACCGCACCGCCGCCGAGGGCAGCACCTCCCGCGGCGCCGATGAGGAACGGACGCATGCTACCTCCGCCGCGATACCCGTAGCTCATCGCGAGGAGGTATGAGCCGATTGATGACAACGCGAAAAGTTTTTGGCAATCCATCTCTCGGGAAGGCGGCTTTGGCCCTCCCGTCTAACCTCGAGCTACGACCGTCTGTCCATCACCGACGACGGCGTCTCCAGCCCCACAATCTCGAACAGGCCGGTCTGATCGATGAAATTCACCCCGACGCCGTGCTCCGCGCGTACCTTGTCCTTGTGAAGCGCGGGGACCCACGAGGCGTACTGCGCCGAGAAACCGTCGGTGAGCTCCGACTTGGCCACCCTCTCCAGCTCGGACAGGCTCGAGTCGACGAGGTGCCACCGCTGCCACGGCATCTCCCGTTCGCGCATGTACGCGCCCACGACGAGCCCGCGCGCGGTGCCCTCCTCCGCGCCGACGACACGAACCGTCCCGGAGCCCCTCGTTTGATCCGAGCCGGCTCCCTCTTCTTCTTCTCCTTCTTCTTTGTCGGTGACGACATCGACGCCGAGGTGGCTCAGGACGGTCCTGACGCACGCCGCGCTCCTGTACGGACCGCCCAGCACGAGTACCTCGTGACCTTCACCGACGCACGCCTCCAGAAACTCGGCCGCGCCGTGGTGAAGCCTGTGACTGGCGAGCCAACGCTCCTTCGGCGTCCTCGCGTCGGCACTTTCAACTTCGGGCCCGTCTTCAATCTCGGGCCCATCTTCAATCTCTTCAATATCCTTAGGACCCATCTCCTCCTCGCACGCCTCCTCCTCCTCCTCGTCGTCGTCCCCGGTATCGTCCCTGGACAAGGTCACGGTCCCGGCTCCGAACGCCTCCCGCACCTCGTTCACCACCGACTGCAACCCCGCGGGCTGAACCGTGA